>JABEBW010003685.1_pt1 | contig 12078 bp, 12 predicted proteins | sample 7245961 | NCBI WGS metagenome assembly JABEBW01 (sample SAMN14506364, study PRJNA622280) | hot springs metagenome | biome: hot spring [ENVO:00000051]|acidic hot spring [ENVO:00002120]; feature: spring [ENVO:00000027]|sediment [ENVO:00002007]; material: sediment environment [ENVO:01001048]...
TGTTTTCTTCTCATAAGATTTCCTCCTAATGATTTCATATAAGAAACCATCCACCTTTGCAAGAGAAAATTGGTGTGCAGGTTTTGGGGCTCATTATATGCAGATGGTCTTTGAGTTGGGCTTGGACCATCCCAATCAGTTAGATAGCCAGCCCATTTTAGCGTGCTAAAAATCTTTTCATTTGTTTCTTTGTTGCACGAAGCGATGTATTTTAATGGTTGAGCGTTTCGTGCTGAGGGTATGTAGCGCAACAGTGCTAATATTTTACCCATAGTTGAGCAATCTATATTTACTGGTGCAAATCTCCTATAACTCCTGTTTTTTTTAATAATCTCATCTAACATAACAACCTCCTTGCATGTTTTAATTTCACAGATTATAATAAAAATATGAAAAGGTCAATAATTGCGATTTTGTGCTTTTTGTTTTTTACTTTTAATGCATTTGGGTTGACTATAAAAGACGATATAGGAAGAACTGTAAATATTTCTAATGTTAAATCTATTGTTGTGTTAAGCCCAGCTGCTTGTGATATATTAGAAGAAATAGGTGCGTCAGATTTTATTGTTGGCTATCCAGATTATGCAACAAAGCCAAATTCGAAGGCAATAAATATAGGGGCTTTTGGAAGTTTTAATGTAGAGCAAATTGTATCATTAAAACCAGATTTGGTAATAATACCAAAATTTACATATGAGCGCTATAATATAAAGGCTCTAAAAGCATTAGGCATTAATTTATTCGTTTTTGAGCCAAACAATATAGGCGATATTGTTAGAGATGCTGAAAAGTTTGGAATTATTACAAATAGGATTGCGCAATCAAAAAAAGCAATCCATACATTTTACCAAGATTTAAATAAACTTCATTGCATAAAACAAAAACCTACAGTAGCATTTGTGGTGTGGCTATCCCCCATTATTGTTGCAGGAGACGATACATTTATATCAAATGCTATTACAGTTGCAGGTGGTAGAAATATTATAGGAAGAGACGGTTGGCCGCAAGTAACAAGTGAATATTTAATAAACAAAAACCCACAGTATCTTATAGTAAATTCACGCTTAAAAAAATTATTTCTAAAACAAGACAAACTGTTAGATTATTTTTACAAAAAAAACAGGGTGGTTTTTATTGACAGCTCATTGATTGAAAGACCGAGTTTTAGTATAATCAAAGGGATTAATATTTTAAACAATTATTTTTATGAAAACTGTAATAATTGCCGCTGCCGGTAGTGGTAGTCGTTTTGGTTCAAAAAAACAATTCGAATATCTCAACAATAAGCTGGTTATTGACTATAGCGTAGAATTTTTTAGGGGTTTGGGATTTAGTATTGTAATTGCAGCCCAAAAGGAAGATATGGATTTTATACAAAATCGCTACAGCTATGCACTTGTAGTAGAAGGCGCAAGCGAGCGTTTTTTTTCCGTATATAATGGATTGAAAATGGTTCATAGCGATTTTGTTTTAATTCATGATGCAGCAAGACCTATGTTGAGCAAAGATAAAGTTCTTGAGTTATTAGAAAATGTATATGTTAAAAATGCTGCAATTTTAGCTGTTAAATGCACAGATACACTAAAATATGTTGAAGATAACTATATAAAATTTACAGTCAATAGAGAACATTTGTACTGTGCACAAACGCCACAAGCTTTTAATGTAAAGCTTTTAAAAAAGGCTTTTGAGCTGGCTATCAAAGATAATTTGACATTCACAGATGAAGCAAGTCTTTTTGAACATTATATATCAAGTGTTGCAATTGTAGAAGGGAGTAAGTACAATATGAAAATTACTACAAAAGATGATTTAAATTTAGCAAATTGCATATTAAACTTAAATGATATTATTTTATGAACATTTGGTAATTATAGTTATTTTTGCGTTTTTAGTAGGTTTTTTAATTGCTATACCAATTGGTGCTGTTCAGATTGAGGTAGCAAAAAGAGCCATTAATAATGATTTAAAGTCTGCATATATGGTAGCTTTGGGTTCTGTGTGTTCTGATGTAATATACGGCCTAATAGCTAGTTTTAGTATAACGAGTTTTTTGGATGATATAAAAGTTAAAGCTAGTTTACTGTTTGCAAGCGGCGTTTTATTAGCTATTCTATCATTTTTGACATTTTTAGATATCATCAAAAAGGAAACGACTATCTCTAAATTTAGACATAAAACCCACCATATGTCTATTATAACAGGTTTCACAATGTCATTTACAAATCCTTTGATGATAGTTTTTTGGATAGTGTATGTCCAATTTGCGTATGATATCGGCGTGATACCTTATTATAATATTGTTTATGTATTAACTTTTGTGATATTTAGTGGCATGGGTTTGTTTGGATATTTGTTGTTTATCGCAAAAATTTTACATCATGCAAGAAAATCTTTTGACCAGTTACTTATAAAAAAAATTAATATTATTTTAGCATTAATATTAGCAGGTTTTTCTGTGTATTTTATTTTGAGATCATTCCAGCTATTTAAGATAGCATATTAATAATTTTATATATATTGAAACACCGAACCCGAAAATGATTATTGAAGAAAGTATATTTATATAGACACTAATTTTTTGTTTAAAAAATGATCGAGTTTTGTGTACAAAATAAGGCATTAAGCTAATCCATAGTATTATTGCACCAATAAGCCCTATAACAGTAAAACCAAAGCGAAGATTGTTTTGACTTATATAGGCAAGCATACTGGTCCAAAATAGAATTGTATACGGGTTCAAGATTGTTAATAAATAACCTTTGGAATATGATTTTGCAGGGCTTGTAAAATAATTTTGCGTTTTAAGTTTTGAGCTATCAATGATACGTGATTTAAAAATTTTATACGCTAAATAGATTAAAAAAGACCCGCTCAAAAAACTTACCAAACAAAATATTAAAGAATACTCTTTTATATGCGAAAAAATACCAAAAAAGATAAGAGTTAGATATGTAATATCTGCACACATTGCGCCAAGTCCAATTAAAAAGGCGTTTTTGTAAGATACTAGAGCTTCATTTATGATTAAAATATTTATAGGCCCAATTGGAACACTTGCACCTGCTCCAAGTATAAACCCACTGATGAGAGAACCTATCTCGCTCATATTTTATGTAAATTCTATGTGTTCTTGTTCGAGTTCCATTAATAAGTCTTTTAACAACATATTTAGTGAATTAGCTGTTGTCGCCGCAATTGCAGCCTGAGGTAAAAGCGAATCTTTTTCTAATTGTTTATATAAACTTACAAACTCAATAAGTTCTTTTTGGTCAAAATCATGCAAGATGATAGTTTTCATGATAAATTCTTCTCTAAGGCTTTTGAAATTAAATCTATGCCTTCATTTATTATATTTATGTTTTTTGATTCTATTGTAATCCTTACTACTGGTTCTGTACCAGAATATCTTACAACTAGTCTGCCTTCTTGGTTTAGCTTATTTTTAACTTGTTCAATGGCTTGTTTAATTTCATCGATTTCCTCGAAATCGATTTTTTTATTTACATGAACGTTTTTCGTTTTTTCAGGTATTTTTGTAAAATTTTTAATTAATTGAGACAGTTTGACACCGCGCTCTACCATAATGGACAAAACAGCCAATGCAGTAATAATGCCATCCCCTGTTGTATTAAAATCAGATAAAACGATATGGCCAGATGGCTCTCCACCTAAATTGTAATCTTTTTCTAACATTCTTTGTATAATATATTTATCTCCAACATCCACTCTTTCAAGCGTAATGCCATTTTGTAGGAGTGTGTATTCTAGACCAAAGTTACTCATAATCGTGCCAACAACAGTATTATTTTTTAATCGGCCTTTGTTTTTTAAGTCTGTAGCAAGTATAGATAGTATAGCATCACCATCAATCAGTTTACCATTTTCATCAACCATTATCACTCTATCTCCATCTCCATCAAACGCTATACCAACGTCAGCTCTAAATAGTGTGGTTTTTTCTATTATATTATTTGGATATGTAGAACCACATTTTTCATTGATATTTATACCATTTGGTTCATTGTTTGTGACAATTACTTCTGCTCCTAATTCTTCAAAAATCATTGGCGCTACTTTGTATGTTGCGCCATTTGCGCAATCGATAACTAACCTTATTCCATCAAGCTCCAAGTTATATGGAAAGACATTTTTTGCAAAAACGATGTATCTGCCCAATGTGTCTCTTATTCTAAACACTTTGCCAATATCTGCACCCAAGTACTTAATATTGTCTAGAGAATTGGATAGTGTATATGACTCAATTAATTCTTCTAATTCAACAGAAATTTTTATACCCTCATGTGAGAAAATTTTAATACCATTATCATCAAAAGGATTGTGCGAAGCAGAAATCACGACACCTGCATCAGCCCTCATGCTTTTGACTAAAAATGCTATAGCAGGCGTAGGCATTGGACCTACTAAGTATGAGTCTGCTCCCATAGACACTATGCCAGATGTTATGGCAGATTCTAACATGTACCCAGAAATTCTTGTGTCTTTGCCAATGATAATTTTCTTTTTTTTGTTTTTTTGAGAATCTAGGGCATACACTAGAGCTTTGCCAAGTTTATAGGCAAGATCTCCACTCAATGGAAAGACATTTGCTTTACCTCTTATGCCATCTGTACCAAAAATTTTCATAAATGCTCCTTACTCATAAAGAAGTTCTTTTATGAGCTTTTCATTTTTAGTCCATCCTTTTTTGACTTTAACCCATAAATCTAAATAAACCTTTGTGCCTAATAAACCTTCAATTTTATTTCTCGATATCGACCCAATTTTTTTCAGCATAGATCCGTTTTGGCCAATAACTATAGCTTTTTGAGAATCTTTTTCCGTATATATGACTGCTTTAATGTATGTGAGGCTTTCTGTGCGTTCTTTAAATTCGTCTATTATCACAGCAATATCATAGGGTAACTCATCTGATAGGTTTTCAATTAATGTTTCTCTAATTAGCTCAGCTACAATAAAACGCGTGCTATGAGTGGTAATTTCATCATCTGGGTAAAATTGTGGACCTTCTTGAAGCTCGTCTAATATGGCATTTAAAATTGTTTCTTTTGGATTATCTTTTGTTAGACTTGTAATAATCGTTTTTTTTGGGTTTGTAATCGAAAAGTTGTCCTTGATATTTTCTATTTGTTCTTTGCTTAATTTGTCTGCTTTATTTATAAGCAAAATAACACTTTTTTTGAGCAGCAAATCAATATAGTTATTAATATAATCATTTTGCGGGCTGTCTGTAATAATTAAACATACATCTGCATCTTCAATAGTTGCTTTTATGCTTGATAGCATCTCTTGGTTTAGTTTTTTGGGGCTTTCATGTATACCTGGCGTATCTACAAAGATTATTTGATAATTTTCGCCGGTCAAAATACCCCTAATAGGTACTCGTGTAGTTTGTGGTTTGCTTGAAATAATCGATATTTTTTCGCCTATCATTAAGTTTAAAAACGTAGATTTGCCAACATTTGGTTTTCCTATAATTGCAACATATCCAGATTTAAACATTTTCCAAAATCTCCATCGTTTCTAATGCAGCATTCTTCTCAGCTTCTTTTTTGCTTTTTCCTATACCTACGCCGTAGTTTTTATTACCAATTACAACTGTGCTATAAAATGTTTTATTGTGTTGTGCACCTTCCTCTTTTATCAATACATACTCAGGAAGCATAGAAAATCTTTTTTGCGTTAGCTCTTGCAAAACCGTTTTGGGATCAAATAGCTTGTATTCGTTAAATTTTTCTATTTTATCTTTTAAAAATGGTAAGATAAAATTTTTTGCGTTTTCTAAACCAGAATCCAGATAAATAGCGCCTATCAATGCTTCAAGCAAATCTTCCAATATTTTTTTATTTAAAGCGATTTGTTTTTGTTTTTCGTTTTTACCTAATTTGCAAAAATTGTACAGTTCAAGACTTTTTGCTATATCAGACAATGTGTCAGAGTTAACAGTTGCAGCTCTGATTTTTGACAATTGACCTTCCCTTAGGTTTTTAAAATGTGTAAATAAGTATTCACTAACAATCAACTCTAGTACCGCATCACCTAAAAATTCTAATAATTCGTTTGAGTATATAGGATTTTTTGTGTATGACCTATGCGTTAGTGCTTTGTCTAACAAAGCCTTGTTTTTAAATTTATAACCAATAATATCCTCTATTCCCATTTTTCTAAATCTTTTATATTTAAAGTTACATGTTGTTTATCTGTTGGTGGCCAGGGTGTATCAATACAATAGTGCGCTCCAATTGAATTTTTTCTCTCAAGTGCGCTGCGAGATATTAGTATTGCCATAACAAGTAAATTCCTATAATCAATATCAGTGTTTTGCGTATCTTTGATTGATAAAAAACTAGATAGGCTGCACTCAAATAAGTCTTTTACGCTAGATAGTTTTCTTACAATCCCTAAATCCTTGGAAATTCTTTCTTTCAGGCTTATTATTTTAGTTTGGTAGTTTTTAGGCGTTTCCTGTAATTTTTCTGTTTGATTATTTTTTTGTACAAAATGTTTATTTTGTATGTAAGAATAAGCAGAATGCGCAGCTTTTGTTCCATACACTAAGCCCTCTAGCATAGAATTGCTTGCTAAGCGATTGGCTCCATGAACTTCGTTGCATGCGCACTCACCGCAGGCAAATAGTCCATCAATATTGGTCTTACAATTAGTATCTGTTTTTACTCCGCCCATTGTGTAATGTGCTGCTGGGGCTACTGGTATGGGTTCTTTTGTTATATCTAAACCGTATTTTAAGCATTCGTTATATATCGTTGGAAATCTAGATTTTACAAAATCGCTTTTTAAGTGGGAAATATCTAAATATACATAGTCTTTTAAGCTATCTTGCATTTCAAAAAAGATACTGCGCGCTACCACATCTCTTGGCGCAAGCTCTAATTGTTTGCTGTATTTTTCCATAAAGCGTTCGCCTTTATCATTTATAAGTATAGCACCTTCACCGCGCATAGATTCAGATAGCAAAAAAGACGGTGCTTTTTTGTATTTTAGTCCTGTTGGGTGAAATTGCACAAATTCCATATCTTCTATTGTACAACCTGCTAAAAAAGCGCTTGCAATACCATCGCCTGTCGTTATTTGTGGGTTTGTTGTGTGATTGTATATAGCAGCATAACCGCCCGTTGCCAAAATAATAGCTTTTGCATAGACTAACTCAATAGAGTTTGCTTGCAAGTTTAAAAATCTTGCACCAACGACATTTTTGTTTTCAATAATGAAGTCTAATAAACGATGGTATTCATAGACTGCAATATTGCATTCCATTAACTTATTGATAAGCGTTTTTTCTATTTCTGCTCCTGTCGCATCGCCATTTGCATGCAGTATTCTATTGACACTGTGAGCGGCTTCTTTTGTGAAGTTTAACTCTCCATTTACATTTTTGTCAAACTGACAACCCCAATTGATTAATTCTTTTACCCTTTCTGGTCCTTCTTTTACTAAAATCTCAACGCTTTTTTTATTACACAAACCAGCACCAGCAACTAACGTGTCTTTTATATGCAAATCAAAGTTGTCGTTTTTTGACAGGCAAACGGCAATTCCGCCTTGAGCATAGTTTGTATTTGATTCTTTTGAGCTGTCTTTTGTGTAGATAGCAATATTTGCACCCAAAGCATTTAATCCGATGGCGGCTCTTAAACCAGCTACCCCACTGCCTATTACAATACAATCTCTCACTTAATCACCTCTATTTTATCGTGTGAACTTGGTGGCACTATATCTGTTTTTCTGCCACAGCTACTTACAATGAAACTAAGCAGTATCAAGGCAATAACTAACTTTTTCATGCTAATGTTTTATTTAATTTAAATCATATTGTCAAGAAATTTTAATTATAGTATTTTTGAATATTTGCTGTATAATAAGTGCAAGAGGTATGTAATGTTTAATTTTAAGAAAGCATCAAAAATTTTTAATAGAAAAGATGTGTCTGTTGGTATAGCTTTAGGCGGAGGTGCTGTTTGGGCTTCCTCACATATAGGTGTTTTAGAAATTTTACAAGAAAATAAAGTAAAAATAAGTGCGATTTCTGGCACATCTGCTGGCAGTATTGTTGCAAGCTTATATGCTTTTGGGTTTAGTGTAGAGGATATAAAAAGAATAGCTTTAAATTTACGTCTATTAGATATATTTCACTGGAAAGCTACCAAAATGGGACTATCTACAACTAACAAAATTAAAAAACTCATAAAAACATACATAGGAAATGCAAAAGTAGAAGACGCTAAAATACCGCTGTATATACCTGCTACTGATATTCTAGAGGGTAAACCATATTTAATGGAGAATGTACCCGTATATGAAGCGGTAGCAGCAAGCTGTGCTATCCCTGGCATTTATGTTCCTTTAACCGTTAATGATAAAATGTTTGTAGATGGTTCGTTGTTTGCTGATGTTCCTTGCAAAATACTAAAAATAAAGCATATTGATCTAGTCATTGGTGTAGAGCTTTCTGACAAAAAAAATTTAAGGAAAAAACCAACTAATCTGTTTGATGTAATTATGAAAAGTTTTCAATGTGTAATAAATGAAACACGCATGGAAAGAATGAAATATGCAGATTATATTATATCGCCAAATGTTGATGATATAGGGCGGTTTGATTTAGATAAAGTAAATGTTTTGATAGAAAGAGGCAGACAAGCTGCAATTGAGCAAATATCGCTCATAACAAAGCATCTTAATAATCAAATATAGTTTGCTTGTGTAAATTACAAATCAAAGCCTTTTTCTGTATGCGTAGCTATATCTAAACCTTTTTGTTCTTCTTCTTCATCAACACGCAAGCCGTGAGTTAAAAACGAAGTAAGTTTTGTTACAATAAAAGTCATTGTCCCAGCATAAACGATGGTTATAAAAATTGCAAATAATTGTACAAAAATTTGCCTTATGTTACCATAAAATAAGCCATTAGCGCTGCCTATTTTAGAAGTAGCAAACAAACCCGTAGCAAAAAGCCCCCATATGCCATTTAATCCATGTACGCCAAACACATCCAACGAATCATCGTAAACAAATTTATGTTTTAAATATGTTACACCAAACCAACTGAGTATCCCCCCAATAGCACCTATTACAATGCTAGCACCTACATTCACAAAACCGCAAGCTGGCGTTATGGCTACAAGACCTGCTATTGCACCACTTGCCGCACCAAGCATTGTGGGATGTTTTTGGACATACCATTCAGCACTCATCCAACTTAAAGCACCAGCTGCTGCGGCAGTATTTGTTGACAAAAAGGCCCAAGCGGCTAATCCATTTGCACTAATTGCGCTGCCTGCATTAAACCCAAACCATCCAACCCACAAAAAGCCTGCTCCAATTACTGCTAATGCAATAGAAGAAGGCGATATGATTGCTTTTTTAAAATCTTTTCTTTTGCCAACCATAAGCGACAATACTAAAGCTGAGATTCCAGAGTTCGTTTCAACCACACTTCCACCAGCAAAATCTAAAACGCCTAATTTTTGTAAGAAACCACCACCCCATACCCAATGCGCGATTGGAACATATACAAAAATAAGCCACAATACGCACAGTATAAGCCACGAAGAAAATTTGATTCGCTCTATTACAGCGCCGCTAATAAGCGCTACCGTAACACCAGCAAATGCCAATTGAAAAGCACAATATAAAAAAACGGGTATATGGTATATTGCAGAGTTTATTGAAATATTATTAAGCAAGATATATTTAAAAGTGCCTATAAAATCAGAGCCATTTGGTGCAAAAGCCAGACTATAGCCAAAAACAACCCACACAATGCTTGTTAGCGCAAAAGCCAAAAAAGACATACCGATAGTGTTTAAAATATTTTTAGAACGGACCATGCCACCGTAAAATAAGCCTAACCCCACAGGTGTCATTGATATTACAAGAACACTAGCTACAAGCATCCATGCAGTATCTGAAGTATTGATAGGAGATACTGTAGCAGCTTTAGAAACATTAGGCCAAAAGATAAAAAGCCCCAAAGCATAAAGTAACTTTCTATGTATGTTAAATTTCATTAACATAAACCTCCATTGTAAAAATTAACATAGCTGCTCATACATAGCAAATTATGTTCCAAAACTATTTAAATAAGTTCTGCTAGGGATTATTATAAAAATTGCAAATATGATATTAACATAATTGTAAATAAATTTACAATTATGTTAACACTTAAATATTCTCTACAGCAAGCCCTACTCTTACGCCACCAAAGTGTTTTCCTTCAATGAATACCGGCACGCCAATATCAGCTATTACTTCACCAGTATCTCTTGGGTAAACTTGAATGATTAGACTGTCTTGATTGCGAGCAACAGCAAGACCCACTGGGTCATTGAATATACGCATAGAGCGGTTACCCGCAAGGTCTTTTTCGTAGTTGCCCGTTAGGGGTTTATCATATATAGAGTTGTGGGCTGCTATATAGCCATTGTTGTCTGTTAGCAAAACAAACCTGAAGTTTGAATCCATGTTTAGGTATTTGTCTTCAATTGGCTGTATATACTGTTTAAAAAAGTCAGTGAAGCGTGTTTTATATTTTTGAGGGTTTGTGTTAGGAACAGGCACATAGTTTCTATCCCAAATATCAGAAGATGATATTGTGCCTTTTTTGATGGCATCTTCTATTGTCTGCACCATTTCTTTTGCGCCTTGATTTGCAATATCTACAATTTTTTCAAGCGGGCTTCCTACCCTAACGCGTTTTAGGATATTTGCAGATTGTTCTGAGATTTTGCTTAAGTCTAGGCTCTTGGAACTTACATTATCTAGACTGTTTGATATTTCTTGAATAGAATTTGCAAGATAATTAACAGTTTGCGCTACTTCTTCTATTGAGCTTGATTGCTCTTGCGTGGCTGCAGTTATGGTATTTATCATATCGTTTGCCTGTGATATTTTGTGCGCAAGGGCTTTGAAACCCTCAATCATATCATCTGTCAGTCTCGAGTTTTGCTCAATGGCATCTTTGATTGCTTTATTTCGCTCAACAAGCACATTAAAGTTGTCTGCAACAGAGTTGATAGTGTTTTCTATCTCTTTGGATTGCTTTTGTGTTTGTTCTGCAAGCTTTCTAATTTCATCTGCAACTACTGCAAAGCCTCTGCCATGCTCTCCAGCTCTTGCTGCTTCAATTGCAGCATTTAGCGCTAGCAAATTGGTTTGGCTTGCTATATCGTTTATGATGCCTACAATTGATAGTATGTCATCTATTTGAGCATGCAGATTTTCCATTGATTGTTTATTTTCGCTTAATACAGAAAGAGAGTTTTGTGAGGCTTCACTTATCATTTTGGTTGTTTTTATCGTTTGGTCGCTTACTGCATTTACCTCTTCCATAAAGCGCACAAAGTTTTCCATGTTGTGCGATATATCGCCAATAGCTTTTGTAGAATCATTCATCGTTTGATTTATTGCTTGCAAGTTGTCTCTAGTCTCATTCATATGGTGAGTTATGTTTTTTAGCTCAAAGTTGAATTTTGCGTTAAATACGGATGTTTTTGTAGCACTTGTTATAAGCTCGGAGAAAATTCCTTTGGAGAAACTTACAAGCGTGTTTAAGAAGGTGCCTAGCGCAGAACAAAAACCCGGAACGCTGTAATCCATTGTTAAATCGTACTTGTCTGTTTTTGTAATTTTGCAAAATTCATCGGCTGTTTGTTTTGTGGGTCTAATAATTACAATGTAATAATACCAAAAGTTTACAATAGCAAAAATTAGCGTAGCTGCGCTGAATGTGTAAATAAAATATTTTTGGACAAAGCTGTTTAAGAAAATATATCCTAGTACTCCACCAATAAAGTACAATGCAAATGTTAAAATAGTAAAAGTTATTAATTTTTTAACCATTTTTACCTCCTAATTATGCGATAATATTTAAATCAGATTGTTTGTCAAGTTTAGTGTTTACAAAACAATTGTTTTGTTTTATATTTTCTCCAACTAGTTTTTCTTGGAGGGCTCTATGAAAGGCATCATCTTAGCAGGCGGCTCTGGCACAAGGCTATATCCCGCAACAAGCACAATATGTAAGCAACTATTGCCTGT
>JABEBW010003335.1_pt1 | contig 12075 bp, 11 predicted proteins | sample 7245961 | NCBI WGS metagenome assembly JABEBW01 (sample SAMN14506364, study PRJNA622280) | hot springs metagenome | biome: hot spring [ENVO:00000051]|acidic hot spring [ENVO:00002120]; feature: spring [ENVO:00000027]|sediment [ENVO:00002007]; material: sediment environment [ENVO:01001048]...
ATATGATATGAAAAAAGAGAGACATTTAAAGTTTGTTAATATTTCTCATAGGTAAACAAAATCGAAAGTAAAATTCAGATACTGCCCAACACTGTTATTCGTGTCTGGGGGTTGCGCATAATAAAATCCTATATAATAAGGAGTGAATGTCGGATAAGTGATATTAAATGGGCCTTCAATGGTCTGGTTATTCAATACTGTACCCATAGAAGAACTTGACTGCAGACCCTGTTTTATGTATACCGTTAGCGTCGATGTTTCGCTGTTGTTGAGCACTTTATTGGCCTGCTTTGCAATTTGATCGAGACTTACATTGAATGACGCGTTCTTTAAAGTACCGCTATTTATGGAAAGGATATTCACAAAATAATTCGTGTCAGAAACATCCCAGTTTACGTGAATTCTCAATAGGCCTGTGATATTTACGTAATTTCCAGAGACCGTACCATTCTGAATATCCCATACAAAAGTGGCACCCTTATATTTTGTCGCGTTACTCGTTATGTTTATAGTTATCGGCCTTTGGATCTGAACTCCAGTACCATTCGCATGAGAAACTACCATTACTTCACCGTCCGCCGGAATGGATATCAGTGCTATACTCACAATCAATACGATAATGAAAACTGATATCTTAAATCCGGACTCCATAGCTATACCAGTTTTAATAATGCAATCTTTAATATAAATATTTCCAATATAATATAAATATGTAATTATTGTAAGTTTAGAAATACATTAACTTGGGTTTCTATCGGCAATAATAAATGTTTTAGAATGATTGCCAATCTCGATCATCTCAGTTTTATTGGTGATTAATGTGCTTCTTCCTTTTTCCTTAAGCGAATTTCAACCCATAACACACTAAATATGCTCATAGGATGAATCAGCATAGACCATCTTTACAAATGTATATGATTGAATGGATGATTTTATGATCCAATCCTTATCGACTTGAGGAAGATGCATAAATTACCATGAAATTATGAACGCGCTTAGAAATATTGCGTCATTCTTCTTTGATACCATTTATATCCTATATACATATTCGATATCAATATATGGGTGATGTACAACATACTCTATTCCTCTGCTTAAGCAACGGAGCTTCCTTATTCGACTACGGGCATCTGCTTATACGGATATATTCCGTACGGGGAAGCAACGATACCCACATACTTGAATTATTGATCGCAAGCATTCTACTTTGATCAGTCCGATCCTTTTAATGATTCTTGACGCCTTGAGATCCCTATCTATCGTTGGATCACAGACATCATAGCGGTTTATTCTATCAAGCAAATTCGGATCAAGCTTTATGCCAACGCATCTTTTATATATCCTAGATGATTGATTTGAAATTTCTATGTCTATTGCATTCGTTCCGTGCCTGTCAACTTTATACGTCGACGCTCGTTCGAATACCTGGTGGGAAACGTCAGCTATGATCTTTGCAAGATTATGGTTCTGCATCGTTCCTTGACGTTGAGGTCTTCGATGATGATGGTATCATAATGCTTGGCTATTGCTGTGGATACCTTATCGATGAAGTCCTCACGTAAATTGCGAATTTTCAATACTTCTTCTGCATCTTCAATACATGCTTCCTTCCGTTCTTCGATCCGTTCTTCTTTGATAGCTGTTTATGCAGTCTCTTTATTCTTTTCCGTACCCTCTGTATGAATTTAGGGTTCTCTATCGATCTCCCATCGGACAGCGGTGCAAACTTTTCTTTCCCAAGATCTATGCCAACGGAGTTTTCCGCCGATAACCGGTTCTTCTCTGGTAATTCTCCTTCTGTTTCATAGAATATCGAATAGTAGCAATCTCCTGCATTTTTTGTTACGACTATTTGTTTCACTGATTTTATCTCCTTCAGTTTTTGTCCGATCCCCTGAAGTATATGCCTTTGCTGAACTTCGGAAATGCTATTCTGTTTTCCTTTATCCTGATGTGTTGTGGTACAGCGAAGTAGTCGTCCATGCCTTTCTTCTTAAATTTAGGATGGTCTGCATTCTTGTGGAAGAAGTTCTTGAATGCATTATCGAGAAAGCGCGAAGGCATCTGGAGAGATTGGGTATTGATCTAGTACAGCCAAGAATGGGTTTTCTTGAGTTCTGTGATCATGTTTTGTGTATCAAGATAATTCAGGGATGATCCCTCCGTGTCCCCATGGGTCATGCAATACTTATCACGTTCCTCAAGAAAGTAATTATAAACAAACCTGCGGCTGCCATAGTGCTCCTCCAACTATGCCATACGTCTTTTTGATTGATATAATTTATCACCGATAGATATAATCATTGTTCATAAAAACTATGAAGACATGCATGATCCTCTTTATAAGATCGATGCTCATCCTCCATAAACAACCAAGTCTTACCATCACTCTCATATAGATAATATCTCTATAAATGGCTTCTATTCCCTTAAGCCCTAAAAGGTTAAATCCAAAAAATGGAAATTATTTTAAAATCAATTCAATATTTTTAACTGGCTGTTTCAACCATGGTTAATGAGAACGATGGCGCAGACGATCCGCTTCCAATCGACCCGGAACCAACTGCAAATGCAACGTATATCGTGGTGCTAGATGTTACATCAGTAAATGATATCGTATGCGTTCCAGAAGTGGCTAGGTTAACTGACTTCATAGTTCCACTGTTTGATATCGCTCCATCTGCGAAGTAGAATGGGGTCGTACTGAAGTAAATGTAAGTACCAGATGGCCATGCAGAATCACCAGTTGTAGCCCCAGGCACAGCACTGGGTACATTTACTGTTATGTTAAAAGTTGCTGACTGAGGACTTGAGAACGTGAAATTGATGTCCAAGACATTTATCTCGTAAATTGTTTCATTTGTCATTACGCCCAACGTCATGTTACCTATTATTTCGCTCTCGCTTACACTCTTAGCGTGCCATCCGAAGCCCACAGTTTCATTTGCAGCTGCATAGTTGCTGCCAGGCTGTATATAGAACGCAGGTCCGATCTGATGACCGTTTCCGCCGGCGTAGCCGACTACCATCACATCCGCAACCGCCACAGCCGGTAGGACGGTTGCGACCACTGCAACCAGTACCAACATCATCTTTCTATTCATTTATATCCCTTTTTTTTCACCCACTATTGGGTAATAATAGTAATAGAAAAGGATATTAAAGGAGCAAGAATTTATTGTATGTTATAAAATTATGTATTCTTTCACCTTATCTTAAATGGTATTGGTTTACCTTATCTTAAATGGTATTGGTTTACAAGTTCAAGCTGCCTAGAAAAACAGAAACTGCGGCTGGCGGATGCCCATATGCCATGGTATTGCATAATTAAAAAGTAATGGATCTTTGTGTTTTGATCTGTTTCTGCATATATTGAATCTTGTAATGATTATCATATTACCATCGATCTTCAATTATTTGTTTAGAAATCAACGGCAATCGTCTGATATTTTCAAAGGCCGCTGAACAAAATCAATGTACGAGGATCTCCAAAAACTCCTGCCGAAACCTTTTTTCATGACCTCATGATCTAATATCATGAACCTTTAACACACAGGATTATCTGAACTCTACAAGGAGATCGAAGCCCTGAATGATCCCTTAACCGGCATATCTGACCGCATTGACTTTGAAAGGATAAGACCAATCCTCTCTGATCTCTATGAGAATGACACAGAGAAAGGAGGACGGCCTAACTATGATCCCATTCTAATGGTCAAAATTCTACTATTGCAACAGTGGTACAATTTCTCAGATCCCCAAATAGAAAGAGAAATCCGAGACAGGATATCCTTCATGAATTTCTTTGGGTATCCTGAGAAGTTGCCTGATCGAAATACAATATGGTATTTCCGTATAAGATTATCAAAAACAGGAAAAGATCGCCTTGTCTTCAATGAAATAACAGGGCAGATCATGGCTAAAAGAATTCGCATCTAGAAGGGAACAATGCAGGACGCAATATTCATAGAGGCTGACAGGTGAGAGGATGCTAAAACCAGGAGATCAAGGGATAGTGCATCCGCCACAAAGAATCATGAACATCACTTTGGATACAAGGCTCACACCCTTGTCAACAGGATGAAAATAATTGAGAAGTTAGCCGTAACACCTGCGAACATCCATGATGCGAAGATTGATCTTTCAATTCCAGGAATCATATGCTATCGTGATAAGGGTTATTTCGGATCTGACTGCAAACGCATCAATGGTACAATGGATCGTGCAGTGAGGAACCACAAGCTTCCCATGAAGAGTATCCACAGGAATCTCAGGATCTCACGCATCAGGTCACTTGTGGAACATCCATATGCATTCATGAAGCGCATGTTTGGATTTGCACGCAATGGTAACAACAGTACAGAGAGTGAGGGTCAAGACATACTTCGCTGCCATGTGTTACAACCTTCTAGGGGCAAGATTTCTTGACAGGATAGCGTAAGCTATGGAAATTTTTAGAAAAACAGAAGGAAAATGGCAAGAAATGAGAGTGTTTCTAACGCACTGAATGCCATTTCGATCGAAAAAATGGATTTCTAATTACATTATACGAAAACGAGAGGTTATGGGAAGTCCTCTATACATTTATTGGACAAAAAAGAAGTAGACCTTATATCTTTCAAATATAAGACCTTACTTCTTATACTTTCTTGACTTTTCATATATCCTGTCGTATGGCATAAAGATCAACGCCAGTATTACAACAATGGTAGCAAAAAGGAAATCGTAGGAATTTTTTGCGACTTCGTTTGAATAAGGCCACTGTCCATACAGAGCAAGAACATTGAGCTTTATGAGACCGAACCACGGTATATCCCAGAATGCCACCCCTATTATATTGTGTGCATTCACGGGCGCGTTCGTTATTCCCACATTCTGATCGGCTGCCTCATAAGCGTTCAAGCTTGCATTGTATATGCCTCTGTACGCGAGGTTAAAATCCCCTACAGTGATGAAGCCGCTTTCGTTCACCATGTTTTTAAGATAAACAACAAGATTTCTATGTGAGAAACCAACATCGTAGATCAACACGTACGCTCTAGTTACTTTCATCCAGCTTTGATTGTTATATCCCTGAACAACTGGAAAACCATTATTCCAAGATAGATAAAACATGGCCCTATGTATTATGGTCTCACCTTCCGGATTTTTATAAAGTATGACATTGCCATATTCACCATAGGTAGAAAACCCCCTTTCTCTTCCAACAACGTATGTAATTATAGGTCCGGGAACAGAGGTCACCTTTTTAACAAATACTATGTCTCCAACGTTCATTGTGCCGTATGTCCAGTAATCGGAATGCGTCATACTCTCAGAAGCAACGGTATCTACGGGAGGCCATATACCAGAATATACTGTTATGGAAAGAAGAAAAATTAGGATACCTATGATTATGGCCAGACCCACCCATTCTCTTATCCTCATTAAAGCATCATGATAACCAAATAATAAAAAGTTTTTATTTTGGTTACCAGTGCTGATCCATCAGTGACACTGAAAAAATCCTAAAAATTGCCTGTTCTAGGTTGTGTCTATTTTGTCCCTTTTTTATTTATCTGTAAAAATAATCCCTATTGAAGTGGCAGTAATCTAATATCAAGAATTTACTGGAAAATTAGTCTCGTGTTTTACATCCAAGGTCATTGGTTCATTTCCCATGATTTGCAGAAAAAGAATTGAGAAAGATGCCTGGATTCGATTACATCTTATAAGATTCTAGCGCGAAAAGCTGAATTAAGCGTCTATCATTTATACATGGAAATAATGAAAGGCGAGATTATATACAGAGCCTGTGACAATATGAGACCAAGATCGGTTAAACGAAAATAGTACCTTTTGCCGATCGCTACTCTCTCTATTATCCCTACCTCCTCCATCCTAGCCACAAGGAATAAACCTGTACGAAAATTTATACAGCTTCTGTTTATAAGTTCAGTCTTTGTAACAGGATGATTAACATTTTTCAGTGTTCCAATTAATCTATAGAATTCAGAGAATCTATCTTTTTTCAATATAGTATTTATATTAGTCTTTACAGATTTTTTGTTATTGTCAAGAAATAAAACTATATCAATGAATCTTCTGGAAGAGATCATTCCATCGCTGAGGATAGCTTTATCGATGGAAGCTAACCCTTCAGGGGTATCCTTTTCGATGCTCGTATCCCTTCCTTCGGAGATCATTTCCATTATAGATATAGATACTATTTATTTAACCAAAATGTAATGATCATACTCATTAACTGTAAGTATCTTGGAAATGAGGTCTAAGAAATTCCGCATATTACCATATTTCTTTGATGCCTCTTACTACTTTCAAAATGTAAGTGCTATGAATTCATAACGAAATTGAATGACAACTACATGTTTATTGCGGTGATTTATGAAAACCAGAAATCTAGCATTGGCAATTGCCGTTTTGACAGTGGTAGCAGTCTCAATTATGGCATTTTCGGTTGCAGGAAGCGGTATAAATCCAAAGCCAGTAAATGTTCAGTCCGCTGAGAATCAACCACTATCGCCAATAACCGATTTTTCCTTGAACAGCAATTTCCAGAACACCTCATCTGGATATGCGCTTGTTCCTGACAATTCCGTATATTCGCCATCTGCGATGATCAGTGTATTTATATCGTTCAAACCTCAGGGAGACCTTCAGGGATATGTCCGCGATCTTTATACGCCCAGCAGCCCGTATTATCATCAGTTCTTAACAGCTAGCCAGATTGGCAATAGATTCGGCCTGAACCAGAATACCTATAATGAGTTTGTTCAGTATTTCGAATCCTATGGCCTGTCCGTTTCGCAGAGCCAGACAAGGCTGGATCTCTATCTTACCGGCAGTGTGGCACAGTTCAGCGCAGCGTTCCACACCAAGATACAGGCATTCAGATACCAGTACACATCAAATGGATTATGGAATCCGCTCTTTGGAAATGAAAGCGCCCTCCCTGGTTCTATTTCCTACTCACAGCCTTTCTTTGCCGCTACCGGTGATCTGATGCTTCCGTCTTCACTCGAGCCATACATATCTGGTATATCCGGACTGAATGGTTTGTTTGCCCAACCAGATATTGCATTACCTTATGGTATGTCCCCATCTATAGCTTACGCCATTGCTAATGGGAACAACGGAGCTGATGGAGGAACTACATATCTAGCATCTCTTGATAACATACAGAATCTGACCTATGCCAACTACACATGGGCAACCGCTCAGTCAGTAGGGCCAGTACTAGGATTCCCATACGACCTGGGCAACTATCAGTTTATCTTCCCCAGCACTATGCATATGCTAACCGGAGCTGAGAACCTCTGGAATGGCCAATATGCCTTGAGGGAAAGCCCGGATCTAGGGCAGGGGATAACAGTTGCGGTAATTGAGGTAGGCTTCCCGATACCTTCTGATATGGCGCAGTTCTCGCAGCAGGTATTCGGAAATGCAAATCAGCTGCCGGATCGCCTGACCTATATAGGAGTGGGCATACCATCACTCAGTGAAGGGATAAACGATGGTTTGGTCTATGGTTGGACGCTTGAGACATCTCTGGATATAGAGTACATAGCCGCAATGGCGCCTATGGCGCATATAGATGTCGTTGCAGTTCCAAACCCAGAGTTCTCGAGCTTCGATAATGCCTACCAGTTCATAGCCCAGTATCTTGTCAACAACGATCCGATATCCGCGATACCCTCAGGCAACGTTATATTCGGCCCGACAAGCGGTGCAACAAACATCACGATAACGAGCAACTCCTACGGCGCACCGGAATGGGAAGCAGTCTTTGAAGGATCACCCATGTATGTAACCGTGGAGGATCAGCTCCTCGCCCAGCTTAACGCTGTTGGCGTCACGAATTTCTTTGCATCGGGTGACGAAGGATCGAATGGAATGGCAGCATCTCCAACAATGCCTTCTCAGTCACCATATGCAACGTCTGTTGGCGGCGGCCAGACAACAGCCGAATCGAATGGCGTAGAATTCCCCGTCACAAGCACGATCGTCAACTATAGTTTCTTTGGACTAACGATACCAATGTACGTTGCACAGGCAACCGGCCTGGCTAGCTTCACTTACTGGAGCTACGGAGCTGGTCTTGAAGGCACATTCAAAGGGGAAGTCGGTGGAGGCTTCGGCGAATCTGTTATGGAGCAGCAGCCATGGTACGAGGCAGGTGTGGATGTCTATGAAACCGGTGCGCTCATCGATCCGATAGTGTCAGGACCTGCAGCCTTCAACATGTCTGTATATGCCTTCGGGACTTGGAACCTGTTCTATGGCGGAACCTCTTTTGCAACACCCATAACTGCTGCTGAATGGGCTTTGATAGAGGAACAGGCGGCCATGCTCCCGTCAGCCAACCCAAGGATGGGAAACATCAACGGCCTGTTATTCGAAGCACACAATGCGTACAATGCCAATGTTCCGGGAATCGTTGATCCTTTCGTTGACATGATGAACATAGGCGAAGGTTTCAACTACGGGCCGATGAACGATTACTCCTGGTACCTGTTCAATCTGAGCATAAGCGAACCCAGCGATCCTGTATTACCTGGATGGTATGCGACACTGTTCAACCCAGCAGGCAGTGGCTGGAACTTCCTGCAGGGCCTCGGATTCATTAACGCTGCGGCCATGTCCAAAGACGTCATAGGCACGGTGTCTGAAGAGGGCTATGCGCTGATTAACCCTGCATTCTCGGTCATGATGGTGACACCATCAGGACTCTCTGCGTTCACAACGCTTACGTCCGGACAAACATACACCTTCAGGATCGTAACGTCAACTGGTGCAATTGCCGGCGATAATTATCTCATCGATGCCTTCAGCGGAGGGAGCATGGAGCAGATCATGCCCAATGCCACAGGATACTTCAATTACACACCATCTTATACTGCGCTGAGCTTCATTGGCAACGCCACAGAATACGGCTACTTCCTGGTGTCTGTGATGAATTCGCCAGTTGCGATGCCTGCCTGGGCCTTCCAGCAGTTCGGAGTATCACAACCAATGGCTTCGGGTAACCTAGTATTGACCGTGACAAATCCTGAGGGAGTCGCAGAAACAGGCACAGTTGAAATACCGATGTTCACAACCGGGCTAACGGGCTTCTATAATACTTACGGAATAGGCCCAGCAGAGGTCATGCTGAATGGACAGCCCGTAGCCAGTGCGGTTGTATCTGAGATCTCGGTCAATGTTAGCCAGTTCTTCCTCATAGATCCTACGATGCCCGTATCATCGTATGCTCCTGGAGTCACAGTCGGTCACTTCCTCACCGATGCGCGTGGCAACTTTGTCTTCTGGATTGATGCACTGCTAGCAGAGACCAATGGAACACTGCTTACGCAGGTTGTGCAGCTCAGAGCAACATACAATGGGCTGGTATCAAATACTGTTACGGTTTACATCGAACCGCAGGCGGGTGACTTCATACCGAGCGTTAACTACGTACCTGGACAATACGTTTCAGACGTGGTTGACTTCGCAGATATGAAGTATGTGAACTACGTCAACGTATCCATAGGCTCAATGCCCGGTCAGTATGTGAACGTAAGCTATCCTCCCATGTTCTTCGATGCAAGGGCAAATGCCACAGTCAGCGGAATACTGAACGGCTACGTACCGTTCAACTTCACAGTGCTGCCACCTCCGGGCCAAACGATAATGCTCAATATGACGGCTTCTGGAATCAATGATCTGAGCTTTTCATTCTCATTCTTCGGCTTCACCTTTATCATATATGACATACAGCATCCAATAGTGTGGCACTACGCGATACTAATTAGCAATCCTGGTCCAGATCCAACTTCATCGATCGCCGCGTCACAGAACGGTATCGTTTCTGGTGATCTGAACATAGCCTATTCGTCGTCATGGTTGGGAAGCGGATTGACTGGTAAGCTTCAGGTATATGGAAGCTCTGGAAATCTGATATACACCTTCACAGGATCGTCTGGAAATGCAATGATCAATACGGAGAATCTCAATGATGGCTACTATTACGCTGTATACACCGTGCAGACCCCAACAGGGCTATCTAGATCATCTGGCTATGGCTTCTTCGTGTATAATGATGCATACAACCTTGAGAAAAACATAACAGACGTACAGAAAGCCGTATCATCTTATTCATCAAGCGGAGTACAGGCTTCATCAGTTTCAGTACAGCTATCTACAATATCTTCCCTTATGAACCAGTACAACAGCAGCTTGGCAAACCTTAATTCACTGCAGGCACAGGCAACAGCTCTCTATGAAGGTGGCGTTATAAATGCATCACTGTATAACCTGGTACAGACGCAGATATCGTCGTACAAAGCCGCTCTTCAGACATATCATGGCGATATAGTCAGCCTTGAGGAACAGCTCAACTCTGCACATGCAAATAAGGAAACGGGGCTATTCGGAGGCTATTCTCATAGTTTGATAGGGCTGTTCTCTGGAATAATAGCTGCGGTTATTGCCGCCATAGTATCGATCGCCGTTATTGTGCCGAGAAAGAAAGACAGGAAGCAATGATGCAAAATTTTCATAAAACCTTTAAAATTTTTATTTCTAAATTTTTCTATTCTTATGTTCAAGATATTGCTTTATTTTAAACCGTATGCAGTCCATGAATCTGTCGTGGTGATCGTTTCTTCGCTTTGCAATGTAATCCAGTATATCAGGATCACTGAGAATATATTCCGCGTCTTTATTTACAAGACTTAGTAGTTTCTGGCTATCGGGTAAATTTGAGATCTTTCTCCCCTTGACAATTTCTTCTATGAATGGATCTGTATCAATTATCCAACCTTCTATTACTTTTTCAACGTCATCTTTACGAATGGACAATATCTTCATTATTTGCTTTACTGGCTTGTTTTCGCACCTTAGTTTTGCTATGGACTCTTCCAATTTCCTATTCACAAGGCCTTAAGAAAAACGACATATATCAACATTTTAAAAGGCAATGTTCGACGAACAACGCAGAACGCATAGTATTACATAATCTCTAATTCTTTTCATTTCCTAGATGGTTATTATGGGAACTAAAAAAATACTGTTTGCCTATCAGAATTTCCCATGTCCTGAAGTATGCTAGTATTTCTCAGAAATGTTAGTTCGATCTATTCTTTGTCCGGGAAACCTCAATTTCTTTTAAGTTATCACGCTCAATTTATATATAGTATTTTATTTAGCTTTATGACATGGACATTTGTTAAGATCGGTGAATAATAAATGGATGTTATAATTAGAAAATTGAGTGATGACGATGTTGATAACGTGATTGAAGTTGCAAGAGATTCTTGGAAATGGACTTATAAGGATATATACAGTGATGAGTTCATAGAGAATTGGATATCTGAAAAGTATTCTAAAGAAAAACTACTAAATGAGATAACAAAGTCTCAATTAAATCTTGATCTAGTATTCCTCGGATCTTTTCATGAATCGAAATTGATCGGATTCATCGAATTAAAGATAAGTAGTAGCAAAGCTGAGTTGCTCCGCTTATATCTGAGGCCAGAATATACACATAGAGGAGTAGGCAGGATACTTCTGTCAGAGGCAGAGGAACTAGTCAAGAAAAGAGACGTTGAAGAATGTATATTATACGTTCACAAGAAAAATTATATAGCAACCTCATTTTATAAGAAGAACGGATTCCAAGTTAAGGATATTTATGGCGACGATCTTATCATGATAAAGAGATACAAAGTTTGAAACCGAATCGCCAAAAACTAACTGGAAAAATCCGATTTCATAATAACTAAAGTTATCAAATCTTTTTTTAGGTCCATGGTGCTCTAGATCTTGAATAAGAGATTCATAGAATCATGAAATAAAATTTGTGAAAATTGAAAGAACATCCTCGAGGGACCGAAGAAACGATAAGAAATGGAATATCCGAATAAATATATCTGAAATATTCGATGGTGACGAAGTTCATGGAATCCATGATGAGGAATAGGTATTTCTCAAGGAAAATGGTGGTAAACACAATTGATATTACAGGAGATGTCCCCTAACGAAGCATGGAAAGACCGAAGAACTTAAAGTATTAAGGGATTGTGATGGCGAGTTTCA
>JABEBW010003686.1_pt1 | contig 12072 bp, 11 predicted proteins | sample 7245961 | NCBI WGS metagenome assembly JABEBW01 (sample SAMN14506364, study PRJNA622280) | hot springs metagenome | biome: hot spring [ENVO:00000051]|acidic hot spring [ENVO:00002120]; feature: spring [ENVO:00000027]|sediment [ENVO:00002007]; material: sediment environment [ENVO:01001048]...
TAGAGCCTAGTATTTCAGATGGCACAGTTGAAATTTATTTTAAGCAAAAAGAAGTATTCGAAAAACCTCAAAATGCCATAACAATTCACTCAAACGATAATGATAGCTTAGATTTTGTATTAAAAACTATTTTTGGAGGAATATCATGAGACTTGGAGTCAATATAGATCATATAGCTACACTTAGACAAGCAAGGCGTGGTATTGAGCCAGAGCCACTCTATGCTGCATTTATTGTTCAAGAAGCTTTAGCTGACAATGTTACAATGCACCTAAGAGAAGATAGACGCCATATTCAAGAAAGCGATGTAATTGCTATAAAAAATGCTATAAAAATACCACTAAATTTGGAAATGAGCATTGCTAGCGATATTGTTGATTTTGCCTTAGAAGTAAAACCTCATCAAGCAACATTGGTACCAGAAAGAAGACAAGAGCTAACCACAGAAGGGGGGCTTGATGTTGTCTCTAATGCTCAACAAATAAAAGAAGTTATTGAAAAATTGCATTCAAAAGGCATACTTGTTAGCCTATTTATAAACCCAGACAAAAAACAGATTGAAGAATCAAAAAAGATTGGCGCAGATTCAATTGAGATACACACAGGAGAATACGCAAATGCACCATTACAAAAACAATTCCACTTTGCTAATGAAATTTTACAAGCGGCTCAATTTGCGAAAAGTTTGGGACTTTCTGTGCATGCTGGACATGGTTTAAACTACAAAAACGTTTATCTTATAGCAAAAATCAAAGAGATTGAAGAGCTTAATATAGGTCATTCAATTATTTCTAAAGCTGTGTTTTGTGGTTTAAAAGAAGCCATTATACAAATGAAACAGATTATAGAAAGAGCCCGATGGTTGGAATAGATATAGAACAAACAAAAAGATTTGAAAATATATTAAAAAGATTTAGCATTAAAACACTGCTGAGATTTTTTTCTCAACAAGAGTTAGATTATTGTTTTTCAAAAAAGTACCCTCATATCCATTTGTGTGGAATTTTTTGCGCAAAAGAAGCCTTCTATAAAGCAACAAATATGAAAATACCATTTAATAAAATCAACATCCTGCATAACGAAAATGGCGCCCCAGAAATTTACATCGATAATGCCAAGTTTAACGCTAATATTAGTATATCACATACAGATGATTATGCAGTGGCAGTTGTTATATGCAAAGCTATTTAAAACTAAAACATCTTTTGGAGCAATTTCAACCATATTCGATTAAACTAGGCCTTGAACGCATAAAAGCTATGCTTGAAGCGCTATCAAACCCCCAAAGAGCATTTAAAAGCGTACTAATTGGCGGCACAAACGGAAAAGGAAGTGTAGCTCAAATGTTATACGATAGTTTTTGCTCAAAAGGCTATACTACAGGACTATATACATCACCTCATTTAATTTTATTGAATGAGCGTATTAAAGTAAATAATAATAATGTTGATTTTGACACACTATTAGAACTTGCTTTGGATATCGAGCATTTAGGAAAGAAATTTAATGTTACATACTTTGAATTTTTGACAGTGTTGAGTTTTCTTGTGTTTAAAAAATTTAACGTAGAGTTTGCAATCATTGAAGTTGGTATGGGTGGGGAATTTGATGCAACAAATGTAGTTGACCCTATATTGAGTGTTTTAACTAGTGTTTCTCTAGACCATACGCAACATTTAGGTGATACAATTGACAAAATAACAAAAACTAAGATGGCTATAATTAAAAATATTGGTGTTGTAGGCAAAAACTCCAGCAGTGTTGTTAATTTAATACAATCATACAAAACAGTACCATTATATTTTGTTGATGAACAATATTTAAGTAAAGCCAATTCGTTTGATTTAGAATTTTTAGTATGCGACTATGAAAAAGAGAACCTCGCATGCGCTATGCTTGCAATTGATGTTTTAAATAAGCATTACAATTTAGGTTTAGAAACAAATGCTATACACAAAACTTATTGGCCTGCTCGCTTTGAGGTCATAAAATCGCCAAATAAGACTGTCATTATCGATGGGGCGCATAATGTAGATGGAGCAAAGAGATTTTTGGAGTGCGCAAAGAAAATTAAAGGCTCAAAACTTTTGATTTATTCTAGCTTAAAGCAAAAGGACTACGACCAAATCCTTAAAATTCTATCTGAGCATTTTGAAAATATATTTATAACAAAGATTACTAACCAAAACTCAATTGAAGAATCAGATATCTCTCACATCATAGAGAAATACACTTTTTTTAACGATGTAAACGCGTGTTTGATGCATGCTTTCGATACAAATTACCAAAATATATTTATCGCAGGTTCTTTATATCTTGCTGGGCTTTCAAAAGCCTCTTTGTTAGTAAATGAAAATTTACCCTAAATCTTAAATACCTGGGATTTTACTGTATCTAAACCTTTTTCTTGAACCTCGCTTTCAAGGACCATAACAAGCGATTTTGGTTTTGTTGGGCATACATCTACACAAATACCACAACCTTTGCAATGGTGATAATCAATGCCAGCCATTTTTCCATTGTTATCTAACAAAATGGATGCATCAGGACAATACTGCCAACAAAATAAACAATTAATACACGTTTTTTCATTCCATATTGGACGCTCAACACGCCATGAACCTGTCTCATAGTTTTCAATTTTTTCTTCTTTTGACTCAATTTCAATAATTTTGCTCAAATCAGCTATATTCATAAATTACACCCCTCTAGTAAGGCACTCTATTTTGAAATGCCTTTTGTAAAGTTAATTTATCAAGCGAATCGATGTTGTATCCAACTGGTATACCGGAAGCTGGTTTTGTTACTTTGATATCTTTCGGTAGTATTTCTAAGATGTATTGCGCTGTGAGATTGCCTTCGATTGAATCATCCAACATTAATATGACTTCTTTTGCATGCTTTGCTTTTTCTTTAAGTTTATCAAGCCCTAAATCGTTTGCGTAAATACCTTCAATAGGCGAAATCAAACCCCATAAAACAAAATACACACCATTATAAATTTGTTGAAATTCTAAATTAAGCAGTGTTTCAACAGTTTCTACGACGCAAATCGTAGATTTATCCCTATTTTTATCTAAGCAGATTTCACACATTTCACCTTCGCATAAATTGGCGCATGCTTCACATTTTTTTAAACTTAGTGCTGATTCTATATTCTTAGCTATTTCTTTGGCATCAAGTGGATGATTTACAAACCATAAAGCGTACCTTAGTGCGCTTTTTTGACCGATTCCAGGTAGCTTTGTTATTGATTCAACTAAATTGTTAATTTGTTTAATCATAAACCAGGTATATTCATTCCACCAGTTAGTGCTGACATTTTTTCTTTGACTTTTTCTTTTGCCTTTCTAATTGCTTCGTTAACGCCAGAAAGCAATAAATCTTCAAGCATATCAATATCATCACTCAACAATTCTTTTGAGATTTTTATTTCAACAATTTCCCCATCACCATTTGCGCTAACGCTTACCATACCACCGCCAACGCTAACTTGTGTAATTTCTTTTGCTGCTTCTTGTTGGATACGTTCAATTTCTTTTTGCATTTTTTTTGCCTGGCTCATTAATGAGCCCATATCAAATCCACCAAAACCTTTTGCCATAAATCACCTCTTTGTAATTATTTCTCCACCAAAGATATCAATAACCATTTTATCGAATTTGTCTATAGTCTCATCAGTATTATTTTCTGCTACAACACTGCTTTTGTTATCAAAATTATCATCTGAGCTTATACTATTTGTTTTAGTTTTTTTTTCAGTATTTGAATATACAGATATGCTATTTACATGTTGTATTATATCTTCAATTTTTGTCAGATTCTTTATTGCAAGCGATTTTTGTGTTGCAACCTTTAAGGCAACAATGTCATCAACTTTATACTTTATTTGCAAATATGCATCATAAAAAAACTTAATAAAAGCTGATTTTAATTCTAGATCGATATCCAAGATAATTAAACGCTCAAGTAACATCTCAACAAATATTTCTATCTTTAAATTATGCTCATATATGTATTCAATTTTTTCAAAAGCTAATTTTGAATCAAAATTAACAATAGCATCAATAAAATTATCAATTACGTTATAATCTGCAACACCAAGCACATACGAAACATCTTGTACATTAATATCTTGATTTTTATAAGCAACCACCCGGTCCAAATAGTTTTCTGCTACCCTCAAAGAACCTGATGACACTTTGGAAATTAGTTTTATACCATCGTCATCCATTTGCATATCTTCTGACTCTAATATCTTTTTGAGTTTTACATAAATGTTATCTGGTGTAATTTTATTGAGTTTAAAAATCTGACACCTTGAAAGGATTGTTTGAGGTACTTTTTCTATGTTTGTAGTAGCAAATATAAATTTGACATAGTCCGGTGGCTCTTCAATTATTTTTAATAAAGCATTGAATGCTTCTTCTGTTAGCATATGAACTTCGTCAATGATGAAGATTTTAAAGCGTGCACTAAGTGGCGCATAACGTGTACTTTCTATAATATTTCTTGCATCATCAATACGTCTATTTGAAGCTCCATCAATTTCTATTACATCAACGCTTCTGCCTTCTGATATAGCTATGCAGTGTTCACATTGGCCACAAGGATTTACAGTTGGTCCTTTTTCACAATTTAGAGATTTTGCTATAATTCTTGCAAGCGAAGTTTTACCTGTACCCATAGAACCATAAAATAAGATAGAATGATAAAGCCTTTTTTGTTCAATTGCATTTTTTATTGTTTTTACAACAATATCTTGTCCTATTACTTCATCAAGCGATTGAGGCCTATACTTTCTTGCAAAAACTATATACATTCTTTGCCTTCCTTAGCGATACCCACCAATAAAGTTTACCTGCTAGGAGTCGATTTGCTACCGTTGCTTCCTTCCGGACCTGGCGGGGTTTGCAAACGCTCCCACAAGTAGCTCCAAAGGTGGGTATCGCTAAAAGTGGCGCGCCCAAGAGGATTCGAACCTCTGGCCTCAAGAACCGCAATCTTGCGCTCTATCCAACTGAGCTATGGGCGCCAATACCCTACTCTTCGTTTTTGATTATATATTTAGTGCTTGCAAAAATCAAGTTTAACAAAAGGCTCATTGTAAAAATGTTAATTTTTTATATAATCTAGTTTGCTGGAGGCATGAAGAATTGAACATTAAAGATTTAGTTGGAAAACACTATCTCATATTAGATGGCGCAATGGGGACATTGCTTCAATCCTATAACTTGTCTGTCTCAGACTGGGATGAAAAAGTCGGGTGCAATGAAGTATTAAATATAACAAGGCCAGATATTATTAGAAGTATCCATATAGATTATCTACAAGCTGGTGCAGATATTACAAAAACCAATAGCTTTGGAGCTTTACCGTGGGTACTTGAAGAATATGGCTTGCAAAATAAAACATATGAAATCGCCAAACAAGCAGCTTTTATTGCAAAAAGTGCCAAAGAACAATTAGATTTAAATAATAACCCAAAATTCGTTGCTGGTTCGCTTGGTCCTGGAACTAAACTGCCTTCACTTGGTCAAATTGACTTTGATACAATGCACAATGGATACTTTTTGGCAGCATCTGGTTTGATTGATGGCGGAGTAGATGTGATCTTGCTTGAAACATTTCAAGATCCACTCCAAATTAAAGCAGCACTTAATGGTTGTTTGGATGCAATTAAAAACAAACAAAAAGATATTCCCATTATGGTGTCTGCTACAATCGAACTCAATGGCCAAATGCTCATTGGCACAGACGTTGTTACACTTGCTGCAATATTAGAGCCATTTGATATATTAACGCTTGGGTTAAATTGCGGAAGTGGTCCAATTCAAGTTGAAACACATTTAAAAAGATTGTCTGAAAATTGGGGCGGTTTTATTTCAATACACGCGAATGCGGGGTTGCCAGAAAATGTAAATGGTAAAGTTTGCTACCCAATGGATCCAGAAAGTTTCGCTTCAGCTGAGTTAAAATTTTGCGATATAGATGGCGTTACTATTATTGGAGGTTGCTGTGGTACAACGCCAAAGCATATTAAAGCCCTATATGAAAAAATTAGAAATTTACAACCAAAACCGCCAAAAGGAGAAACGCCTAAAGCGCTTGCAAGCCTTTATATTAGCGAACCACTCTTTCAAGATCCGCCGCCTTTTTTTGTAGGTGAGCGTACCAATGCTACAGGGTCTAAGCAATTTAGAGAATTGTTATTGAAAGAAGACTACGATGCAATACTCACAATAGCTCAAGAGCAAATCCAAAGTGGCGCAAAGGCTTTAGATGTTAGCGTTAATTTTGCAGGACGCAACGAAGAAAAAGACATGATAGATGTAATTAGCAGGTTTAATCAAAAGATTGCAGTTCCTTTGATGGTTGATTCCACTCAACCAAACACATTGCTAAAGGCTTTAAAGCTCATTGGGGGCAAACCAATAATAAACTCAGCAAACTTGGAAGATGGTGTTGATAAATTTGATAGAATTTGCGAGCTTGCAAATAGGTTCGGAAGTGCGCTCGTATTGCTTGCTATAGATGAAAAAGGTATGGCAAAAACAAAAGAGCGCAAACTGGAAATTGCATATAGAATGCTTGATAGAGCCCTAAAAAACGGCCTTAAATCATCCAATTTAGTATTTGATTTGCTCACATTTACAGTTGCATCAGCCGAAGATGAGTATCGAAATGCAGCTAAAGATACAATTGAGGCGATTAAAGAATTAAAAAGTACCCATAAAGAAGTAGGTGCGGTGCTTGGCATATCAAATGTGTCATTTGGACTCAAAGCCCAAGCCAGAAAATACTTAAATTCTGTATTTTTATATCATGCTGTTAAAAATGGCCTAACTATGTCTATTGTAAACCCAAAAAACCTTATTGCATACAACCTAATAAATGAAAAAGATCGAGACATTTGCGAAAAACTAATTTTCAACGATTGGCAAAATGGTGATCCATTATTAAATTTTATTAATCATTTTTCTGATAGCGAAAAAATAGAAGAAAAAGAAATCTACGATGACTTACCTATTGAGGATAAAATAAAAAAACTTTTAATAAATGCCCAAACGGACAAACTAATAGAAGCCGTAGAAAAAGCACGCCACAATATTGCGCCAGACAAAATTGTAACAGATTTACTTGTCGAGGCAATGAAAACTGTAGGCGAACTTTTTGGCGAAGGCAAAATGCAATTGCCATTTGTACTGGCTTCAGCTGAAAGTATGAAAAAATGTGTTGATTATTTAAATCAATTTATGGATAAAAAGAAAGAAAACAAACAACTTACGCTTGTTTTGGGAACAGTAAAAGGCGATGTGCACGATGTGGGTAAAAATCTTGTTGATATAATTTTTACAAACAATGGCTACAATGTTATCAATTTGGGTACACGTGTCGAAGCGCAAGTATTTATCGATGCGGCAAAAAAGCACAATGCAGATTGTATAGGTATGAGTGGGCTTTTGGTAAAATCAACTATAGAAATGAAAAATAATTTAGATGAATTTGAAAAACAAGGTTTGAAAATTCCTGTATTACTTGGTGGAGCAGCCTTAAATAGCAAATTTGTAGAGGAATACTGTAAGCCCATATACTCTGCAGACGTATTTTATTGTAAAGATGCTTTTGATGGTTTAAAAGCTATATCAGTTATTGAAAGCAAAAAACAATCTCTTGTAGCATCGCCAAAAAAGCAAAAAATACTAAGAATGCCAAGTGTTAACATATCTTTAGAAAATATTGTTTTGCCAAAACCTCAAAATGTACCAAAGCCGCCTTTTTTTGGTTCCAGAGTTTTTGTGTCGCAAAATACACAAAACTACAGATATATTCAAAACCTTGCATTTGATTGGATAAATAAGACAGCTTTGTTTGTACGTTCATGGGGTTATAAAAAAGGCGATTTAAGTAAAGAAGAGTATGAAAAACTTAAAGAAAACGAGATTTTGCCGAACTTTGAAAAATTAAAATCACTTCTTATAGAAAAAAATATTTTTCAGCCATTAATCGTATACGGTTATTTTGCCTGCAGGTCTGATTCTGTATTGAGATTGAAAAATAACGACACAAAAGGCGCTTCTTTGTATATATTTGATGAAAATTCTTCTTTATTAACAAATGATTTAGATATTCAAGAAGCTATAAATTTTGCAAAATATGCAATGTATTTTAAAAGAGTCGAGCACGAGCCTTACTTAAGCTTGGCTGATTACTTTAGACATGATATAAACGATACTGTTGCATTTAGTTTGGTCTCATCTGGCAAAGAGTTTTCATCATTTGAACAGTCATTATTTAAAAATGGTGAATATAAAAAGTATCATTTAATTCACGGGTTAGGTATAGAATTAACTGAAAGTTTGGCAGAAATTATACATAAGCAAATCCGTATTGAATTAAATATTGCAAATAATGAATCACATAGTTTGAATGATGTTAATTTTTCTATAAAATCGTATCAAGGATTAAGATACTCACCTGGATACCCATCTTGTCCAGACTTGGAATTAAACGACATAATATATAAACTACTAAAACCTAAAGATTTCGGTGTTATATTAACAGAAAACCATCAACTTGTACCTGAACAATCAACTGTAGCTATAATAGTTTATCATAAAGAAGCAGTTTATTTTTAAAATGGCAAGAAGCAATTAACTCCTTGCCATATATGAATAAGGAGGGATAGACTAAATTGAAAAATGATACTTGTCTTTTAATGTAGAATAAATTGTCTCTCCAATATAGCCAGGATTTTCTACAATATGCACGCCAGCTTCTTTTAAAGCGGCATATTTGGATTCAACAGTGCCTTTTTTACCCATTATGATTGCGCCAGCATGTCCCATTCTTCTGCCACGCGGTGCGCTAGCGCCTGCAACAAACGCAAATACCGGTTTTGTAACGTATGATTTTATATACTCAGCAGCTTTTTCTTCTGCATCCCCTCCAATTTCACCTACAATCATTATAGCCTCTGTTTCTGGGTCTTGCTCAAACTTTTCTAGCCAATAAATGTAATCTGTGCCTACTATGGGGTCTCCTCCAATACCTAAGCATGTAGATTGCCCAAGACCCACTTTTGAGATTTGGTCAGCTGTTTCGTATAGCAACGTACCGCTCCTTGAAATTATACCAATAGAGCCTCTTTTAAAAATATGCCCGGGCATTATGCCAATTTTTGAAGCTTCAGGTGTTATAATTCCTGGGCAATTTGGCCCAATGAGCGTTATGCTTTCTTTTTCGATTACTCTTTTAACCTTAACCATATCAAGAACAGGTATACCTTCTGTTATACATACTATGATTTTTATACCGCTACCCACAGCTTCTAATATTGAATCTGCTGCAAATGGAGGTGGAACAAATATCAAACTTACATTAGGATTTGTTTTTTGGACAGCTTCCTCTACTGTATTAAACACGGGTATACCATCTACATCTTGACCACCCTTACCTGGAGTAACACCACCGACTATCTTTGTTCCATAATCTCTGCAGGCTAGAGCATGGTACCTACCTTCTTTTCCTGTAATACCCTGAACTATTACTCTACTTGTTTTATACACTGCAATAGCCATTGTTATTTCTCCTTCTTATTATTATTATTTTCTTTATTTTTGAGTGACTCTTCTTTTTTACCTCTTGTAATCTGCGTAATCATATGTGCTGCTTCTTTTATGTCTTGAGCTACAGAAAAAGCAAGCCCACTGTTTTTAAGCATTTCCATGCCTTCTTCTCTATTCATTCCAGTAAGCCTTACAACAATGGGCACCTTTACTTCTACAGTTTTTAGCGCTTGCAATATTCCATTTGCCACTTTATCACAGCGCACTATACCACCAAAGATATTGATGAATAATGCTTTAACTTTTGGGTCTCTTGTAATTATCTCAAAGCCTTTTGCAATTGTATCTGGTGTAGCTTCACCACCTACATCTAAAAAGTTAGCTGGGCTTCCACCTGCAAATTTAATCACATCCATAGTAGCCATAGCAAGACCTGCTCCATTTACCATACAGCCTATGTCTCCATCAAGCTTGATAAAATTCAAACCGGCAAATCGAGCTTCTAATTCATCTGGATCATATTCTGTTAAATCTCTCATTTTGGCAACTTCTTTCCTTCTAAATATTGCGTTGTCATCTATTTCTAACTTTGCATCAAGAGCTACTAAATGATTTGTTTCTGTAACAACAAGTGGGTTCATCTCTAAAAGTGAACAATCTTTATCCATAAAAAGCTTGTATAGATTGCTTACGATCTTGGATATTTCTTTTTCTTGTTCTACTAAATCAAGATCATACTTTAGTCTTCTTATCTGATATGGTAAAAAACCTACGGCAGGGTCAATAGGTATCTTAATTATATCTTCTGGGTATTGTTCGCTTACCTCTTCAATACTCATTCCACCTCTTTTTGACGCAATAACAACAGGTTTACCAATTGTCCTATCTATGGTGATTGAAAAGTAAAGTTCTCTTTTAATGCTTGATACTTTTTCAACAAGCAGCTTTCTAATCTTTGCCCCTTGTGGTCCAGTTTGTGCAGTAACAATAGTCTTACCAAATAACTCTTGAGCAATGTCTCTTGCTTCGTCTGCAGTTTTTGCAATCTTGACACCCCCAGCTTTACCTCTGCCTCCTGTTAATACTTGAGCTTTTAACACAACTGGGAAACCCAATTCCATAGCAACCATCCATGCATCGTATGGAAAATAAGCTACTCTGCCTTCTGGTATGGGTACCTCATATAGGCTCATTAACTCTTTTGCCTGATATTCATGTAGCTTCATTTAAACCTCCAAAAAAAATTTCTAGTTATAATATATACATTACTTTATCGTAAATGTCAACTGCTTTTGTAAATTTTTTACACATAATATACACATATAAACTAATATTTTATAAATTAGTCTTTAAAAAAATCTTAATATATTAATTAGTCTTTTTCGATGCAAGCATAGGCATTATGATTGTGTATGCTTTCTAAGCTTTCCACTTCAACTTTATACCAAGTGATACGCTTATTTGATTCTAACGCTTTAACGACATTTCTTGCAATGTCTTCAACAAACATAGGGTTGCCATATGCTTTTTCTGTGACATATTTTTCGTCAGGACGTTTTAGCAAGCAATATATATCACTGCTTGAATTGGATTCTATAATATTAATTATGTCTTCTATCCATACCATCTCAGAAAACTTAACATACACAGATACATAAGTTCTTTGATTATGTGCCCCATAATCGCTTATTTCCTTTGAACATGGGCATAGCGAAGTAACGGGAACTTTTACAAAAAGTGTCAATTCATCTACATCATAGCTATAAGCATACAATCCACATGAATAGCTCATCAGTGACTTTATTTTAGACACTGGAGCCTTTTTTTCTACAAAATAATCAAAATTTATCTCTAAGTAGGCTTTTTGAGCATTTAGCTTGGTTTTCATTTGTGACAAAATACTGTGTATCTTTTTTATATTAATCTCATTTTTATTTTCATTAATGATTTCTATAAATCTGCTCATATGCGTACCTTTAAATTTACTGGGCAAAAGTACATACATATTGATATCAGCAATTGTATGTTGCAAACCGTTTTTTTTGTCAAGTAATGTAATAGGGTATTTAACACCTTTTACGCCAACTTTGTTTATCTTTATATTTCTATAGTCTTTTTGTGATTGCACATCTTTCAAATCCATAGCGCAAATTATAACAATTAAAAAAATAAAATCAAATTGCTTTAAATAAAAAACTTGCATTAAAACCTAAATTTTGATAAGAATTAAGTTATGGAAGATAAAATTAGAGTAACTACTGAAAGTATAAAAGATCATTTGAAAGAAATTAGCGAAAGTTTTTCTACTGACCCATCACAAATTGATTTTGAAATTGTAGACAAACAATTGTCGCAAACGCAAGAAGGCATCAAGGCGATATACACAGTAGATTTCATCAATAAAGAGTCAGATATACTTTCAAAAGCAATAGATATCGAAGTTGATAATTCTAGTGAGCCTAAAAATGCTTTTATTCGAGTAGATTGCACAAAGCTAAATAGT
>JABEBW010004302.1_pt1 | contig 12061 bp, 20 predicted proteins | sample 7245961 | NCBI WGS metagenome assembly JABEBW01 (sample SAMN14506364, study PRJNA622280) | hot springs metagenome | biome: hot spring [ENVO:00000051]|acidic hot spring [ENVO:00002120]; feature: spring [ENVO:00000027]|sediment [ENVO:00002007]; material: sediment environment [ENVO:01001048]...
TTTTGTCTCGCCGAGTGCATGAATCAACCTCTCTAGAAAACCTTCCTTTTTGCTTCCTTTCTCTCTCACGAACTTCATGACTCTCTTCTCACTTCTCTTTTCTCATTTCTCTTGATTTATAAGCTTTCTGAAACTTGAGTTTTTTCTGGAACTTCAAGCTTCTCTACTTCTTTTGGAACTTGAGTCTTATAGTAAGTTAAGAGAGTCTGAATTACTCGGCTCTTTCCTTTTTCGGAAGGCATGGTTGCATATATTTCCTCCATCGTCTCGTTTGGGAATTTTGGAGCCTTATCCTCAACTCCTATCCATGCTATTTGAACTGGTTTTCCATCGCTTGAAATTTTGTAGAGTGTGTATATGTAGTCTGAATGCCTCCATGAACTATCATCTACCTTTTCTATTATGAGGTCTCCTGGCTCAAGCACATATTTTCCTCCCGAATAAGTCCACTTGTATGCATTTAGAAACTCAAGCTCTCCTGTCTCAAGATTTTTTACTCTGGCCACCCATCCTCGCCCTACTTTAGGGTTTCTCGATAAAGTAAATGTAGCTAAAATGTGCCCACCTGCTATTACCTTTGTCTCGGTGATTTTATGAATCAACCTTTCTAAAAAGCTTTCTTTCCTTCTTTCTTTCGCTCTTACAAACTTCATTTTTCTTCTTTCCTTCTCTTAAAGAAGAAATTTTATAAGCTTTTTACTTCGCTTCTTCAAGTTGTGGCTTTCCTGTTTCCTTAACTTCAAGCTTCTCTACTTCCTCTGGAACTTGTGTCTTATAGTACGTTAGGAGAGCCTGAACTGCTCGGTTCTTTCCTTCCACAGGAGGTGTAGTTACGTATATTTCCTCCAACGTATCATTCGAAAAGCTTGGGCTACGATCAAGGAAACTTATCGACGCTATTTCAATTGGTTTTCCTTCTTTTGTAAATTTGTAGAGTGTATATATGCTTCTTCGGTGCCTCCATGAATTATCGTCCATCTTTTCTAATATGAGATCTCCTGGCTCAATCAGGTATGAACCTCCCCAATTATACCACTCGGTTGCTTTTAGAAACTCGATGTTGCCTGTCTCAGGATTTACTTTCGCAACCCATCCTCTCCCCAATTTGGGATTTCCTGATAAAGTGAATGTAGCTAAAATATGTCCACCTCTTATTACCTTCGCCTCGTCGATTTTATGAAACAGCCTTTCCAAAAAGCCTTCTTTCTTGCTCTCTTTCTCTTTCACAAACTTCATGGCTTTTTCTTAGTTTTTCCAATTTATAAATGTTTTAGAAACATCAAAAAACAAAACTTTTAAATATGAGAATACTACACAAAAGTATTGTTAAAAGTAAACAAAAATGGAGACAGTTTCTGAAGAAGAAGTTGAATTAAAAGTACCAAAAAAGCTTGTGGAAGAGTTAGCTAGATACATGCCTCCAGAAGTGCAGTTCAAAACAGCTCATGAATTAGTTGAAGAAAAGAAGGAAAAAATGAACCTAGAGAACATCAGGACGCTTTTACATGAGCTAAGAACCGCTTTAAAACAAAGAGATTTCATAACTGCAAAGATTGTTGCAAAAGAACTGCAAAAAGAGCTAAAAGAAAAGAAAAAGCTATTCAGAGGAGCGGATGCGCCAGGGCTCCTCTATGAAGCCGAAGAAGAGCTTGGCTGGACTAGAGAGATCACGCAAGATCCTTCCCTTGCAACTTGATTGCTTCTTCTAAGAGGTCTTCCAATTCAAGTATTTGTGTGAGCTGAGACTCAAGAGTGTCCACTTCTTTCATTAATTTTTGATACTCTTCGAAAAATCTTTCTTTCTCTTTGTCCTCATAAGGCTGAAACACTAGCCTAAATGCTTCATTTGCTTTATCTACCGCAATTCCAACTCCAGTTTTCATTCTCAAGTTTTTTGCTAGCTCATCTCTTCTCCTGTGTATTTCCTCCAGCTTATTTGTCATTTCAAGCAGTAAATTTTCTAGAGCATCTTTTGCGTCTTCGAAATTTCTTGATATGATGAGCGATTGTATGCTTTTTATCTTAGCTTTGAAGCTATCCGCCATAGCGACCACTGATAACTACTTGTTTGTTTTGCCTTATAACCTTACTTTTCTTCTGACGAACTTCTTTTTCTCTTTCTCAATGACAAACGCCATCTCGGGCATCTTTGGAGCGTTTGTGGTTTCAACTCTCACTGCTGTGCTAACGTTAAATTCGTCTTTCACGATTATGAGAAAAACCAGCATTGCGACCGCTAACAATGTAGGAATTGTTGCGAAGCTGAATGCAAATATGAGACTTTGTATACTCAGCAAAACCACAGCTGTGAACCATCCAAAGAAAGCTTTCTTGGCCAAAAAGTAACCTGCGGTGATGCTTACAAGCCCGTAAACTGCAAGGACTAGGACTAGAGGGAGTGTGAGAGTGAATGGAAGAAAGTGAATACCGAGATAGTAGAATGCAAATGCAACAAAGAGAAAGAATGCTCCGATGATTGCTAAGTATAATGCAACAAACGTTACTCCTATGTCTTTCAGCTTTGTTCCTATCATTCTTTCTCTGCTGAGTTTATAAAAGAGTTAATTTATAAGGCTTTTCTGAGAGACAAAAAGTAAGGTAATATACTTGGTATGTTTACTATAAGGGCGTGAGAAAGAAGATGAACAGGAACAAACTTCTAATAGTGTTGTTAGCGACATTCCTTGTAAGCTTCGCACTAGCAGTCCCTGTGATAGAAGTAGTAGTCCAAAAACTTGGAGCTGGAACTTCAGTAGTTCTTTCTCCAGCAAACAAAGCAGTAGTTAACCACGTTCTCATATTTTCTAACAACAAAATAGAGCTTGCATACGTAAAACTTGCGTTTGACGAAGATTTGCCTTCTGGAACTTACATTAGAGTAGAACTAAGAGACCAGCAAGAAAACGTTTTGAGCTATGCAGACGTAACGCTTGGAAACGACTTAGGGCATGGAACGCAAATACAACTAGAACTAAACCCGCATTTGGACATTACAAAAATAATTAGCTACGACCACATAGCAGTTGTTGTCTCAGGGCCGACAGTCTCGTTATGACAAAAACTACTTTAGCTACATTTTTTCTTATTTTTTTCTTTATTTTTTTATATGTTTTAGGCTTTAGATTAGTTATTGTTTTAACGGATTCTATGTCTCCCACTATGCCTCCTCTTTCTCTCGCTTTTGTAGCGCCAACAAGCATAGTAAAGCCAACCAACAGAAGCATCGTTCTGTTTAAGTTTTTCAACCATCTTGTTCTTCATAGAGTAGTGAGAATGGAGGGCAACAAAGTAATGACGAAGGGTGACAACAGAAATTTTGTTGAATGCTCGAGAATAGATGATGTTGTAGGAGTGGTTGTTTTTTCAATTCCTCACGCTCCTCTTGTTTATGCATTTATTTTCGCATTGTTCATCACATCTGTGGTGAAAGAGGTGCTTCAGCGAAACGAGAAGAAATGAAAAGTTTGCAATATTCTATCTTGCTTCTTGCTTACTAGACTTGTTTACAACTTATTATGCGCTTTCTAGGCCAGGCTTTTACGAGCTGAATCCTTTTGTTGGATTTTTAGTCGCATACCCTCCACTACATTTAGTAATCGAGATGCTTTACTTTCTCTTCCTCTTTCTACTTACAGAGCTTTATTCTCAGGCACTCGCAATGATTGGAAGCAAACAAAACTACTCCTTTCTTTTTTTCGCTGTTGCAGGAAGCCTAAGATTTTTTTGCTTCATGCATAACGTGTTCACTATACTTTCGTAAAAGTAAGGTTTTATACAACACACTACTGATATAGCGCATGATGACAAGCAAAAAGGTAGAGGAAAAGAAAGTGGAGAGGAGGACGGTGTACAAAGTTAACTATTCTTATGTTGTTTCCTCGTCTACGTTATTTAAGCTCTTCCACAAAAAAACAGTCTACGCATATTTGAAAGATGGCAAAATAGTTTACTCTCTTGCTAAGCCGAACCTGCCTGTTTCTTATAGAGTTATAGAATCACCAAGAGTGTGTTACGTGAAAAAGCTAATCGCAAATTTAAAACGCTCAAGTTTGCTTGTTACTATTCCAAAGCCTTTCGTTGATAAACTGAACATAAAAGAAGGGCAAAAAGTAGACATAGTGGTTCGCAAGGATGGATTCATAATTATACCTTAAAAAATAAAAAACAAAAAAATAAAAAATGTAGAGAAAAGCTACTTTTTCTTCTTGACGATTTTCATAGTAGTGTTGAAACTCTCACTTATGCATTCGAGTAGTTCTTTCTTGTTTTTCGCCAACTCTCCACACTTTTCGATTAGTGGTCTCGCTACTTCGCAAAGGTCAGTGTCCCCAACTTCGTAGTTGCACAGCTCTTGCAGGTAATCTTCAACGTCTACTTCATGCATCCATTTCTTCTTCATTTTTTAGTCTTCACCTTTCTTTACAAACTTGTTTTCTTTAACAAATTTGTTTTCTTCTTTCTTGGTCTCTGGAGAAATTGTAGAAATGAACTTTGAAAATGCGTCTGCTTTCCTGTGTACAAACTTTCTTGCCTTTTCTTCATGCTCTTCAATTATGTGCTTTGCGGTCTTTCTTCCGCCTAAGAGCCATGCAAATATTACAGCAAGTATGATTACCGCAATGATTGCTACCGCAACCCACGCTTCGAACGTCAAGTAGAATGATTGAATGTAGCTGGCTAAAACAACTGTTTTGTTTGGAGTTATTGTAACTTTATTTCCTGTTACTTTGTTTGAGTCGTAAGTTATATTTTCCAACGTGTATTTGAACGGCATGCTTATTATTTCGTTTGGAAATGCAACAGTCATGTTCTTTCCAGCAGGAATGTAAACCGTGAAGTTAGTTGCTTGCTTAAGGGTATAGCTTGGTGCATTCCCTAGAGTTACATTTGCTTTTATCGTTGCGGATGTTCCGCTTAAACCTTTAACTTTTGAAGTTATGTTCGCATAAACGAAGTTAGAAATGTTAATTGTCATGCTTGGTTGTTTGTTGTTATACTCTATTGTGGTAAGTGCAAAATACTTGCTTGAAACTTGCACTAAGTATGTTGTGTTTGCAGTTGGAACGTTGAAACTTGCTTTTCCTTCGCTATTAGTTACGTTCGATGCTACAAAAGTACCGTTGGGGAACATAACCTTTATAGTAGCGCTCGGTAATGCCTTATTGTCAGCTCCGATTATGGTTAATTCTAAAGGATAGGTAGTAGTTGACCCAAAGATAGGACTTGCGAAGAATGTGCTTGCAAGCAATACTAGTGTTATTAAGCCTATTTCTCTTGCTTTCATTTCTCTTTCTCGCTTTCTTTCTACGCTTTTCTCAATTTATAAAGCTTTTCTTACTCTTGCGAAAGCTAGAGAAGCTCCATCTTCCCTTGACATCCCTTGACAATCCCGTGTATATGAACCTACGGTGCAACTATTATTCCATAACCAGTAATGAAATCCTTCTTTAGCCACCCCACTTTCTTTACCCCTACCGTGGTTAGCAGGTTTAGAAGTTCTTCCCTTGCAGGTTTTCTTCCATACCAATACTCGTAATACTCAATCCAACATGCTGTTAAGGCAGATGCGAAAGGTGCTGACATGCTGGTTCCGCTCAGTGCAACATAATCCTTGTCTACAATGTAGATTGGTGAAAAGCTTGCAAACCTGCTTAGCGTAGAAACTACAAAAACTCCGCTGGCAGTAAAATCTGGTTTTATCTTGCTCTCTCCTTTTATCATCGAAAGAGGATCTCCTGTTGAGGAAAACGGTGCAAGCTCGTTTTTGTAAGCATCCCAAGCTCCAACAGCAAAAACCTTGCTCGCTATTGCAGGAGTAGGTATAGTAGTAGGAAGATTGCCCATGTTCCCTGCGCTCGCAAAAACGAATATCCCTAAGTCTGACAAACTGTTACAGGCAACGCTTAAAGGATCGTTTCCTTCTGAAGGAATGTACGCTCCCCAAGAGAGAGAAAGAACATCAATTCTATAATCCATGTAGTGAGTATAAACATACTCGAGAGCATCAAGCAACACCGTATCTTGGGCGCTACCGTCTTTCTGGAATGCCTTTATTATTACTAGTTTCGCACCAGGAGCCACTCCTCTAAACTTGCTGTTTATTTTTCCTTGTCCTGCAACAATTCCTGCAACATGCGTTCCATGTCCGTTTAGGTCTTCAAACGGAACATCTCCGTAGCGTTGCTGAAAGCTCATGTCAAATTTGTAGAGTTCTTCCATCGTTCCGTTAACATAGGGTATCCAGAAAAGAGGCTTCCCCTCGCTTGTTTTAAACAAGAAAGAAACTAGAGCTTTTACTACACTTTTGTTATTCACGTCATAGAAGTCTTTATGCGTGTAATCTATTCCTGTATCTATGATTGCGACCGTTGTTCCTTTTCCTGTCCATGCGTCGCTTGCTTTTTCAAACGCTCTCGAAGGGTCGTTAGCTATGTCATAGTTTGAAGGATTTAGAGAAGAAGCAATCGGAGGATGAGAAAAAGTTGCTCTGCTCCATACTGAGTAAACTAGTGGGTCGTTTTGTAAGCTTGAAAGCTGTTTGCTTGATGCTATTGTCATTTCTAAAATTTTATACTTTCCAAAGTTCCAAGTTTTTTCGGCTTCGAGCTCTGCATTTGCGTCTGCAACAACTAGGGCGCTTACGTAATTCCCGCTGGAGATTGCACTGGAAACTGCGGGGTCAATTTTCACAGCTGTGATGAAAAGCAATTGTTTTGCAGTCAGCAAGAGAACAACAAGTTGCAAAAAAAGAGTAGCAATGCTTAGAATTGTCCTTATATCTTCTAATTTCCTTTTTCTTTTTTCTTCATCGCTCTCTATTTGATGAACAAACCTATTTCCTTCTAACGAACTTCTCTTTCTTTTCACAAATTTCAACCTGCATTGCACCTCTTTCACCAACAAAGTAGTATCCCATATCCTCTAAACTGCTTACCATTATCATTAAGCCAACGAATATCATGGCGACAAAGAAGTATGAAGCAAAGTAAGAATAGTACATAAGTCCAAAGAGAAGTATGCCAATTCCTACACCAGTTGCTACTCCTTCAAACAAAACGTCAACTGGAGCAAACCACGAAGGAAGAAGCCTTCTTTTCGTTACAATTCCGTAAACATCTTCAAATTGGTCAAGGGAACAAGCAACAAGAAGAAGGGCAAGGAAAGGATTTTCGTTAAAGAAAGCTAAAGACATAGCAATAATAACTACGAAAGCAACCGAGTTAGCTATTGCCCTTAATGTTCTTATCATAAGACAATAGTAAAAAAATAAGAAAATAAAGGTTTCTTTGCTTGTTTCTCGCTTAGAAGCGTTTTAGCTCTTCACGAGCGAATTTGTAGAGTGTGTAAACAATGACAACGACTCCCACTAATGCCAGGGCATAAAGTAGGCTGTTTGTTATGGCTATATCTTCAATACCTGCTTCGTAAGCTACTGCTATCGGGATTATTCCTTTCTTTATTAAACCGTAGAAGATTAAAGCAAGTCCTAATGCTCCAGTGTAAAACATTATGAGTGCTGGTCTGCTTAAAACTCCTCCTCTTTCCAGATGTGTTCCGAGAAACACTGTTGCAACTCCAAGAAGTATAACGATACCGAGCGAGATTGCGTTCGCTATCGTTCCCGCCATTACTGCATACATTAAACCAACCATCAGAGCAACGAAGCCGAGAGCAAATATCGCTTCAGCTAAACTCATTTCTTTTATTGTTTCTCTTGCGCTTGCCATCTTTCTCTCTCGTTTCCTTTCTTCTTTTTAATATTTAAATCTTCTCTTCCGTTTGACAAAAAGGTAACTGTCTTCGTCTTCTAAGCTTCCCTTAAACTTAACAAAAGTAGTAGTCCCAGTTGGCGTGAACTCTTCTTTACTTTCTTCGCCTACACTCTTAGTTTCTTCTTCTTTTTTTGCACTCCTGAGCTTTACAAATCCTTCTTCTTTTTTCGGAAGAGGCATTTTTAAGCTTGGCATGTTTTCTCGTAGGACTGAAGAAAGTATAATGAAAGTGTTATGAAGCATGTGGTAAAGAATTGCGATAATTCCATCTCCATTTAACCAAGCTAAGCTGTAAAAAGCTGACCCGACAGCGTAGTAAGACGAAGTAGTGAGAAAGAAGACGAACTTTTTCCACCCTTCCTCATCAATTTTCTCAAGTTGCCATGTTGGATGCATGGCAACCCACACTATATTTCCAAGTATCAGTCCGTAAAAGCCGAGAAAGTAAAGCGGAACTAACCTAAAGAAAATTTCTTCAAACAGAGGAAAGTAAAGTCCTGAAATGACTATACTTCGGTAGAGTGCTGTTGCGTCAACCGAAGCGAAGTAGCGAGGGTCAAAGATGCAATCTTCATAGTAGCGAATTTTTAGCGCATCTTCAACTATTGCTCGAATGAGAGATGGAACCAGCACTAAAGCGACATAGTAAGGAAAGTAATAAATTAAGCCGTCTATTATGTTCATGCTTTTTCTTTAACAAAAGAAAGTTTTTAAACTTATTCTTCGCTTCTTTCCTTCATGGAAGAAGAACAAGCAGACATGATTTACATGGCTGTAAGTAGCATGCTCAGTATGGTTCTCATTGCATCTTTGTTTGGTGATCTGCTGGGCGTAAACGTTTTTGAGCTTGCAAAACAGGTAATTACCAAGCCATGGGTTATCCCAAAAGACATAATTGAGCAATACTATCCGCTATGGTATGGTATGGAATGGTTTTTGCTTATAGTCATGCTTGCTGACCAGGTTTACACGATGCGTTACTATTCGGTAAACAAAGGTTTTCCTCCAGCTTCTTACACTAGGTGGGTCAGCTTACTAATTTTCATTCCTAGCTTTTTCCTTTTGATATTGTTCAGAACTGCAACTTTCTTTTTGCTCACTATACTCAGTACAACTTCCCTAGTTTACTCTTTCATGAAAAAGGAAGAAGAGTAAAAAAATCAAAAAGTAGAGTAAAGTCTTTATGTTATTTTTTTGTGTTTTGCTTATACTGGAACTAATTTCTTGTAAGCTCCTCTTTCTTTCTGAAGCATTGCGATTACATCTGATGGAACGTTCTCTATCGTTCCACCAGGGGCTTCATCTTTTGCGCCCCAGCATGCTACGATGACTTTGTTGCCTCTTAGAGGTCTGCCACCATACTTTGTCCTGATGATTGGTACTCCTCCAACGCCAAGACATTTGCTTATGAACGCTTTGAGAGCTTCTGTTCCTGAACCTAGTACTCTGCTCATTTTTTCTTCTTCGCTTTCTTTCTATGTTTTTCTTAGTTTATAAGCTTTTCGTTTGCTTTGTCGCTTGCTCTTCTAAGATGCTTTTGTATGCTCTGATAACCGTGACCAGCCCTAATCTTATGGCATCACTTCTGCTTGCGATCATTCCTCGGTTTATTATTTCATCTATTTGAGAAAGCATAGTTTTTGGAACTCTCACTCCTACGTATTCCATCGTTCCTCCTTCATCTATTACTTTGTCGTGCGAGTTTTCGGCAATTTCTTTAATCGAGAGGAAGCCCATTTCTAGGCTTCCCAGCGCACTTACGTTATAGCTTCTGTTGCCTTCTAAGTCCACAACTGTTGCGGTGAAAGGCTTGACTATTTTGCTTTCCAATCTTTCTTTTCTTACTAGCGGTAGCAGATCTCTCAGAATTTCATACTTATACGCATAGTAATCAATAGGACTCCAGCCAAGTTTCTTTATTGCTTCAATTGTTGTTTCCTCTTTTGTTTCTAGGCTTCTTGCCCACGCTAGGTCGATCTTCTTTCCTTCAACCTCTACGACTTTTTTGTGTTTTTTCTTTACTTTCTTGTAGTCTTGAAAACTAATTTCAAGTTCCTTGAGGGCGTGCTGGAAGAAGGGGCATTTCCTTCTCGTGCAACAAAACACTATGCTTTTCAGATGCCCTCCTCTACAAACGTCAGGCTCTCCAACTAGTGTTCGGTAGCTCATAGCTCTCTCCCTTCCTCCTCTACTCTTTGAACCATGCCCACAAGCTCAAGAAAATGCTTTGTGAAATCTTTGGCTTCTTGGCTTTCCGTATCGGTTGGAAACCCTTTCACGATTAGTTCTCTCCTTGCTACTCCGTCGTACCAAGACAATCTTAAGATTGGAAATTGCACTCCGCCTCTTATGTGTTCAAGTACACTACTGTATTCCTTCATTTTCTTCTTTATTTCTTTGCTACCAAAGTTTGCAATCCATTCTTCTTGGTAAGTTGGAGAAGCATAGTCTTCTTCGAACGCACTTATGCTGTGTCCTCCTATCAAGTGTTCTTCGATGGTTACTCCTGTTCTTCTTAAGACTGGAAGCAAGCTTTTTCTTAGCGCTTCGCAATGCGGACAAAAAGGATTATATTGAATATCAACTTCGACCATCCTCTTCACTCACCTGCTTTTCCTTTGACTAGTTTGCTTAGCACATCAAGCTCTTTGTACCAGTTTTTACTCGCTATCTCAGTGAACGTAGTATAGTATCGAGTAGGCTTTTGTGAAGAGAGGTCTATCGCACTAACTTTCAGCCCAATATAGTCTTGAGGGATCCTAACCTTCAAGTTTCCATGCCACTCTAGCATCGGATTTCCTGCTTCATCGTATTTTTTGATCCATCCAACATACCCTTCTGGTATCTTTTTCTCTTCCTTTTCTTTTTCTTTTACAGAAGGCACTCTTTCAAGCCAATCTTTTATGCCAAAGTAGATTGCTAGAACAGCTCTAATTATAAACTCGGTTGCATTATAGACTATGCTGTAAACCATTTCACACCTCCTCCCTTTCTTCTCTTATTATTTTTGCAATTACTTTATTTTCTGGAGAAAGCTCAGTTCTCACGTAGTTGTTGCTGATCAGGTAGTTGACTGCATTCAGCACCGCATCAGTCCCAAGTCCTAGCTCTCTTGCTATTGTGTCTATGTCTGCCTGCCTCTTCCTAGTTAGATACCCATAAACTTGTCCTGCAACTGGGTTTGTAATTTGGAGGGTAGAAGGTATGCTGGTTGGAATGTTTTGCGCTTGCGGTACTAAAGGTGCAATCGTTGGGACTGGAGCGCCTTTGGAAACTAACAAAAGAGCGGTCATTGCTGAACTTAGAGCAGACTCCGTTTCCGGCAATGTTCTGTTTAGTGCAAGAAACAACCTCCCATTTGTTATTGTGTTTTTTAATTCGCTTAGCTTGCTGTAAAACTTGTTAATTATATCAACCGTTACCGAAAAGCGTCTGTCCGTAAAGTCCGTTGCTCCTAGGCTTTTTACATACTCGTCAAAGTAAAACTCAATTTTTTCTATATGATCCATGACTTTTTCAATTTCTTTTATTTGCGTTTCTCCATGCGAAAGCGAAGCATTTCTCAAACTATTCCTCAATTCTCTTATTATTCGAATCAGTACTGCTTTATAGTTTGGCGTAGTTTGGCTCATTTCTCCTCGCTTTTCTTCACCACTCCTGCCTTTGGTTTTTCTTCTTTTGCGCCTTCAACTTTCTTTTCTCTTTTCTCTATTTCCTTCATTGCTTCTTTGAACTCAACAGTTTTTTGTGCCCCTATGACCTGTCCAAGCTGTGTCGTCGTATTGACTATCACATCTGTGATACTTTTTGCAGTAGCATTTAGTTTGTTGAGTTCGTCAACCAATTCGTTTGCAATTTGTATCGCATTTGAAAGCTTCTTTCTCGCATCTTCTAGGCTTTTTGCTTCGGCCATACTAATTTGTAGCTCATCTCTTAGCCTAATGATCTCTCTTTGCGCATTTGTCATTTCGACTCCGATTCTTGAAAAGTCGTGCGCATACCTGCTCAGCAAGTCGTAAAACTTCGTGTTCTCAGAACGGTAAATGTTCATGTTTGTTTCATAATCACTTATCCTTCTTTGGTACTCCCACACTGCTCTCTGCAAACTTTCGATGAGTGCGTTTTTCTCAACTAGCTGGTCGATGATGTCTGAAGGTAACGTAATTCCTGCTTGCATTCTCAGTAAGTATTCCAAATACTTCTTTTCTTCATCGCCAAGCAAACTTACGAAAGGCTCTTTCAGTAGTGTTTTGATTGCTTGAACTACTCCTTCAGGTAGCTTTCTGCTT
>JABEBW010003003.1_pt1 | contig 12059 bp, 12 predicted proteins | sample 7245961 | NCBI WGS metagenome assembly JABEBW01 (sample SAMN14506364, study PRJNA622280) | hot springs metagenome | biome: hot spring [ENVO:00000051]|acidic hot spring [ENVO:00002120]; feature: spring [ENVO:00000027]|sediment [ENVO:00002007]; material: sediment environment [ENVO:01001048]...
TTTTTAACCTCCCTTCATTTCCGATTTTAAAAAATGGTGCGCCAAAGATTCTCACCTTCGGCGCACTTTAAGATTATTTGCTTTATATCTCCTTACGATCACACATTCGAACTCGCTTGCTGATCGCTCTTTTCTTTTTGGAAAGGCCCAGTTATGAATATCTTCATGGATACCCCTGTTCTTTTTTCTCCGCCTATTTCAATTTCCACAAAACCGGGTATCATGCCTATGTCCTTCCCATTCTCGTTGATAAACCTTCTTGCAACTGCTATGGCTTTGACTGCTTGGTTTACGGCACCAGCGCCTATGGCTTGAATCTCAACCGTGTTTTCCTTGCCAAGTGCGCCCGCGATAGCACCTGCAACTGAATTGGGATTTGACTTGGAACTAACCTTTAATGTTTCCACCTTCAACGCCTCCTTGTTCGCAAGAGATAAGCTTGCAAAAATAAGAATCTAAAAGCACATTTAATTCATCTTTATCAGTTATTTTCATCATTCTTTCTTTTAACTCATGAGAATCGGGAAGATTTTTCATGTACCTCACAAAAAACTTCCTAAATATCATTATACCACGAAAATCATGTTCTGATATCTCCATTTCAAGATGTTGCTTTATTATATCTCTTTTTTCCTCAAGAGATGGGTATGAAAACTCTCCTTTTTCAAACAAATCTTTAGATTGCTTGAAAATCCATGGGTTTCCAATTGCGCCTCGAGCGATGAAGATGTAATCGGCACCTGTTTCTTTGTAAGCGTTAACGGCATCATTCGGTGTAAAAATGTCGCCAGACACACCTACTTTTATTTTCAAATTCTCTTTTAAAATCTTTGCCGGCATCCAATCTGCTTTCCCTGTGTACAATTGCTCGACTGTCCTTCCATGGATTGTGACTAAAAATGCGCCACCATCTTCTGCCGCTCTTGCTACATCCAAAAAATTCCTTTGATCTTCCCATCCAATTCGAATCTTAACTGAGACCTTTACTCCCGTTGATGCTATGGCTTTGACTATATCTTTTAAAAGTTCTGGATCTCTCATCAAAGATGCGCCATATCCTCTTTTAGTAACCTTTTGAACGGGGCATGCGGCGTTGACGTCTATCCAAAGTGTTTTGTCCCTGACGATCTCAGTTGCTTTGGCAAAAATTGCGGGCTCTTTGCCAAACAATTGAATCACAGTTTTATCTTCTTTTTCTGGAAGCATGGAGATTGTTTTTCTATTTTTTCTGATAAGTCCATTTACGCTTATCATCTCGGTAAAAGTCAAGTCCGCTCCCATAGATGCGCACAATTTTCTAAAACTTCTGTCTGTTACGCCCGCCATTGGGGAAAGAGCAATTATCAAAAGTATCACCTCTAATGTTATAATTTTAATATGAAAAACTTCTTATGTGATGATACCATAGGAAAGCTCATGAAAAAACTTCGCTTGCTTGGCTTTGATGCGAAATTATGGGAAGGAAAACCTGAGAGCGGAAGAATTTTTCTTACAAGATCAAGAAAAAGATGGGAAGATTATCCAGGAGAGTCCTTTCTCATATTTTCAAATGACTGGAAAACACAAATCAAAGAACTTGAAGCGAGATATTCAATTTCAAAAGAAATCAAGCCGTTTATAAGGTGTGTTGAGTGTAATTCCATCCTTGTAGATGCAAGCCCAGAGGAAGTCAAAGAATATGTTCCAGAGAGGGTTTTCCTCTCGACAGATCATTTCAAAAAGTGTCCAAATTGTGGAAGGGTTTACTGGATGGGAACTCACGTTGAAAGAATAATTAACGATTTCAAAGAGGTTTTCGATGTTGACAAACTTTGAAAAGATTATCGAAATTTTCAATCAGAATAACTTTGAAGAACGCTTAAAGACAATGTCAAATTTGATCCAAGATATGTCTGGATCTCGATTTGTTTGCCTTTACGTTTATGAAGAAGAGCACAAACAATTGAGATTGATGTACTCTTCAGAAACTCTTAAACCTGAAGAATACAAGATAAAAATCGATACTTTGAATTCAGAACTTTTGTCTCCATTTGAACACAATGGAAAATCATTGATTCCCATAAGATACAAAGATAAACTTGTGGGGCTCATAGGCCTTGATATCGGTAAAAGTATCGATTCTCTCCAATGTCTTCAAATAGCAACTTTACTTAAGATATTACTTGAAGAAGAAAGCAATCGCGCTACCATGTCTAAACTTGTAACTATGGAAAAACTCGACAACGAAATAGGAATGGTCAGTACAAATATAGATGAACTGTACAAAAAAGTACTTGATTTTGCCGTTGAAGTATCAAATGCAGAAAGAGGCACGATATGGCTCATAGGAGACAGAGAACTTATCCTTTCATACACCTCTGGAATATCAGAGGAAGAAATTCTGAAAAGAAGAGTTGAAATAGGATATGGAATGGTGGGCTGGATAGCGCAAAATAGAGAGCCGTTGCTTTCAACATCTTCAAAGGCAGATCCGCGGGCAACTTTGGACATCTTTTCTTTTCAAGTTAAATCGACTATCGGTGTGCCTATAATCAGAGACAATCAACTTATAGGCGTTATGATGCTCATGAACCGTAAAAACACAGACTTTTACAGAACTTACAGGCACTTTGACGAATTCGACTTGTCTTTGCTCGTTTCAATTGCAAATCGCTTGAAAATGGCCATAACTCAGATTGAACTTTACACAAAACTTGAAAAAGAAAATAAAGCACTCAAAGAAATTCAAAAGCAAAGCGAGGATTACATAAATCACCAGAAAGAACAGGTAAGGCTTCTCAACGCCCTGCAAAAGATCCTTCAGGCATTGCGACACACCCAAGATATGAGGAATATCTACAAGATTGTCATGATTGGTTTAACTTCAAATTCTGGTTTCAGGTTTAACAGGGCACTTTTACTTGAAAAAGATGAGGAATTGAAGGTATTGGTGGCAAAGGAATGGCTTGGTCCCGTTTCAGAAAAAGAAGTTCCCTCTGCATGGGAAAGCGCAAAGGCTGATGAAGAAAAATATGCCGATTTTGCGCATTACCTGCAAGAAGAGGCGCTAAGAGTTGACCTTTCCGATGGATTGACGTCTTACGCCAAAGGAAAAGTGTTTTCTTACACCGGAGATTACATCTTCGATCGGGTCATAAACAGATCGAGGATCGTGCACGTAACACCCATGTTGGTTGCTCAAAGAGGAGAAGAATTTTCAGATTTGCTTCAACTGCTTGGAGTTAAAGAATTCGTCTGTATCCCACTTGTTGGAAGGCGGGATGTTTACGGTGCCATAATACTTGATAACAAATACACGAATGTTCCAATCACGGACGATATGATAGACATACTTGGAATTTTTTCAGAAAGTATTGGGTTGACGATAGAATCTTTGAAGAGTTACGCCGAACTTGTTGACAAAACCATAAACCTTGAAAAACAAAGGAGTTCCGCCGAGTATTTCAAAGAATTTCTTCAGAACATACTTGAAAATTTAGATGTCGCGATAATGGTCGTCAACAGAGAAAATGTCATACTCGAATGGAATAAAAAGAGTTCTGAACTTTTCGGATTTGAAAAGTCAAAAATGATAAATTCAGATATAAACATGCTTGGACCTGAATTCAATGACATTTTGACTGTGGCTCAAAAAGTTTACACTGCCAAAGAAACGATAAGCCTCACAGATTACAATTTCAAATTTAGGGGAAGGGAATTTTTCCTGAACATGACCTTTTCTCCGCTTAAAGAGCAAAATGTGGACGTCATAACCGGATATATAGCGATGTTTGAAGATGTAACTCGAAGGCATATGCTTGAAATTGAATTGAGAAACAGGGAAAGGCTCGCCGTATTGGGAGAGATGTCTGCAAAGATAGCCCACGAGATAAGAAATCCACTTTCTGCCATAGGAGGTTTTGCTCAAAGGACAAAGAAAATAACGAATGACGAGAAGATATCCAAATATACGGACATAATTTTAGGCGAGGTTAAAAGGCTTGAGAAGATGGTAAATCAAACCCTCGAATTCAGCCGTAATGAAAGACATGGGAATTTCGTTTTGTCTTGTTTGAATCAAATCGTTGGAGAGGTCGTTGACATGTACTCTGAAAAGTTTGAACTTCAGGGTGTTAAAATAGAGTTCGAAAAAGACGAAAAAAATCCTTGCATAAAGATTGAGCCAGATCATTTCAAGGAAGTCATAATAAACATCGTCCAAAATGCTTTTGAGGCTATGACAGGCAGTGGCGTTATAAAGGTAAAAGTTTATTCAGATGATGATAATGTCTACGTGGATGTTTGGAACAACGGTATTCCCATTCCACCAGACAAAATTGAAAGTATTTTTCAGCCGTTTTTCACGACGAAGACTTACGGGACGGGTTTAGGACTTGCCATATGTCGAAAAATAATCGAAGATGAACATTACGGCAAAATAAGCGTTAAAAGTGATGCCGAAAATGGAACGACTTTTACCGTCAGAGTCCCGAAGGATATAGATTTAAAAGGAGGTCTAAAATGAGCAAAGATCAAAAAAGGATTCTTGTCGTTGAAGATGAAGAACCTGTAAGGATGCTTATCAAGGAAGAATTGGAAGACGAAGGTTACAAAGTTTTTACCGTTAAAAACGGCACAGAGGCCCTTGCATATCTTGCTTCGAATGACGTTGACCTTGTAACCTTGGACATCGAGATGGCAGACATGAATGGGCTTGAAGTTGCCGGCAAGATAAGAGAGATGAAAAAACCGGTTAAAATCCTGATATTGACGGCCTATTCACATTACAGAAGCGATCTGTCCAGTTGGGCTGCCGATGATTACGTTGTGAAATCTTCGGACATGAGCGAGATGAAAAGAAAAGTTAGAGAACTTATGGAGGATTGAATGGATTATAAAAATACGCTGAATCTGCCAGTTGAAGTAATACCGATGAAGGCAAACCTTACAGAGAAAGAACCAAAAATTCTCAAAGAGTGGGAATCTCATAAGATTTACGATAAGATAAGAGAAAATCGCGATGGATCCCCAAAGTACGTTTTACATGACGGCCCTCCCTATGCGAATGGCAGCATACACATAGGAACGGCTTTGAACAAAGTACTCAAAGATATCGTTGTACGTTACAAGACGATGCGTGGGTATGATTCACCGTACATTCCAGGCTGGGACACGCATGGATTGCCAATAGAGCACAAAGTTGCACTTGAATTAGGGGATAAGATAAAATCCATGCAGCGCATACAAATAAGAAAAATGTGTGCAGATTACGCCACGAAGTACGTTGACATACAAAGAGAACAATTCAAACGTCTTGGTATTTTTGGAGAATGGGACAAACCTTACCTTACAATGAACAAAGATTACGAAAAGGCCATCTACGAGATCTTCGCCGATGTCGTTGAAAAGGGCATGGTTTACAGAGAAAATAAACCTGTCATGTGGTGCACGACTGACCATACAGCCCTTGCGGAGGCAGAAGTTGAATACAAGGATGAAACGTCTAAGTCCATTTACGTCAAATTCAGATTCAAAGATGATCCACAAAAATTCGTCATAATATGGACAACGACTCCATGGACATTGCCTGCCAACAGGGCTGTGGCGTTGAATCCAGATGTTGATTACGCATGGATAAACGTCGATCACGAAATGTGGTTAATTGCAAAGGCACTTGTCGAGTCTGTGATGAAAAAAGCGGGGATCAAAAATTACGAAATAACGGATACGGCAAAGGGAAGTACTTTTGAACTCCAAAAACTGTTTGATCCAATTTATGGAAAGGAAGTTCCAATTGTCATGGCCGATTACGTTGAAACTGAAACAGGTACCGGAGCGGTTCACACGGCCCCAGGCCATGGCGAAGAGGATTACATGACGGGTAAGAGATACGGTCTTGAAATTTTTTCGCCCGTTGATGATTATGGAAATTACATTCCAGACCTTCCAAAATACGGAGGGTTGAACATAAAAAAGGCAGAGGAGGTTATAATAAAGGACCTTAAAAATTCTGGCATGCTTGTTGCCGAAGAGAATTTCATGCATCCTTATCCTCACTGCTGGAGATGCCACAAACCTTTGATATTTAGGGCAACGGAACAGTGGTTCATCTCGATCGATAAAAATGATCTGAGAAACAAAACTCTCAAAGCCATCGAAGAAGATGTCAAGTGGATACCAACGTGGGGAGAAAATAGAATTCATTCCATGATAGAGACAAGGCCAGATTGGTGCATTTCGCGCCAAAGAGATTGGGGCATGCCGATACCTGCTTTTAGGTGTAAAAAATGCGGAAACATTGTGATGGACGCCAACGTCATAAGGCACGTTGCCAAAATAGTTGAGCGTGAAGGATCAGACGCATGGTACAAGCATGATGCAAAAGAGTTGCTTCCCGAAGGGTACAAGTGTCCAAAATGCGGTGGAGATGAATTCGAAAAGCTCTATGATGTCATGGATGTGTGGATAGACTCGGGATCATCCTTTGAAGCAGTTTTGAAACCGAGAGGACTTTACCCTGCAGCACTCTATCTTGAAGGCACAGATCAACACCGTGGCTGGTTTCATTCTTCGCTTTTGCTCGGCATGATAAGAGATGGAAGACCACCTTACGACAACGTGCTCACGCATGGGTTTATAAGAGACGAAAATGATCAAAAGATGTCGAAATCTCTTGGGAATGTGATAGATCCCCTTGACGTCATAAAGAAGTTTGGTGCCGACGTGCTTAGATTATGGGTTTCGTCAACGGAATACAAAAATGACGTAAGGATATCAATGGGCATAATAGAAAAACAAGTCGATGCTTACAGAAAGATCAGGAATGTTTTAAGATTCATCTTTGGAAATCTTGCAGACTTCGATCCAAAGAAAGACAAGGTCGATGATTTGCTCGAAATTGACAGATATGCCCTTGAACTTTTGAACGAACTCGTGAGAGATGTAACTCAATATTACGATGATTTTGACTTTCACAAAGTGTATCATGCCATCTCTGATTTCATGACGATAGACATGAGCGCTTTCTATCTTGATATCCTAAAGGACAGGCTTTACGCCGATGGAAAAAATTCAACCGAGCGCAGATCGGCCCAAACAGCGCTTTACAAGATTGGAATGGATCTTTTGAAATTGCTCGCTCCCATCATTCCATTTACAACTGAAGAAATATACACAACGATACCATTCAAAAGGCTTGAAAGCATTCATTTAGAGGATTGGCCAGAGATAAAAGAGATTGATAGAACCATGCTTGAAAAATGGTCAAAGATAAGAAATGTGCGCGATTCTGTTTTAAAAGCGCTTGAAGTTGAAAGGCAAAATGGACACATCGGTCATCCCCTTGAGGCTGAAGTTGAGATAAGGGTTGATGATGAAGATTTAAAGGTGTTAAAGAGCGTTGAACCTGATTTGGGGGATATCATGATAGTTTCGGCCGTTTCGCTTGTCAAAGGAGAAGACATAGAGGTGAAAGTTAAACACGCCCATGGGCAAAAATGCGAAAGATGCTGGAAGTATTCTGAAACCGTCGGTGAAGATGAAGCGCATCCAACACTCTGTTCAAGGTGTGCAAAAGTCATTCGAGAGGGAGATTTTTGATGAACGTTCAGGAGTTAATATCCAGATTAAATGAATTTTGGTCTAAAAATGGGGTTGTGATAGATCAGCCGTACGACATGGAAATGGGAGCAGGCACATACCATCCCACAACTTTTTTCAACGTTTTGAATCAAAAAGATGGAAGATTTGCTTTCGTTCAACCGTGCAGAAGGCCTACCGACGGCAGATATGGCGATAATCCCAACAGAATGCAGAGATACTTTCAATATCAAGTTATAATTCTTCCATCTCCAGAAGATTCACAAGGTCTTTACCTTGAATCGCTTGAAAAGTTGGGCCTTGGTATAAAAGATCATGATATAAGATTTGTCGAAGATAACTGGGAATCTCCAACGCTTGGCGCATGGGGCATAGGATGGGAAGTTTGGCTCGACGGAATGGAAATAACGCAATTCACGTATTTTCAGCAATTTGGTGGCATAGAACTCAAAAGGATTCCGCTCGAGATAACCTACGGCGTTGAGAGAATCGCCATGTACCTTCAAGGCACAGAAAATGTTTACGATCTCAAATGGAATGAAAGCACAACGTATGGCGATTTATACCTTGAAAATGAAAGACAATTTTCAAAATTCAACTTTGAAATTGCCGATATTCAGATGCTTTTCGATCTTTTCGAGAAACATTCAAAAGAGTTTGAAAATCTCATAAATGTCGATCTTTACAGGCCGGCGTATGACGAGATAATAAAGGCATCTCACGTCTTTAACTTGCTCGATGCACGCGGCGCCATTTCCGTTTCTCACAGACAAAATTACATATCGAGGATAAGATCTATGGCAAAAAAATGCGCTGAAAATTTCATAAAAGTGGGTGTTGTAAATGTCTGATTATCTTCTCGAATTGTTACTTGAAGAAATGCCTCCATCTGACATAGAAACGATCTTGAACACGCTTGAAACAAACGTAAGAGATGCCCTCGAAAAAGCAAGAATAGATCACGGTAGAATAGACGTTTTCTCGACTCCGAGAAGATTTGGATTCATCATCCGAGACATTTCTTTGAAACAGCGAGACACTGTGTGGACAAAAAAGGGACCTTCTGAAAATGTCGCATTCAAAGATGGGAAACCAACCAAGGCTCTTGAGGGATTTTTAAAATCTAACAATGCCCAACTTTCAGAGGTTGAAGTATCCGAATTCGAAGGCGGAAAATACGTCTTTTTGAAAAAATTTGAGAAGGGATTAGAAACAAAAGCAGTGCTTCCACAAATACTTCCATCTGTCTTGAATGCATTTCAATTTAGCCGACCGATGAGGTGGGGAAATGGAGAGTTCTCATACACACGCCCAATTCATTCGATAATTTCTATCCTCGATGAGGAGATAGTTCCTTTTGAATTCATGGGCAAAAAGGCTTCAAACATCACAAAATCTCACAGATATTTTGATAAGTACGTCACGATTAAATCGGCCAATGATTACGACCAGAGCCCGTTTTGAGAACGGTACTTCGACATCATCAGAGAACTTTCATAACAAGGAAAAATGGAAAGGTCTCAAGAGAATTTTTAGCTTTTCAAGATGGGCCCGCTTCTCGTGCGTCAAATGTTAAAAATGGGTATGAAAAAGTTATAAATGCACGACTTTCAGATGCTAAATTCTACCAAATGGAAGATCTCAAATATCCACTTGAACATTTCAACGAAAAACTCAACGAGATGACCTTCCAAAGAAATCTTGGTACTTTAATGGATAAAGTTAAAAGAATCAAAGAAATCGCTTTAAAAATAGGAACTTTTCTGAATTTCGGTGAGGCCGAATTGAAACTCGTTGAAAGGGCCGCAACTTTGTCAAAAAGCGACCTCGGCACAAACATGATATACGAATTTCCAGAACTTCAAGGCATTATGGGAAGTATCTACGCCGCAAATGAAGATCCAAGGGTTGCCCTTGCCATAAGAGAACAATATGTGCCAGACGGACTTGAGGGAGAATTTCCCTCTGACACGATAGGGGCAGTGATTGGCATTGCCGACAGAATTGATACAATCGTTGCAAATTTTGCTATTGGAGAGATTCCGTCTGGCTCACGGGATCCTTATGCTTTAAGAAAAAAGGTTTTTGCCATACTTAGAATTTTAAACCATTTTGAATGGGATATAGATTTAAAAGTGCTGATATCGCTAACAGAAAATGTCTTGAACAAAAAAGTCTCGATGGATAATTTGGCATCATTTTTCAAGGGAAGGCTTGATGTCCTTTTGAGAGAAAGTTTAGGCATATCTCAAGATGTTTCAAAAGCAGTCATCGAATTATGGAATAAACCCTTTAGAGCAACTCTTTCTGCAAAGGCAATTGAAAAAAGTAGAAAAGAGTTGGGATTTGAAGATTTCATAATTGCCTACACAAGAGTTCACAACATATCAAAAAATCACGATTCATTCGAGTACCATGTTGATCTCTTCGACGAAAATGAAAAGAAACTTTTCTCCGCATACACGGAAGAAAAGCCAAATATCGAAGAGGCACTCGATCATCTCAATTACGAAGAGGCTTTTGAACATCTAAGATCTCTTAAACCTTCAATAGACGAGTATTTTGATACCGTCTTTGTCATGTCTCCAAGAGAGGATCTTAGATTGAACAGGTTGGGATTCCTAAAAAATCTTGATCAACTTTTCCTCAATTTTGGAGATCTTTCTCTGCTTGTTAAAGCGACAAACTGAGAAGAGGTTAGAATATATTGAAAAAAGGCGTTTATGTGCTCGTGATCGATTTAAAAAACAAAAAGCAAATCAAAGTTGGATCACTTGGAGAGATAACATTTGAAAGTGGGACTTACGCGTACGTTGGATCGGCCCAAAATGGTCTTGAAAATAGAATAAAAAGGCATCTTTCCCAAAACAAAAAAACATTTTGGCACATAGATTATTTTTTGAAAAGCGGAGATTCTGCCATCTCCAAGATCTTCATCAAAGAATCTCCAAAAACCATGGAATGTGAAATAGCACGATCGATATCCAAGTACGAAAGTGGAATCCCACATTTTGGGTCTTCAGATTGTGATTGCGAATCACATTTCTTCAAAGTTAAAGACGTTCAAAATCTTTTAAATCACTTAAAATCGGATTTTGGTATGGTAGAGGTATGAACAACAAAAGATTTTCATGGTGGTTTTTGTGGTCATTCATACTTGTAGGCCTTATAATAATTGGCAGATTTTTAATTCCTTCACCGGGGAAAAATATCAATTCGACAAGTTCAATTGTCCAATGGACTTACAAAACGGGAGGACATATACTTGCTTCTCCAACTTTGGGCGATGACGACACAATTTACATAGGTTCCTATGATGGGAAGATGTATGCGATAAAGCCAGATGGAAATTTGAAATGGGACTTTGCAACTGGTGGTCAGGTATTCTCCGGAGTTTCTATCGGCGGTCAAAACCTATATTTTGGGACCAACAACGGTGATTTCTACGCTTTAAACAAGAATGGCCATCTTGTATGGAAATTCAAAACCGATGATTCAATAAATTCAACTGCCGCGAAGTATATACTTCTCAAATGTCAAGGGAGATGTTTACGCGTTAGAAAGTGATGGCAAATTGAAATGGGAATACAAGAGCGGTTCGATGATAGACGGAAGCGTCGGAGTTGGAAATGATGGAACGATTTATTTTGGAACTGAAAGTGGAGAATTCTACGCTTTAGATAAAGATGGGAAATTGCTTTGGACGATCAACATAGGTGGAAATGTTAACGGTACGCCTGTCATTTCAAAAGCAGGGACTGCTTACGTCATCACAGATCAAAGTGGATTTAATCCAACAGGCTACGTTTGTGCCGTGAACAACGGCCACATGGACTGGTTTTACAAAACGGATGGCTTTCCAACGACGGTCTCTTTAAGCGAGAATGGTACCATATATTTTGGGACTCAAAATGGATATCTTTGTGCGCTGAATCCATCGGGCGTGCTTTTGTGGCAATACAAATTGGGAAGTTTCGTTAATTCCACGCCAGTTTTAGGAAAAAATGGTTTTATTTACATAGGCTCATTGAATGATTACCTTTACGCAATCAAAATATGAATCAGGAAGCGAGAGGCGGCTTAGACATGTGCCGTTTTGTGATGGGCTCCGACATGTGCCCCTTCGGAAGCTGGTCCTCACTTCGTTGCGGAGGCTTCCTCACGGGCATCATGTCCTCCGCCAACTTACCGCTCACTAATCCCTAATCTCTAATGCCTAATCCCTTTTTTGCCTTTACTGATCACTCGTCACGCGTTACGCGTCACTGTATTTGCTATATGCCATTCGCTATATGATGCCATATGCTATAGGCTATACGCCATGTGCCATGTGTACATGTCATGCGCTTAAGAAAGATTATGAGGTGAGAATATGTCAAACTTTCAAATTGCATATTATAAATCTCCAATAGGCACGATAAAAATAGCGGCTGTCGATGATCTTATTTATTCCGTAGATTTCACCGATGAGGTAGATGATG
>JABEBW010004110.1_pt1 | contig 12039 bp, 12 predicted proteins | sample 7245961 | NCBI WGS metagenome assembly JABEBW01 (sample SAMN14506364, study PRJNA622280) | hot springs metagenome | biome: hot spring [ENVO:00000051]|acidic hot spring [ENVO:00002120]; feature: spring [ENVO:00000027]|sediment [ENVO:00002007]; material: sediment environment [ENVO:01001048]...
ACTATTTTCACATTTTTTAAATAATCAAAAATTTTTTTATCCATTTCATAAAAAATCTTGAAAAAGGATCTAACAATCATCCTTGAGGAAAATACCATACCGTATATTTCATTATTCTTTAGCAAATTTAAAAATTCTACATGCCTTTCATTTTTTTCCAATGTATAGGATTCATAGATTTCAATATTTATTATTTTCATATGATCCTCTAAATTTTTCAAGAGATCCTGGTTACCCTGCGCACTTCTTACAACAAGAACAGTACCACCTTTATTCATAAAGTAATGAACTAACCCCTCCGTTGATTCATTCTCCGGAACTTTAACATTGAAATTGCCTATCTCATTTTTTGTTTTTTCACCAATTGCAATTATTTCATTCACATTTTTCATGAATTCATTGTAATATTCCCCCAGATCTTCCTTAAAAAAAATTACACCAAGCGTGCTAGTGAAAACAACATAATCAATTTTTTTATAATTTTTTATAATATCTTTTAAATTAACATCCCTTTTCCTTATTCCAGTTAAAGGTAAATTTATAATCTCAATGTTTTCAAGATTAAATTTCTCGAATTTTTCTTCGGGTCTAAAGGTTGCAATTTTCATAAAAGATCAACAACTTTTCCCATTACAGTTACAGCTGGTGCTTTAATTCCCCCTTTTTTTGCAATTTCAACAATGTTGTTGAGTTTACCTTTCACTATTTTCTGGTTCTTCATTGTTCCATTCATTATTATGCAAACAGGTGTTTCCTCATCTTTACCATTTTTTAAAAGTTCATCAACTATATTTTTCAGTGTACTTGCACCCATGAGTATAACAATTGTTCCCCCGAACTTTGAAACATTTTCCCAGTCAACAATGTTCCCCTGCTTTAAATGCCCCGGTATAATCATAACACCCGATGAATATTCCCTGTGTGTTAATGGAAGACCTGCATAGGTAGGAACACCTATGGCTGATGTAATTCCAGGTATAACTTTGAATGGTATTTTATTCTTTTTCAGGAAAACAAGTTCCTCTCCTCCTCTTCCAAAAAGGAAAGGATCACCTCCCTTAAGCCTTGCCACCTTCATTCCCATCTTTGAATATTTGTAAAGGAGAGAATTTATTCTGTTTTGCTGTTCATCACTGTCCTCTCCCTTTTTCTTTCCTACAGAAATTTTTTTCACATCCTTTGGTATTAGTTTTAAAATTGATTTACTTACAAGTGCATCGTATAAAACAATATCCACGCTCTTAATTATCTTTAATGCTTCAATTGTCAAAAGACCTGCATTTCCAGGTCCGGCGCCTATAAGATATACTTTTCCCTTCATTTGAACCATAACCTCTTAAATTCCTCATAAATTTTTTCCTTTTCATTGGATTTAAGCCATAAATCTTTCCTATTCTTAAAATCCTCTGAAATCTCGGCAACATGTAAATTGATTGTATACTTATCCATCCATGCATAAATTCCTATGGGTGTATGGCATCCTGCATTTAGAATTCTCAGTATTTCTCTTTCCACCTCACATTCAATTCTAGTTTTTTTATCATCAATTTTTTCCAACAACTCCTTATATTTTGAATCCTTTCTCGATATAACAGCTATTGCACCCTGGTTTGCCTGTGGAACAAATAGATCTTTTGGAAGAACAAAAAATTTTTTCTTAATGTTCAATCTTTCTATACCAGCCCTTGCAACAACTATACCATCAAGACGCAGTTCATCCATTTTTCTTATCCTTGTATCAATGTTTCCTCTCAAATTAACTATTTCAATATCATCCCTGAAAAATTTTAAAAAGGCAACTCTTCTCAAACTTGATGTACCTATTTTGGCATTCTCGGGAAGATTGAAAAGGTCATAATCTGAAATAAGAACATCGTCAACCGCCCCCCTTTCAATTATTGCCGAGATTTCAAGATCCTCATGCAAATTAACAGGTATATCCTTCATGCTGTGAACAGCTATGTCAACCTCTCCATTCAAAACAAGGTTGTTGATCTCAGAGGAAAACAATCCAACACCTTTGCTTTTCCATAGAGGTTTCTTAGTTTTATCCCCCTCTGTCTTAACTATTCTAATTTTAGTTTCTATTCCCATTCTGTTGATTAAATTTTCCACAATCTTTGTCTGTGCAAGGGAGAGTTTGCTTCCTCTTGTTCCAATTATCATCGCAAAAATAATTGTTATGCATTATTTGAAACTTTGCAGATTGTTATAGATACCTTTAAAAAATTTTTTAAATGAAATTTGTTATCTTTCAACTATGATAAATAAAATAAAAGTAACTGTATTGATGGATGACAGTGCAAGCTTTAGAACACTTCACCTTGCGCAGCATGGTGTATCCTATTATATTGAAATTGAATATGAAAATTCAAAAAAGACAATTCTTTTTGATACAGGATCATCAGGAGAACCAATAATTAAAAATGCTGAAATTTCAAAGGTTGATTTGAAAAAAGTGGATGCGGTTGTTATTTCACATGGTCATTATGACCATTTGGGTGGCCTTTACGATCTATTTATAAATAAAGCACTAAGAAATGATGTGCCTGTGTTTGCAAACCCTGAGATTTTCAGAGAGATTTTTTATATACCATTCAAGGACATATCAATACCAAAATACCAAAAAAATTGGCTCCAGGAAAATGTTAAGTTTATTTTCTCAAGGGATCCATACGAAATTTTTCCTGGTGTATGGTTTTCTGGTGAGGTGGAAAGAAAAAATGAATATGAAAAGGTTGAAAGTTTCTTTACAAGTTTCGATGGTAAAATAGTCAAGGATGAAATGATGGATGATTCCTCACTGTATATAGATCTTGGTAAATCGATTTTTATTGTTTCAGGATGTTCACATGCAGGAATAGTGAACATAAAAAGTAAGGGAGAAAAATTGCTTGGGAAGAAGACTGGCTATATACTTGGCGGTTTACATCTTATCAATGCAAAGAATGAAAGAATAAATTTCACAATGGAAAATCTAAAAAGCATAAAACTATTTATTGGTCACTGTACAGGTGATCAAGCAATATGCTTATTTTCACAGAATCTTGATTTGACCAAACTACATTCAGGTCTAGAATTTTCCATACCTTAACAAAATATATATTCCTTTTCTTATTACAGGATAATATGATAACACCACAAAATGTTCATGAGGTATTGTCTAAAAGAATTCTCACAGATGGATTCGATATGGTTCTTGATCTTGAAAAGAGCAAGGGAGCATGGATATACGATTCAAGGTATGACAGAAAATTTTTGGATTTCTTTGGATTTTTTGCCACATCGGCAGTTGGATTGAACCATCCAAGACTGTTTGATCCAGAATTTCTTAAAAAGCTGCAGAGGGCAGCATTAAATAAACCAACAAACAGCGATGTTTATACTGTTGAAATGGCTGAGTTTGTTGATACACTTTCTAGAATAGCTGCACCACCATATATAAAATACTTTTTCTTTATTGAAGGTGGTGCGCTTGCAGTTGAAAATGCTCTGAAAACAGCTTTCGACTGGAAAGTAAGGAAAAATTTCAGAAAGGGTTACAAGGAAGAGAAGGGCTATAAAGTCATACATCTCAGGGAAGCTTTCCATGGTAGATCCGGGTATACATTATCTTTAACAAACACATTTGATCCAAGGAAAACACAGTATTTCCCAAAATTCAACTGGCCAAGGGTAACAAACCCAAAGATAACATTCCCTCTCAATGAAAAGAATCTTAAAAAAGTGGAGGAGCTTGAGAAAAAGAGTATAGAGGAAATAGAGAGGGCAATAAAAGAAAATCCGGATGATATTGCTGCATTCATTATGGAACCAATACAGGGTGAGGGTGGAGATAACCATTTTAGAAAAGAATATTTCAAGGCTGTTGAAAAAATAACAATGGAAAATGAAATGATGTTCATTGTTGATGAGGTTCAGAGTGGTATGGGAATAACCGGTAAATGGTGGGCATATGAGCACTTTGATGTAAAACCCGATATAATTGTCTTCGGTAAAAAATCACAGGTATGCGGAATAATGGTAGGTCCAAGGGTAGATGAAATTGAGGATAATGTTTTCAGGGTCTCAAGCAGAATAAATTCCACATGGGGCGGGAATCTGGTTGACATGGTGAGGGCAACAAAGTATCTTGAAATCATTCAGGAGGAAAGGCTTGTTGATAACGCCGCAAAGATGGGAGAAGTATTCGTTAGGGGTCTGAGGGAAATTGAAGAAAAAACAGGAAAAATTAACAATGTTAGAGGGAGAGGTCTCATGGATGCCTTCGACCTTAAGGATACAAAAACAAGGGATGATCTATTCAACATTCTCTACAAGAATGGTCTGTTAATGCTGAAAACAGGAGAGAAGGGAATAAGGTTCAGGCCACCATTAATAGTTGGAAATGAGGAAGTAAACGAAGCATTAAATATCATAGAAAAATCTTTAAAGGAATTAGCATAAATTAAAATTAATGTATCCGGAGATAGAAATAAACATCGATGCATTAAGATACAATATTAAAAGAGTAAGGGATCTTCTAAGGGCAAAGAATGCAGATCTTTTATTTGTTACAAAGGTTGTACAGGGAGATCCGAAAATAGCTAAAATAGGTGTTGAAGAAGGGATAGAGTGGTTCGGTGAATCAAGAATAGAAAATATCCTAAGGTTGAGAAAAGGTGGTATTGAAAGAAAAATAATGCAGATAAGATCTCCACAGATTTCAGAAATTGAAAGAACGGTTAAGTATTCAGATGCATCTGTGTTGACTGAAATTGATGTGGCAAAATTGTTATCGAGAGAATCGAAAAGACAGGGTAAAAAATTTCAGGTTCTATTAATGGTGGAACTTGGCGATCTCAGGGAAGGTATAATGCCTGAAAACATGGTTGAATTTTCAAAAGAAATATCAAAAATGGACAATATTGAAATTCTTGGGATTGGAACAAACCTTGGTTGTCTTGGTGGCGTTATTCCAACAAGAGATAAAATGGAAAAACTTCTTGAAATAAAAGATAACTTGGAGGATACTGGCGTAAGTGTAAGAATAATTTCTGGCGGTGCAACGGATACGCTTTATCTTTTTGAGAACAACGAAATAAGAGGTATAAACCAGCTGAGAATAGGTGAAGCAATATTCCTTGGAAGGGATACAACAAACAACAGGATCATTCCATACCTCAGGAATGATACATTTACAATAAGAGCGGAAATAATAGAATTAAAAGAAAAGCCATCAGTACCTTATGGGAATATTGGTAGGGATGCTTTTGGAAATGTTCCGGAGTTTCAGGATCTTGGTTTAAGAAAAAGGGCAATTTTGGCTATAGGAAAAGAGGAAATAGAATTCCAATCACTTTTTCCTGAGGACAGGGATTTAAAAATTGTTGGTGGAAGCAGTGATCACATGGTTGTTGATGTTACAGATTCCAAAATTAACTATCATGTTGGTGATATTATAGAATTCTATCCTCTCTATCCTTCATTGATGAAATCCTTTATCTCAAAAAATATAAAAAAGAGAATCAAATTTTAGGCTCCGCTCATGTTCATAAAGCCCTGAAGATGTTCGTAAACAGCGCTTCCACCAATGTAGAAAGCTAGCAAAGCTGCAATCACAAGTAGTATTATTATAATGATCCCTGGAATCTTCTTTGAAAAGTTCAATGGTAAGAAAAGAATTCCAGCAAGGCCGCTTGCGGCATAAAGACCTAAAAGAGCCAAAGGTTCTTTTGTCATACCAAGCTGATATCCAGACACACCGGATATTATTGCATAAATTCCAGCAAAGAATGCAAAAATTGCTATGAAAATTGTATCAAGGTTCTTTATTATCACAATGCCTGAGAAAATTGCAAGAAATCCAAGAATTGTTAAAGGATCATAGAAAAGTATACTGTATGAAGTTCCAATAGGTTTTGGTGTTAAGAGACTGAAGAATAAGCCATAGAGAACAAAATAAATACCTGATAATACCAGAAAATAGCCGAATGATTTGTTTGTTTTTTCGTTCTCTTTGTTTCGTATCATTAACAATAGATATACGATTATTCCTACGAAAAATGTTCCTAGAACGAATAGATTTGCAGCCAATGGGTCTGTAAATAGCACATTTACTCCATTTGTTATCATTTTATCACCAATTTAGGATAAAGAAAAACGAATATTTAAAATTTTTTGAAGAAAAATAAAACAAAAGATTATTTTTTCAATCTTTTTGAAGAATTTTTAGAAAAAATCTAAAATTTTATTTTTATTTTTGTAAAAATTTAACTATATATACTTTTTCAGCAGGTTTATACTCCTATCCAAAGAATTTACAAGTTCCTTGTAGTCCTCCTCCTTCATATTTTCAAAGATCTTTGAGAATGTTTTCTGCATATTCCCAGTGATTTCATTTGCAAAATCTAAACCTTTTTGAGTCATTCTAACGAAAACATTTCTTCTATCCAAACCTCTTACCCTTTCAACAATCCCCCTCTTTTCCAGTTCATCTATAGAAAAAGTAATAAGGGCATTGGAGAATCCCGTTAGTTCAGATATGGTGCTCATTGTAACTTCCCTTTTTTCTTTGAAAATCTTTAGTAAAACAATTATGCTTGAAAATGAAATATCTCCTCCTTCCATCTCAACCTTTTTAAATATTGTATTGGTAATTTTTCTTATTTGGACAATTTTTTCAATTAATTCATTCCTTTCGTTCATTTTTCTGCACCCCTAATTGGCTGTTTTTCAACTTGAATATTTTCAGCATACTCTTCATGAACATATCTCTTCCCCATAAGGGCTGAGAATATTGCTCCTATAAATGATAATGCGCCTGCAATATATAAGGCATCCTGAAGGCCTATCATGAAAGATGGACCAATTGCATCCGGTAAAAATGTTGGTGATTCAAGGGCATTCACAATGCTTGTGGGTAAAGTGCTTATTAAGGAAGATGGTAATGCGGATATGGGATCCACACCGAGGAATGCGCCAAAAAGAGCACCTGAGGGTGGTATTGCATTTGATAAAGCATGTGCAAGGCTTGCAGGTATTCCCATGCTTACAGCGTTGTTGTATATTGATGAAGGTAAATATTGTGAGAAAATTGTTATTGCAATGGAGAAGAATATGGCCATACTTATTGTCTGACCAATGTTGTTCAGGGTCATTCTCATACCGTTTCCTGTACCCCTGTCCTCTGGGGGCAGAGCGTTCATGATTGCTGTTGTATTCGGAGATGCAAAGAGACCCCCTCCAACTCCATTCAAGAACATTATTAACTCAAATTCTAGTAAGTTAAAATTGTATGGTAAAAGGGTTAGTATGAAAAGTGAAATACCCATGATAATCATACCGATTGTTGATAATGCCCTTGCACCATACTTATCTGTAAGAATACCACTAATCGGGCCAAGGATTACAGTTCCAAGCATCATGGGTAAAAGATAAATGCCTGCCCAGAAAGGTGTTTCACTGTAGGAATAACCATGAAGTGGCAAATAAATTCCCTGGAGCCAGATCATCACAAGGAACATAACAGCACCTCTCCCAAGTGAAGAGAGTAAAAGGCTTATGTTTCCATAAGCGAAAGGTCTGTTCCTGAACAGTGAAAGCTTGAAAAGTGGATATTTTACCTTTCCCTCAACATATACAAATGCAATCATAAATATAACTCCGAGAACAAAGCTCACTATTACCCATGGATTTCCCCATCCCATCTGGGAATTACCATAAGGAACAAGTACATAGGTGAAACCAAGGGAAATTAAAATTAAAGAGATTGCCAGTGTTACATTTCCATAAATATCCAGTGGGACTTCCATTTTCTTTCTTGTTTCTTTGAGTTTAAATATGGACCAGAATGTTCCCAAAATAGCAAATGGAACATTAACAATGAAAACAAGATGCCAGTTATAACCAGCAAGCAAACCTCCAGCAATAAGACCGAAAAGTGAACCCACAATAAAAGAAATTTGATTCAATCCCAAAGCCTTTCCCCTTTCGTTGTATGGAAAAGCATCTGTGAGAAGCGCAGCACTATTAACCATCAGAAATCCGCCACCTACGGCCTGAATCATTCTGAATCCAATAAGTAGATATGCACCTATATTGCCTGAATTGTCAGGTATTATTGATAACAAAATTGATGCAATGGTGAAAATTACGTAACCAAACGTATACATTTTTGTTCTTCCATAAATATCCGATATTCTTCCAAAGGTTACGAGAATTGTAGCGAGAACTATACTGTATCCCATAAGAACCCATAGAAGTACCGTAAATTCCCCTGCCGCAAATGGATCTATCCCTAGACCCCTGAATATTGTTGGTAATGAAATCATCAGTATGTTCATATTTAATGATGACATTATTGCTCCGAACATAGTATTTGTGAGTACAGTCCATTTATATTCCATAGCCCGGTTGAAAGACTTTTTACTATTAAAATTTTTAGTTTTAAACTTTTAATGAAAAATTTAAATAGGGTGATAAAGATTACATTTTTGGGATGTATTATGCTCACAGAAGTAACTGAACTGATTGGACTGGAGGTTTATACTGACAAGGGATACCTGCTTGGAACAGTTGAGGACGTTTCAATAGATGTTGATCAGCAAATAACTTATGGATTATACATTTCAAAAACAAATCCTCTGATTGTTGAGGATGGTGTACCAGTACTTGTTCCTTACAGATGGGTAAGGGCTGTTGGTGATATAATCATCATGAAGAAATTCCCATCATACGTTTCTCTATCTTCTCCGGAAAAAGGCTCGGAAGAGGAGAAAAAATAAAAAAAATTTTATTCTTCAAAACTGTATTTTGATACAACAAAAACAAGAATGAACATAATTATTGAGAATACTGCAAGATAGATAAAATCGTTTGTTATCGAAGTTAATTCCGATGCTGTTAATGATCCTCTCAGTATCAAGGTTCTAACTATGTCTGTTCCCCAGCTCAGTGGATTGTATTCTGCAATTGTTTTTAACCAATCGGGCATTATGGATGATGGGAATAGTGCAGTGCTTGCGAATGTTAATGGTAGATTAAGTAAATTTGTTATTGCCATAAGGGTTTGCATATCCCTTATCCTTACAACAATCAGTGAAAACAGACTTGAAAATCCAAAAGAAAGCAGGAAAAGAGAAGCATAAACACCAAGAAGGTCATAGATGTTAAAGCCTGAACCCAATGAAAGACCGTCAGGTATAACTATAGCTATAATCAGAAGGACTGAAGCCTGAACAAGAGATTTTACAATGCTCGAAAAAACCTTTGAAATTATTATTGAATCCCTTGGTATGGGTGCAACAACAAGCTTTGTTAGAAATCCAAATCTCCTGTCCCATATTATGGAAATACCTGAAAACATGGATGTAAAAACAATCATTACAGCCATCATTCCAGGTGTGAGAAAAGAGATGTAATTCTTCGCACCCATGAAAAAGTTGTTCATCATATTACTAACAATGACTGAAGATCCAGGTATGTTTGATGGTATCAGGTTTGTTATGTTAAAGGCACTTCCGAACAAAAGGATCCAGAACAGTGGTTGAATTAGAAAGACAAAGAACTGGATTGGATTTCTTACCCATTTTTTCAATTCTCTAACCGTAAGTGAAATTCTTGCTCCCATTATCTTGCCCTCCTTATTGATCTCATTGTTCTCATTATATCCTCTTCACTTTCATTTTCCCTCATTTCCTTTCCTGTGAATTTAATGAAAACAGAATCAAGGCTTGGTTTCTCCACCTTTACTCTTATTATTTTAACATCATTCTCATAAACCCTTTTAAATAATTCTGGAATGAATGTTTCACTCTCTTTCACTTTAAATCTTACTGTGTTGTTTCCAATGATTTCAAAATCAAGCGTATCGTTTTGAAGTATTGATCTTACCTTCTCAACGTTCTGAACAGTCAGATCAATTATATCAAAGCCCACCATAGCCTTAAGTTCTGATGGTGTTCCCGAAACAACAATCTTTCCATGGTCTATTATTGATATTCTATCGCATAGATTATCAGCTTCATCAAGATAGTGTGTTGTTAAAAATATCGTGATACCAAGATCCTTTCTAAGCTTTGTTATGTAATCCCACATTCTTGCCCTTGTTTGAACATCAAGACCAAGTGTAGGTTCATCTAGGAAAAGAACCTCTGGATCATGTATAAGGCCTGTAATTAAATCAAGCCTTTTTCTCATACCACCTGAATATGTTGAAACAAGTCTATCCTTTGCATCGTATAAATCAACAAGTTCCAGTAGATCCTTTGCCTTTCTTCTTGCCTCTTCCTTCGGTATACCAAAGAAACTTGCCTGAAGTTCAAGGTTTTCAATTCCTTTAAGATCATCGTCAACAGCAAGATCCTGTGGTACAAGGCCCACAATCTTCCTTACTTTATCCTTCTCTTTCAAAACATCCAATCCTTTTATCCATGCGTTCCCTGAGGTTGGCTTTAATAATGTTGTAAGAATCTTAACAGTTGTTGTTTTACCTGCACCGTTTGGACCTAGAAAACCGAAGATCTCTCCCTTTTCAACTTTTATGTTTACACCATTCACTGCCCTTATGTTACCCTTGAATATTTTTACAAGATCTTTTGTTTCAATCATCGCCATGCTTCATAACCTCCTTAATTTATTTTTTGAATCTTCAAGTATGCTTTTAATTTCATCCTTCTTTTTCTCCAACGATTCTTCATCAAATGAATGAATGATATTTGCGATCTCATGCAATTCACTAAGTATTTCGCTGAGATTTCTGAATTTTTTTGCCTCTATTTCAACTCTATTTCTTATCTTCATCATCTGTGTTTTTAGAAAATTTTTTCCATCCTCTGTGATACTGTAATTTCCATCTTTTCTAACAACATAGTTGTTGTTCATAAGCCATTTAATTGCAGGATAAAGTGCTCCTGTGCTCGGTTCATATGTATCAAGGGTAAGTTTCTTTATGCTTTTCTTGATCTGGTATGCTTTCATATCACCCTGTGAAAGTATGTAAAGAACCATATATTTCAGGAAATTTTTCTTACTTCTCATCCGAATAGATATATCTTTTTACTATTTAAATGATTTGTTTTTTATTTCAGTTCTTTCCACCTGCAATCTATCCCAGGTTGGATATTCTTCAACAATATAGAATCTTCCATCAATGTCTGAAAGATCCTCAAGCAACCAAGGTGCTATGTAAATTCTGTCATTTTTTATTTCAATCATGTCTTTATCAACTTTCTTTTCTTTTATTAAAATATTTGCAATATCACCAATGTTTTTTGCCAAAATCTCTCCTCTTAGCAATGTACCTTCGGATGTAATGATTTCATAGGGTTTTGCAACATTCTTTGCCCTTCTTTTCAATCTATTTTTCATCTGTACTCCATCCTTGAACCTTGAAGAACAGTAATGGACAATCATTCCTGTATCTGATCTTTCAATTATTCTGTATGCTGTTGTTTCACTGCCCCAGACAGCACTTGAAATATCCGATTTCACCCTGTAATTTCTCAACCTTAAATTCGTCCAGTTTGTCTCTGAAAATTCAAGTTCATTCAAATTTATAAATTCAACGTTCATATCATCAGCAAATTTAATGAGTTTTAATATTTCAATCTCTTTATTTGGAAGAACAGGTATCTCTATACCAACATGCAAACCCGATTCCATGGCATCCTTAAGCCTTTTTTCGTATATGGATCCCGGCATCCTTTCCCAGTATTCCTCAGGCACATGGATCCTTATTTCATCAAGGCCCGCATCCCTGAGTTTAAAAAAAGCATTTTTGTTCCCAGTAGCAGTGTAAAGGTGAATGTGATGCTTTTCTCCAAAATTGCTTTTCAGGAGTTCTATGTAACGCAAAGTTCTATCAAGTTTAATTATGGGATCCCCTCCGGTTATACCTGTTCCAAGAGCATCAATCATCTTTGCCTCGTAAATTATATCATCGTCACTTTTAACAGGCATTTCATCAGCGTATATTACATCCCTGTTCTTTTTCTCTTCACTCAATGGGCAGTAAAAACAGTTTAAGGAACATAGCCCGGTAACTAATAAAACAAGCTT
>JABEBW010003299.1_pt1 | contig 12036 bp, 10 predicted proteins | sample 7245961 | NCBI WGS metagenome assembly JABEBW01 (sample SAMN14506364, study PRJNA622280) | hot springs metagenome | biome: hot spring [ENVO:00000051]|acidic hot spring [ENVO:00002120]; feature: spring [ENVO:00000027]|sediment [ENVO:00002007]; material: sediment environment [ENVO:01001048]...
AGTGGAGGTCGGCTCCTCCTCTGAGGACGTGAGGCTCAGCGGCAAGTTCTACGTCACTAAAACGCTGGTAATAGGCGAGAGGAGGAAGTTCTTCAGCGAAACCATAATCGAGTAAAAATTTTTAGAGGGGCTTTTCAAAAAAGCTCACTCCGTCCAAACGTGGACGGTTCAAAGGTTTATTTCTATCTGCTTTCCTTCGTAATTCGTGCTCCAATCGGGCTGACCTTCATCTTTACCTGCTCCCTTCCCCTCTCTGACGAGCACGAGGTCTATCTTCATATTAGGTCTCTTGAAAGGTCCCTGCTGGTCTCCTATTCTCAGCTTCCTATCCCTTTCAATCCAAGAGAGGGGCACCTTTGCAAATTCTCCCTTTTCGTAGGCGTAGGTCTCGCCGTCATCGTCATAGAGGGAGAACTCGGCGTCTCCTCCTTTGTACACCCTAAGCTCAAGCTGTGAAAGGGGAGCGGAAAGGTTTTGATCCGCAGGGCCAAGCGGTATGATTGATCCCTCCCTCACGAAAAGCGGGATCTTGCTAAGAGGCGCTTCGACCTCCAGCAGGGATCCGCCCGCTATGGCCTTTCCCGTCCAGAAGTCATACCAGTTGCCCCTAGGCAGGTAAACCCTCCTCTTTGCGTCTGGTGCCGTCACCGGGCATACCATGATGGATGGGCCGAACATGTATTGATCGGCTACGTTGAGTACATGCCTGTCATCAAAGTCCATGAACAGGGGCCTCATCATGGTGTAGCCATCAGTCACCATTCTCGCGACCGAGTAAATGTAGGGGAAGAGCCTGTGCCTTAACTCGATGTAGCTTTTGATTATCTGTTTGCCATCCTCTCCAAATCTCCACGGCTCCTTTGCGTACCACGTGCCGTGCACCCTCATTATGGGCGTAAAGGCGCTCCACTGCAACCACCTAATGAATATCTCTTTGTAAGAGGGCGTTGAGGGATCGCCGCTGAAAAAGCCCCCCGTATCCGTTGTCCAATACGGTATGCCTGAAACGCTGAAGTTAAGCCCGGCCGAGATCTGGCCTGATAACACTCCCCAGTCGTGATGGATATCCCCAGACCAAGTTATGGCGGAATGCCGCTGCTGACCTGCAAAGGCAGACCTTGTGAGTATAACAACTCTCTTGTCAGTTGCTGACCTTTGCCCCTCGTAAACTGCCTTGGTGTGCATCAGTGGGAAGGCGTTTACCACGTTTGCCCCGGGTCCCATAGCGGTTTGCGAGTCATGTAACCCCGTGTAGAACGACCAAATGCCCAGGTCAGAGGTCTCGTCAACTGGCCTGTTAAGCTCCGGCTCGGAGGCATCAAGCCACCACCCGTCAACTCCAAGCTTCAGCAGCTCCTGCAACTTAGCCCAGTATGCTTGACGCGCTTGTTCGTTAAACGGGTCGTAGTTAAAAGAGCCAGGTATGAGGTATCCTTTTTGGGAAAACTCCTTGTAAACTTCCGTGGACCTGCCGAAGTTCGACCAAACCGATATCATGAGCCGTATCCCGGCATCGTGAAGCCGCGATGTAAGCTCCAATGGAGATGGGTAGTTTTCCTCGTCAAATTTTAGCGCATTCCAGCCGTACTTTCCCCAGTACATCCAATCCTGAACGAGAACGTCAAGAGGTATCCCCTCCCTCTTGAACTGGTCAACTATCTGGAGAAGTTCAGCCTCGCTCTTATACCTCTCCTTTGACTGCCAGTATCCGTATGCCCATTTTGGGAGAAGCGGCGCCTGCCCCGTGAGCTTCCTGTAGCCTGCTACAACGTCGTCCACCGAGTCCCCGCGGATGACGTAGTAGGTGACTGGACCGCGCTCAGCCCAGTAGCTTATGCTTGCGTACCCTCCCTCCTCTACCAGCTTCAGCTTCGAGAGACTTGCGTTGTCCCACAGTATGCCATAGCGGGCGCTTGATACAAGCACGGGAACTGCGGATTCTGTCGGGTTCCTTTGCGATAGCACGACCTCGTTTCCGAGGTAGTTGAAAAGACCCTGGTGCTGGCCCAGACCGTAAAAGCCTTCTCCACTGCCCATGTAGTCGATCTGGCTGGCTCCCTCGGAGACCTCGTGGTGAACCTCCCTGAGGAACTCCTGCTTATCTGAGAAAACTAGGGAGTCCTCGCGGACCGTTATGGTCAGGGATCCCGTGGAGAGAGCTATGCCGTCGGATTCAGTAAGAGATGACTTCACGTTGGACCCTTCCAGCGTGACGGCAAGCTCTGGGGCCTTCCTTAGCTTGTACCGCGACACCTTTACTATGTTTTCGGATAGAAAGGTGATCTCGGTAGTCTCGGATTCGGACTTCAGCCTTATGCCGTTATCAAGCCTCTCATACGTGTTCATAGGTTTTTAACGCGTCAATATTTAAGTTCTGAAGGCTACTGGCTTGAATTAACGGGCTTCAAGCTGAATGCAGCACCATGAAGCTCCTGTTTTGGGCACCTTGGCAGAGCTTGTTTATCTCTTGCGCGGCATCCGATGAAAGTATCACGAGGCCCAACGCCTTAAAAGCGCGTCACTTTCCAGCCCGTGCAGAACCTAATTGACAGCCTGATGATGTCTCCCGCTCCTCTTGCCTTTCAGGGCAAGGCATCCGAAGAAGAGAGCTGTCCGGAGCTGGGTGAGCTCGCGAAGCTCGATGAGCAGTTACATGTGCTTATGCCACAAACACAGAAAGCTCCTTTATAAGGTGAGCAAAGCCCATGGGGATACAAGTCGTCGTTTTCGATTATGACGGAACTCTTGTGGACTACGCTGAGTCCCGGGAGGCCTCGCTGAAAGCCGCCGCAATTGCGCTTTCGATGAGGCTCGGTGTCATGGAATTCTCAGTAGCCAATGCGCTTGCACGCGTGCAGGAGCTCATGGAAATGCGCCAGATGCTTGACAGGGACATCTGGTGGGTCGAGGCAGCACGGGAGCTGGGGCGCGAGTTGGCGCAAACCGATGCCCAAGAAATAACTGACCTCTACTGGCGTGAGTGGAAAAAGCGCTCAAGGCCGTTTCCGGATTCCGTGCCGGTGTTGCGGTCTCTGAAGAACATGGGCTATCGGTTGGCCATGGTGGCCAACACGGATGGAAAGCCCGGAATGAAAATGCGGAGGATCAAGGAAGGCTGCCTAGACCTGAGCTTTTTTGAGCTGATCATGATCGCAGGAGACGATGTCCCCGATGCCAAGCCCTCACCTCAGCCATTTCTCGCGGTCAGCCGCGCCCTTGGAATCGAAGGATCAGAAGCGATTTACGTGGGGGACGACGCGCGGGTGGATGTTCCAGGCGCCAGGGAATCTGGCATGTTCACGGTAATAGTGTCCCGCAGGGGGATCACACCGGAAGTACCGCCGGACGTCCTCATAGGAGAACTGGACCAGCTGCCATACATGTTGAGAAACGCAAGGCTTTAGGGGCTCGGTTTCCTAATACCTCATGAGAACCGACGTTCACAAGGCCGTTGCGGTTTTATCGGGAGGACCGGACAGCGTAAGCTATGCGGCTATCAAGAAGTCTCAGGGATACGACATATACCCAATAATATTTGATTACGGGCAAAAGGGCAAAAAGGAGATCGAGGTGGCAAAGGAGTTGTCCCATAAGCTTGGATTTCACGATCCGCTCGTGGTTGACATAAGCTCGGTGAAGGGACTCTGGGAAGGCTCACAGCTGACCGACGAAAGGGAAAAAATCGAGGACCAGTATCAGCCGTCAGTGGTGGTTCCGCTCAGAAACGGCGTATTTCTGCTTTACGCCTCGATATACGCACTTAAGATAGGAGCAGGCATGATAATCTACGGATCGCATGAGGACGACATAGCCGCTAGAACTGAGAACGGCGAGCCCCTTTATCCAGACTGCAGCCCGGCCTTTTCACTGGCCCTCGAGAACTCCCTCAACTTGGGCCACTTCCCCATATATGAGAGAAAGTTCGAGATATGGTCGCCTGCGCGGGAACACATGAGGAAATCGACGCTGCTTAAAAAAGGTTATGAGGTAATGGGAGACCTAATCTACGAGACGTGGAGCTGCTACAAGAGCGGAGAGAAGCAATGCGGGGTTTGCGAAAGCTGCCGCAACCGCAAGAAGGCCTTTGCGGAGGCTGGAATCCCAGACAAGACAGAGTACGAAAGTTGACCTGGGATTTTTACGCCTGGCTGTGCATAATAGTTGTTGACGTGCTCGGCTCGGCCCTCTGGATAAGGAAGTTCAACAACTTCATCCTTCCGCTGGCAAACTACGTACTGCTCGTGCTTATGGCACAGATTTTCGCGGTGAAGCTCATAGTTTATCCCTTGGTCAACCTGACTGCCACCATGGGAACCATGCTGTATCCCGAGACGCTCGTACTACTGGACATAATAAACGAGTTCTACGGCAAACACACGGCATACATGAGCGTCATAGGCGGGGCCATCGCGCAGCTTTTCATGATAGCCTACTTCGTCATCTCGTTGGGCATAAACTCCGTTAACGGGGTGGATGCGGCATGGGCGGCGATCTTCTCGGTATCGGCAAGAGTTGCCACGGCGTCCATAGTGGCGTTCGTCATTGACGAGCTCTTTGACGCTTACGTTTACGCCTACTTCAAGCAAAGGATGCCTTCAAAGCTTTACTTCAGGTACCTCGTGGCTGACATTCCCACGCTCACCATCGACACGCTGGTGTTTACGCCAATAGCGTTCTACGGCGTTGTGCCGCTGATCCCGCTGATGACCGCGCTTTTCATATTGAAGTACATTATGGGCGCCGGCTCAGCTCCCCTTATGTACGCAGCGAGGTATCTCGGATATGGCCGTCGCGGCGCAAAACAACAGCAGCTGAATGCAACACAAGCCAGCGTGGCGGCCGCGAGCTCATGACCGTCCGGACCGCCTTATCAGCGATGCGCCAAGCAGGACCAGGAAGCTGAACACCGTCGTGAGGAAAAGCGCGTTTGACGCCCTCGCGTAATAGGCCTGCTGCGTCAAGAAGGGATACTCGTAGTAGGCCCCGCTTATGCTCGCTATCTGATTGAGGGTAAGCAGCGTCATCACCAGCCCCGTTATAAAAAGGGCGAGCCCCACTACGAAGATCTGTCTTTGCATGAGATCTTCACATAGGGGTTTATACGCCGAGCGCCGGCGGCTTCAGAGCACTGGCCTTCTAGTTAGCTCCAAGCAACTTTTCCCACTTCTTCCTCAAGGCGTTTACCATCTCATCGCTCATGGCTGTGGGCTCCGGCGTGTAGTCTTTTCTTGTGGCATCGACGATCGCGCAAGAACCGATTGGATGCCCGCCCTCCCTTATCTCCGATGGGACAGAGGGATCTAGAGAGCTGGTCGTGACGTTCCTTATAATCTGCAAGTCAACCGCGGGATCGCAGCGAGTGGCAACGGCGAAAAGCACCTGGTTCACGTCTGAGGGATCGACGTCGTCATCAACTATTACCACGGCCTTTCTCATCATGCCTCCCATGGAAAGCGCGGCAAGCGCCGCGCGCGTGACAGCTCCCCGGCTGGCGTTCCTCAAGGATATGATCAGCGCCGAAGACGTCATGCAGGGCTGAACTAATGAGTACACGCTCGCCACGTCTATGCCGAGGCGCTCGAGCCAGTTCCAAGCTAAAGCGCTCACCGTGATCTGGGAGCCAAGCGAGTAGGAGTCGGACGAACCCCTGAATGAGGAGTTTCCCTCGTAAAGCGGAGGGTTACCCTGAATTATGGGATCGTTCCTGTGCCAGATCTTCTTCACGCGAATGATGGGGCTTGGCCCCCTGTGCGTGTAATAGCCCGCGCATTCTCCAAAGGGCCCCTCATCCCTCATCTCGTTTGGGGACACCTCGCCGAATATCGCCATCTCGGCTCCGCTGGGAATGGGCAGTTCGGTCTCCTCATCGATGATTACGTCCATGGGTCTTCCGCCCAATCCTCCAGCCAGCTCAAGCTCCTGCTGCCTCCAAGGGAATGACGTCGCCCCGACGTAAAACGTGAGCGGGTCCTGCGCCCCGAGCACCGCCACTGGTGCCGCCTTGCCTTTGCTCCAGTACTTCTTCACGATAGCCAAGCCGTCATGTCCCGGACTGATCATCAGTCCCAGAGTCTTGCCGTCGTGAACCATGGTGCGGTAAATGCCCACGTTAACCCATCCATCATCGGGGTCCCTGAGGATGACCGCTCCTCCTGCGATGTACCTGCCCGCGTCTCCCTCATGCCATCTTGGTATCGGAAATCTGAGCAGGTCTGCGTTCTCGTCTCTCAGCTCGTTTTCCTTGACCGGGCCATCGCTTACCTCCCTTGGCTTAAGGGGCCTCAGGTCACCCAGCTTCCTTCTCCAGAAGTCCACCAGACCGATCTCCGCCATCCCCGAAGGCCAGCCGAGCGCCAAGGACTGCATCTCTCTCGAGACATACAGATTAGCTGCAACCCTTAGTCCCCTTTTGTAACCCTTGACCGAGTCAAAAACGAGGGCACGCGGTTTCGCAGAACGCGCGATCAATGCAGATATTCCGCCTATTTCGACGTCCCAGTCTGCGCCCTCAACGTCTTCAACAAGCCCGCGGCGCCTCAGCTCCTCCAGGTACGTCCTCAAGTCGTAAAAGGCCATAACAAATGAAAGCAGGTGCATAAAAAGTTGCTTGAGTTAAGGCTCCAGAACCAGCTCGGCCTGAACCTTTTGCTGAGAGTCGAGCGAGAACGCGACCATGTCGTAGTAGCTTCCAAGGTCAACCCTGTTCCAGCCCGCGTTGAGCTGTACAAAATCGTCGGCCTGCGATTCAGGCAAGAAGGCGTACTCCCTTACAGTCAGCTTTGCGGGCGAGTCCACCCTCACCTTGAGCAGTTTTTTGGCAAATCCCTTGAGCGGTATCCCTCCGAACCATCCCTTTATGCCGCTCGATCCAGGCACGTAGTCCCCATCCCAGAGCCACATCCTTACGGGCGTCCAGGGCTTTGAGAAGACGTCCTTAACCGGGAACTCAAATACGCCTCCTACGCCGGCGCGGTACGTGTAAACGCCCGTGTGGTTGGCATACGAAGCCCCCATGTAGACGTACTTTCCATCGGTAGCTAGGCCGCTTATGGACCCGGCGGACGTCACTATTTGTGGGACTGAGCCGTCAAGTCTTACCAAGATGCCCACGTCCGTCCTCTTCAGCGGCTCCCTCAGGTGATCCCATGGGACAAGGGCAAGGAGCGGGGTACCGTTGACGTAGGCCTTCTGTCCCCTAAGGCCCGCTATGTGATATGGAAGGCCGTCCTCGGGGCTGAGCGCTTCGAAGAAGGGATAAAGTACGTAGTTGCTTGCATCGGACTCAGGGACCTTTGGCGTCCCTCCTAAGTTGCTCGGCTCTATGTTGCCTATCTTTTCCCCCTTGATCTGGATCACAAAGCCTCTGTAAAAGGCCAAAAGCCTGTTCTGAAGTTGCACTATCCCGCCCCCTTGCCTCCTTAAAGACGTCGGCGAGCCATCGAAGGCAAGAGAAAACTCCGTTACCCTTGCCTGCTGTCCCCTTAAGAGGTCGTATATTATAAGGGCCGAGTTCGAGTCCAGAGCCGGGTTGAACTCGGTTATGAACAGCTTATCGTCCTTAAGCTCCATCTTGTAAGCGGTCCTCCCCTTGACCAGGTACTCGGCCCTTGAGCCACCCAAGCCCAGCCTCCACAGTCCAAGCTCCGCAAATCCATCACCCCTGGTAAAGAATATTGAGTCGGTGTGCTCGTCGTAAACCAGGTCCGTCACCTCCCCGTACCACTGGGAAATGCCCAGGTTCTCATCCCATTTTCTGGACCAAAGCAGCTCCACGTTACCGCTCGAGTCTATGGAATGTATGTGGCTGTACTTCTCCCTCATGTCTTGCTTACCCTCAGGCGTCACGCCCGCGGGCGCCTTTATCCACCCTCCAAAGAACAGGTAATCCCTTGACGTGGCCATGGCGGCGTGCGTGTCTCCTCCTGATTTCGGAGCTCTTCCAACCTTTTCATAGCTGTATATGAGCTTCCCGTCGGCGTAAACGGCCCCCACATGACCATCGTGAATTACAAGGGCCTTTGACCTTGGATGAACTCCCACGTAAAGGGAGCGGAACTGGTGATGGCCTAACGCCACCTCACCGTGAGGAGTGTATCCCTCGGGCACCAAGACAAACCTTCCAGAAAGCTCCCGATCTTCCATTTCGTATCAGTCAGGCGCCGCCTTTAACGCTTTCACCGGCAAAAAGGCGTATTTGCTGTGCTCGCTTGAACTTGATCGCATTGAAGATAAAGAGCGTTGAGTCGACGACCGTTGCCTTGCCCTTGAAGTACACCTTAAGGCACAGCGGCGGCGCTCATCCTGGAAGGCTGGTTTTCACGGTAGTTCGCGTGGAAACCGATGAGGGAATCACCGGCTACGGCGAGACCGGCGGAGGGGGATTCTCGCTCGCTCCCTTTGTGGACTCGCTCAGAGCGCAGCTCGTGGGTGAGGACCCCTTCAACGTAAGAAGGCTCAGGTACAAGGTGGCATCTCCGATAACCGCCACGTACTACAACCAGCTCCTTCCCCAGATATGGTTCCCCATAGAGACGGCCTTGCTGGACATCAAGGGAAAATCGCTGGGAGTTCCAGTTCACGACCTGCTTGGAGGATCCATGAGAGATGAGGTCGGGGTTTCCGCTTACGTCTTCCACACGGAAAAGAGCTACACGCCAGAGGCAGTGGCACAAGAGGCCAAGGACCTTGCGGATCAGTACGGCTTCAACGTCATAAAGCTGAAAGCTGGGGTATTCAAGCCGCAGCACGACGCGGATACCGCCATAGCGGTTGCCGAGAAGATCAAGGGCGCGAAGATAAGAGTTGACCCCAATGGGGCGTGGTCCCTCTCAGAAGCCCTTTGGTTTGCCTCAGAGATGAGGCGTGCCTCAGTCAACATAGAGTACATGGAGGACCCAGTTTGGACCATGGAGGACATGAGGGAATTTAGACGCGCCACGGGATACGCAGTAGCCACAAACACCGTTGTGACGCGCTTCGAGGACATTCCCAATGCCTTCCTAAGGGAAGCCGTCGATGTCGTTCTCGGTGATCCTCATTGGTGGTACGGCATGATGGGCTACCTCGAGCTTGCCGCATCTCTCTGGTCGTTGGGGATGGAACTGGGAATGCACAGTCCCGGTGAGTCCGGCCTTGGCCTTACGGCCATGATCCACGCGGCGGCCTGTGCTCCAAACTTAGCCTACGCCATCGACACGCACCACGTGCATTTGGCCGATGACCTAATCAAGGAAAAACTCGTCATAAGGAACGGCCGCATCCAAGTGCCAAACAAGCCCGGTCTCGGAGTAACGGTCGACGAGGCCAAGCTCGATAGGTACGCAGGGCTTTTCAAGGAGGAAGGAGGGTACTCCTACTCTTCCGACTCAGCGCGCGGAGCGTGGATTCCCACCATACCCAGGGGAAGCTACGACTCGTGCCCGTGCCACCCGGGCTAGGTTTATAGCCCATGGCGGCGTAAAGAGTATGAGCGAAACCTTCCACAGGATATTGTCAAGGATCAGCGACGTTCCCCTCTACGACGTCCACAACCACCTCAATCCTGCCTCGCTTTCCGCCAAGGGCTTTGACGACGTGATTTTCTATCACTACATAGTTTCCGAGCTGGGAACGGCGGGCGTTAACATGGCGCGCTTGGAAAGCCTGAAGGGAGAGCAGAGGCTTCAGTGGACAAAGGACTCCTTTAAGCTCATAAGGAACACGTCGACCTTTTGGTGCTTAAAGAGAATAGCGTCTGAGGTCTATGGGGTAAAGACCGACTCGGGCGATTTTCTCGAGGAACTGGCAAGCGCCATATCCGCATCGAGCGTATCCGCACAATCCATCCTCAGAAACAAGGCCAAGGTCAGCAGGTCCCTGCTCACGCTGAGCCCTATCGACCCGATTCCGTCGTACGATCAGTTTCTATTTTCAGGGGCGCTTAGACTCGACCTCCTCACCACGGACGTAAACCAGAGGTCGATCCAGGCCTTGGAAGATGCTCTAGGAAGGGAGGTAAAAGGCGCAAGGGATCTTTCCGAGGCGATCGCCTCGCTGCTGGACAAGTTCGCTGGCAGGCTTCGGGCCGTTACCGTTAACCCCCAGCCGGAGGACCCCATAGACTGGAACCCCGGCCCCGAGCAGGTGACACCTCACGTGCTTTCGTTAAGGGAAAGAGGGGTGCTTAAGCCCGAAAGCAGAAACGCCATTTACGCCTTTTCCCTCAGGCGGATCGTGGAACTAGCGCAAAGGGAAAAGCTCGTCGTCCAGGTAATGATAGGAGTGAGAAGGCCCATAGGGGGAGCATCGCCGCCCGACTACGCCCTCACGGCTTTTGACCAGAACCACCTGGCCAAGCTTGTGTCGCTTTTCGCGGATTACCCAGACGTCAAGTTCGATCTGTTCATAGCAGATCCCCTCTTGAACCACGCCGCCGCCGTGATAGCCAAAAACTTCCCCAACGTCTTCCTTGACGGCTATTGGTGGTACACGATGTACCCCGAGTACATCGGCCAGTTCCTGAGGACGCGGCTTCAGATGCTTCCTTACAACAAGTTCGGAGGTTTCTTCAGCGATGCCTACGTGGTCGACTGGGTGTTCGGAAAGGCAGAGCTCGCGAAGAGGGAGCTGGCGCGGGCGCTTTCCGAGCAGATAGAATACGGCTATCTCGACGAGGACACAGCACTTGACATAGCCGATGCTGTGCTGCACGAGAACGCGGAAGCGATATACGGATGAGCACTACCTTTTTACGTGTAAAGGGCTTTTCCTTATGCGTTATCTCGTCACCGGAGCTGGAGGGTTCATAGGCAAGTTCCTTACGCAGCAAATAGCGCTCGGCGGAGACGAGGTCGTGGCGCTCGGAAGGTCGGCATCTCCCTTCAAAGAGCATCCCCGTCTAACCTACGTGCAGGCCGACGTATCCGATGGCGAGGCAATGGCTAAGCTCTTTTCTGACTTCAAATTTGACGTCGTGGTCCACCTGGCCGCCATGATAGCTGACGAGTGTGAGGCGGATCCGTCGTCGGCTCTAAGGGTAAACGTGGATGCGACGCAGAACCTCATGGAGCTGTCCGTTAAGCAAGGCGTTGGTAAGTTCGTGTTCATGAGCTCGCAGTCAGTCTATGACCCGGACACGCCGGAACCGGTGAGAGAAGAGCAGGCAGGGCATCCCGTTCTCCTCTACGGCATAACGAAGTACTACGGAGAGATGGTTGGGCTTTGGTATCAGAGAAAAAGGGGGCTCGACTTCAGGGCGCTTAGGCCCAGCGTCGTGTTTGGGCCAACCAGGTACAAAGGTCCTTCCGCCGAGTTTTCGAGCAAGGTGATCGAGAAAGCCATCAGGGGAGGGAAGCTGATAGTAAAGAACCCCAATGACAGGGTGAACTATCTCTACGTGAGGGATGTCGTGGATGCCGTGATCAGGCTCGCAAAGGCCGATAACGCGCCGGCAAGGGTTTACAATGCGGGCGGGTTCGCCACAACGGTGCTTGACTTCGTGAAGGCAGTGAAGGAAAGGTATCCGTCGCTTGACTACGAGGTCCAGCCTGAACCCACCGTTAGATATCCAGTGGTCATAGACAACGGGAGAATAGAGAGGGAGCTGGGATGGAAGCCCAAGTACGACCTCTCAAAGTCCGTTGAGGACTACGCGGCCACGCTCCAGAGGGGTGAACCTCTGTTTTCGGTTTAGCGCTTGCGCGACGCTCTGGCCTGAACGCGCACACCGTTTATTAGTGCGAAGCGTCGTCTTTGCGCGAGCGTCATGAGCGCGGTTTTTGAGCTTTGGGCAGTTTTCCTGAGCCAGCTCGGATAAAGACATTTATATGAGGCTAAGTTGATAAGTGAAAAATGGGCAAAAACTGGTATTCACAGCTTCCAAAAGAAGCGAAGCCGGCCCTTTGGTCCCTTTTCTTGGGCTGGATGATGGACATTTATGACGTTTACCTGGTTGCGTTTCTGGGCCTCGTCATAGCTCGCGTTTACCTTGCGCCTTACCTTGGCGCGGGGGCTTACGTTCAGGCAGTTTACGCCGCCGGCGCCTTGACGGCCACGCTC
>JABEBW010004553.1_pt1 | contig 12033 bp, 13 predicted proteins | sample 7245961 | NCBI WGS metagenome assembly JABEBW01 (sample SAMN14506364, study PRJNA622280) | hot springs metagenome | biome: hot spring [ENVO:00000051]|acidic hot spring [ENVO:00002120]; feature: spring [ENVO:00000027]|sediment [ENVO:00002007]; material: sediment environment [ENVO:01001048]...
GGTGGGATCGTGTGCGCCAGTAGAGCTCGTCACGTCTTTGGGCAGTACGGCCTCGATCTCTGGGGTCCCAACGAGCACTACGACCTGCTGCACCGCGAACAGCGGGGAGCGGTCATTCTCTGGGAGCGGGCCATTCTGGGGGGCAAACGCTGGATCAAGCTCAAGCCCAACGATCCCCGTATTCCCGAGATGCTCCGGGCGCAGGAAGGGCAAAACGATGCCTACATCACCCCCAACGAGTTCGACGGCTGGCGTCTCGTGCGTCTCCTACGTTCCCTGCGGGCCTGCTATGTGGATCTGGACGGGTGTACCGACATCGAGGCGGTCCTGGATGCTCTTTCCGCCCGGCAACTGCCCTGCCCATCGTTCATCCTATTGTCCGGTCGAGGCCTGCACCTCTACTGGCTCCTCGAGGCAGTGCCTGCCCAGGCGCTGCCCGTGTGGCAGCGTATCCAGGATGCCCTGATCGCCGCTCTGGTGGACCTGGGCGCCGATTCCGCCGCCAAGGACTGCACCCGGCTCCTGCGTTTGGCGGGAACCCGCAACAGCAAGAACGCCGTCGAGATCGTCGGGCACATCTTTGATGGTCACCGTTGGAGTCTTCGGCAACTCGCTTTCGAGGTACTGGGCCGGGACGGTAAAGGCCGCAGGCCTGCGGAGGTCCGTGACCTGCGCGCCAAGCGCAAAGGCCCCGACCGGGCCATCCAGGGCAGCATCTACGCCCGCTGGTTGCTGGTGTTCCAGGATCTTATCCGCATCAGCGAACACCACCGGCACGACATTCCCGAGGGCCACCGGGACAAGTGGCTCTTCCTCTGCGGAGCGGCGCTGTCCTGGTTCACCCATCCCCAGGGCATCGCCGCCGAGATTGCCAGTCTGGGCCGTCTACATACCGGCCTGGATCCCCAGGAAATCCTCTCCACCACCAAGCCCAACCTGGAGCGTGCCATCGATGCCGCGGCGGGGAAGAAACTCACCTGGAACGGCCAGGAGGTGGATCCGCGCTATCGCTTCAAGAGCTGGCAAGGGAACGCCGCAAGCCCCACGATAACAGACAACGCAACCGAGCCGCGGAAGGCCGATACCGTGACAGCTACACCAAGGCAGGAGTACGGGTCAGCAACCAAGACAAACGCGCCCAGGCGCAGGTCATGCGTGCACAAGGGCAAAGTTACCGGCAGATTGCAGAGGGGTTGGGAATTTCTCACGAGACAGCGCGCCTCTGGTCTAAAAGTGTCAAGTAATCGCCCCCCCTTGTATAGCCCCCCCGGAGGGTAAGGTGAAGCCTTGCGCCGTAGGCGCTTGTCTAAAAATCGGGTATCCTTTTGGGTGGTAGCATCGATTGGTTCGTTTTTCGTTGATTTTTCCCCAGAACGACAGTTCCTGCTTCTTAGGTCCAGCGGGTGAGCGACTGCGAGCTTGCTCGCCAGGAGCGAGGCCGCAACCCGGTGGCAGATGTTTGACCGCCCCCATCGGGAATGAACGTAGGTACGGATAGGAGGGCCTGCACGGATCGGAAGAGGGGGCGCGGGGGAGAGGGTGCTGCCTTTCTGGGCTCGTCTGTTTCGTGCGCTCCTGTCTGGGGTTGCCCCTGTTCCCCACAGATGGCCCCACAGATTTTGGGGATAAGGTCGGTCGTTGCCCTCTTTCTTTTCCAGAATCGCCGGTGTTATTGTTTTTGCGATGTTTCTCGCTTTCCTCGCAGATCAAAGCTGCGGGGTTTTTCTTTTTGGCTGTTTGGCAACCCGTCTCCCAAGTCTCGTGTCTGAAAACCCCAACTTGGTCCCCATCTCATCGAGCTTCCGCGATGCTGTTGGTGTGTCCGGCAGATGGCCGTTATCCGGACCGCAGGGGGAAACCCTGTGGTGTGTTCCCTAGCCCTGCATCGAGGATGCCCCGTAATCGCCCAGAAATGCCCCTGGAAGCGACGCAAGGGGGTGGGGTGGTAGTTCCCCGTATCCCCCGGAGCGAAATCGAGGCTTTTTGCGGCCTGTTGGCGGCGATGGTGGGTGGTGCCATCTGCGGTTTCTCGTCTTTGTCGTTACCCGGTAACGACCAATTCTGCCCTTTGCTGCTGTCACGGTGACGCATAGCCGATTTACACTCTATTTCTTGTTATTTACGGTAATTACGGTTACACTGTAATTATCTATTCAGGGTGGGAGGTGCGCTCATGGAGCCGGAAGTACCGTTGGGGCGGGTGACGCTGGAAGACGTACGCGGTGCGGTCGAGCAGTTGGGCGGTGATCCGTCCCGAACCAATGCCGCCAAGGTGCGGGAGGTCCTGGGCCGTGGCGGGTACACGACGATCCAGAAGCATCTCGAAGCCTTGCGGGTAGAGCAGGCAGCGCCGGAGGCCGAGGAAGGGCCAGAAACGGCCCCAGAGGCGCCCAAGGAGCTTGTGCAGAGGATCTGGGCTGCCGCCTGGGCAGAAGCCGCCAGAAGGCAAGGAAAGGCCCTCACGGAAGCCCTGCAAAAGGTGTTCAAGCTGGAAGAGCGTTTGGGGGTGGCCCTCGATGATCTGGAGGGACTGGCGGAGGACCTGGACCGGCTCGAGGGAGAGCGGGATGCGGCCGTGGCACGGGCCGAAGCGGCCGAGAAGGCGCTCGAGGAAGAACGGCAGGCCATGGTGGGAGAACGGGCGGCTTTGACGGCGATGGTGGAGCAACTGCGGACCTTGCTGCCTCCGGCCGCATTGGGCTGACACGGCAGACGAAATCCCCCTGGTAGACGGTGAGCGCGGTAGCGGCTTGCTCCAGGGTCTCCAGGGGAAATCGCAGGCGGAAAGCTATACCGCGGCCATCCCCCTTTATCTTGCGTTCGGAATCCCGTGGGTATGGTTCAGGGGCGCTGTGGGTTGGAAGGTGACGGTGCTGGGCTGAGGAGGCGGAGGCTCGCCGTATAGCCGCCGGTGTAGCCAGGGACCGAGACCGACGCGGCCGTGGTGGCCCAGCCAGAAGACCAGGAAGCCGGCCACCAGGAACGCGAACAAGATCTCCCGGCGCTTCACGGCCACTCCGGATCGTTACCGTGTTCGTCGAAGAGCACCCACACCAGGGCCGCAATCCAGCCCAGCACCGTCCAGCCGAGGCTGAGGTTCAGCAGGGCAATGCCCCGTCGGTGTCGGGCATGCCCGATCCCGGCCAGTACGCTCGGGATGGGGAGGTCAGGGGGCTCAGAAAAGCCGGCTGGGCTTGGGAATGACCATAGGCGCATCGGGGCGTTCCGGACACAACGCGGTGTGGCGCCATTTTGGTCATTCCCGTTTGGCTGTCAACGGGATAGGCCAGGGATATGGTCGATCCACCCTGCTTTTAGGGTTCGCGGATTGCCGCGGCTCCCGGGAATGAAAAGGGCGCAAAAAAGGCCTTTCCCCGGATGGGTGGTACTACCCCAACCACCCACCTCGCCAACATCGCTCTCAGGGCCGTTTATGGCCGGCGGAGGAGCACTTTTGCGGGGTGGTGTGGGTTTCCTGGCGTCTAGTGCTGCTCGCGCATGTCCTTGGCCAGTTGTTGGTAGCGTTTCTGCTGGGCAGGGTCGAGCAGGCGGTAGGCCTCAAGGTGGTGTTCCATCATGGCGGATGCCGCCGCGGCCTCGGCCAGGCCCAGTGCAGCGAAGTCGGCGCGGATCGTGCGGATGGAGGGATCCGGCTGGTGGGCTTGGGCCAAGTAGTGCGCTTGGGCGGTGTGTACCCGCTGGAGGGCGGCCTTCGTGTCCCGAACCATGCCGACGACCTGCCGGCGCAAGGCGAGGATTTGTGCCTTGGTCAGGTGTAAGGCCTGTGCGTGCTGCAGGTCCCAGCGGGGTCCTGGGTGGTAGGGCATGAACGTGTCGTGGAATCCCAGGGAATGGTGCACGAAATACCGATGTTCTGCCGGGGTCAGCTTGGGTAGGTCAGACGCCGGCGTGGCGGCCAGCGCTCCGGTACTGACCAGTACGAGTATCCATCCGATCCGGTGGCGCACGATGGTCCTCCTTGGTTTAGGGGTCGGTTGAGTGCATTTCACCCTGCCGTAACAGGCAGGCGATGGTTGGTCCCGATACCTGGGCTGGGATTCCTCATCCCTGTGCGGGATGGGGTGGCCCTTAGCCCAGGAGTGTCAGCTCTTTTGGCTTTTTGCAGCGGAGTGGGCGCTGCTCGTGGCTGAAGTGGCCTTTGCCGAGGATGCGGAAGCCGTGGCTGCCGCGGCCGACTGGGTTACGGCGGTTGAGCTCGTCTTGGCGCTGGTCGACTTGGCAGGGGCTGCCGAGGTGGTGCTGCTCGTTGTGCTCGAGGTGGGAGCGCTTTCCTTCTTGGCGCAACCGGCCAGGGCGATCACCCCGAGGGCAAGTGCTGCAGCGCGCAGAGCGTATGGGCCCCGGTGTGGGGTTAGGGAGCTGGAACGGTAGGGCATCGACATCTTCTCTTCTCCTGTTTTTTCATAGAGGTGGGCTGTTTTCTGCCGGAATCAGGCTACCCTACACCGAGTTGTAGGGGAAGCGGCGGGGGCAAAAAGAAAGCCAGTGGCAGTGCCACTGGCCAAGTTCAAACATCATGCCGTTTCTGGGACTGGTCTTTGTCGGCTAAGTTCCGAAAGGATTGGACTTATCGGGATCTGTGGCTTTGAACGGGAACCGGTGGGACTTCCTCTGCTGGCGGTGGTGGAGGATTGCAGTGGCCTTTGAGGGACTGGCTGGCGTGGAAGGTTACGACCCTGCGGGCGGTGATCTCGACGGGGACTTTCGTCTTGGGATTGCGTCCGGGACGGGCGCGTTTGTCGCGTAGGACGAAGTTGCCGAAGCCGGAGAGCTTGACCTCCTCGCCCTGGGCGAGGGTCTGTCGGATCTGGTCGAAGAACCGATCGACGATGGTCCTGGCTTCCGTCACGGTGAAGCCCAGGGTGTCGGCCAGGTAATAGGCGAGGTCTTTTCGGGTAACGGTCATGGGGTGTCCTCCTCGGGTGTGGATGGGGAGCGCAGGTGCCGGTGGGCGACGAGCTCGGCCTGGGTTTTGGGGCCATCGGCGAGGGCGGCCAGGAGCTTCTGGAGGTCTTGTCGGAGCAGGGGATCGGTCATGGTGGAATACTTAGTCGAAGTGGCCGACGGCTTCTGGAGAGTCCGGATGCCTGCTGTGGGTACTCCGATACGGGTGTGCCTTTATGCCGTTGCGCCGGTGCCTGTGTCCGTGGATTTCTGGGAAGGATCCTGTTGCTCTCCCAGGCGTTTCCAGGAAGCGACTTTCTGGGGATCCTGGAGATTCCCTTTGGCCTCGAGGAGGATACCCAGGAGCGTGGTTCTGTCGAGTGAGAGGAGTCCTGCTGCTTCTACCACGGTCCCTGCGGCGAAGATGGCCTTGCTGCGTTCTTTGCGAGCGGCGATGCGGGCCTGACGATCCTGTTCCTTGCGCAGTTTCTGGAGCTCGGCTCTGGCGGCCTTGGACTTGGCTTCGTACTCGGCCAGTTGCTGGGTGATGCGCTCGATCTTGCTGGGCATGGGCTATACTCTCGGATGACCAACCTCGGACCAAGCTAGCATCCTCGGTTCTGCATCTCCCGTCAATCTGGAGTATCCTTATCGCAGGCATCGCCCTGATTATTAAAATCAAGGCGCGCTTTAATGTTTCTTGATAAATCCAGAAACGCGCGCAACCGACAAGATTGCGAACCTTCATGGAGACGGCATGGCCATCTATCACCTACACGCGAAGACCTGGAGCAAGGGTGCCGGTCAAGGTGCCGGCGGCCATGCGCGCTATGTGCTGCGGCAGGGACCGTATGCCCGGCGGGTGATTGAGCGGGTCGATGGTTCGGCGGTACGGCGGGTAGAGGAGGATCGTGCGGCGGAGGTGGTGGCCTCCTATTCGGGTCACCTGCCTGCGTGGGCGGATGGGGATCCCTTGGCCTATTGGGATGCCGCCGATGCCTACGAGCGGGCGAATGGGACGGTGTATCGGGAGCTCGAGTTTGCCCTGCCTGGGGAACTGTCCGAGCGGCGCAACCTCAAGCTTGCGCAGGCCTTTGCGGAAGCCCTGGCGCGGGTGGATCGAGGAGCGACGCCCTATACGCTGGTTCTCCACCGCAGTACGCGGGATCCGGAGCTCCTGCACTGTCACCTGATGCTGTCGGATCGGGTGAATGATGGGTACGAGCGGAGTCCGGAGCTTTGGTTCCGGCGGGCGGCGAATCGGGGGAAGGACCCGGCCCCGCCCAAGACCCAGGCCCGCATTGCCCAGGACTGGCTGGGGACGGTGGTGCGTCCCTTGTGGGCGGAGCTCGCCAATGCGGCCCTGGAGCAGGCCCGGTGTGGGGCGCGTATCGACCACCGGAGCTTGGAGGCGCAACGGCGGGAGCGGGAGTTGCTGGCGGAGCAGGCGCAGGGGCGTGGGGACGAACTGGCGGCTGCCCGCTACCGGAAGGCTGCGGGGATTCTGGACCGGCCGGCGCAGCCCAAGCGGGGGCGGGTTCTGGAGCACGGTGGGCCGGATAAGGCGCCGGGGCAGGCTCTGGTGTGGGCGCGGTACCAGGAAGACCTGGCGCGGCGGCGGGCGGCCCGGGAACGTCTCGCGGAGGCGGATGGGGTTGTACGGGAGTTGCGCGAGGAGATCGCGCGGGAGCGGCGCCGGGAGGAACGGCGGGCCGCCGCGAAGCGGGAGCTGGACGCTAGTCATGGATGGCGGCCGGACCGGGTGGCCACGGCCCAGATGGTACTGGCCGCTGTGCTGGACTTGGGGCAGGCGCATCGGGAGGCAGTGCAAGAGCGTTGGGATGCACGGCGGGAGCGGCGGCGGGTGGCCATCGAGGCGCAACGGCGGGTGGAGCAGGAGCGACAGGAGCGCCGAGGACAGCTTCTGGGGTTGGCGGCCTCTCTGGCGGCCCTCCATGGGGATTTGCTGGAGGAGCGGCAAGCGGTGCGGGAAGCCCGGCGAGCGTGGGACGAGCGGCGGGCGGCGCTCGAGGCCCAGAGGGCGGCGGCGCGGGAAGCGGAGGAGCGGCGTCGGCGAGAGGGCGAACGGGACCGGGCCACGGAGCAGGAGCAAGGCCCCGGTGTCCGGCATCCCGACAAGCCCCGGTGGCAGGTGGAGCGGGAACTGATCCTGACCGAGGTCTACGGCTCGGCCGTGGCCGAGCACATGGGGCGTTGGTACCGCATCGAGCGGCGGGCGGATGCCTTGGTGCTCAGCAACCGCGAAGCTTCGGTGACGGACTTTGGGGACCGGGTAGTGGCCCACGAGGGCAACGACAAGGAGATCGAGGCCCTGGTTCTGTTGGCCCAGGCCAAGGGCTGGGAGAGGGTGACGCTCACTGGGCCGCGGGAGTTTCAGGAGCGGGCGGCGCAGGCCTTCGTGAAGGCTGGTATCGCTCTGGAGGACCAGGCGCTGGAGGCGCGGGCAAAGGAGGCCATCGAGCGGCAGCGGCGGGAGGACATCCGAGAGCGAGCCCTGTTGCGTCAGGGATATCGGCGGGATGCCTGGGAGATTCGCGAGCGCTGGCACTGGCGGCAGCAGGAGCGGGCTCGGCGTCTGGAGGCGGAGCGGGAGCTGGCCCGTATCGAGGAGGAGGCGGAACAGGCCCGGGACGCGTGGCGGACGGTCTGGCGTAAGACCGGGCATCTCGTGGATGCCGATGCGCAGGAACCTATCCCGTGGGGTATATGGCGGGAGCAGACCCTGGCCGAACGGTACGGACCGGATATCGCGGCGCGGGCGGAGGCGGAGTATTGGTACACGCGCCTGCGGCCGGATCTGGGCGGCCTGGACATTAGCCGCAACGGACAGGAGGTCGTGGATGCGGGTGCGGCCCTGCAGGTATGTTCTGCGGGCTCGATGTCCTTGGCGGTGGACCTGGTGCGGGCCAAGGGCTGGAAACGGGTAGCCATCGGTGGGCCGGAGGACTTCCGGGAGCGGGCGGCGCGGGCGTTGATCGAGGCGGGGATGGTGCTCGCCGACGAGGCCTTGGAGCAGAGGGCCAAAGCAGCCCTCGATGCCGAGCGGGTGCAGCAGGAACGGGAACGGGCCCTCCGGCGGGCGATGGAGGGCATCAAAGCCCACCGGATCCGGTGGCGGCGTAAGGACGGGACGATGGGGGAGCAGCGGGCTCTGGATTATCTCGAGGACAGGTTGTTCCGAGGGTTCACTATCCAGGAAACGGCGGAGGGGTTTCGCTGGTGGTCGGCGGATGGGAAGCCCGGTGCGGTCGTTGGGGACGCGCAGCTGATGGCTCTCTTTCGCGCAGCGAAGGCGGCGGACCAGGATTTGGTTCGGGTGGTCGAGCGGATCCGGATGGAGGTGGGGATGCCCAATGCGGCGGCGGATCGGGCGCGAGGAAGGACCGTCACTCCGAAGCGTGGTCTGGGGGACGATTGGTAGTGCGCCTTGTTTCTCGGTAAGGCGTATTTCCATTACTATAGAAGATGGGTGTTTCGTGAGGATGGAGGGCAGCGTGACGACCTTGAAGGTTACGGCGAAGGGGCAAGTGACGCTCCGGAAATCGGTTTTGCACCATGTGGGTATTCGGTACGGAGACCAGATCGAGGTGGAGCTACTGCCCGGTGGGAGGGTCCTGCTCACGGCAGGGCGCCCGGCAGGGACAGTAGAGGGATTTATTGGTGTGCTTGCGGGTAAGACCCGGAGGGTGGCCAGCATCGAAGACATGAATGAGGCGATTGCCCAGGGATGGTCGGGTAAGGAATGAAGGTCGCGGTGGATACCAACGTTCTGGTCCGTGCTGCGGTATGTGACGATCCAGCGCAAGCGCAGGCGGCGGCTGCGGTATTGCGGGAAGCGGAGCGGGTCGCGGTCTCGTTGCCGTGTTTGTGCGAGTTCGTGTGGGTACTCCTTCGGGTGTATGGTTTTACGGAGTCCGATGTGGCCGGTGCGATTCGGGCGCTGCTATCGGCTGGCAACGTAGATGTGGACCGAGCGGGAGCGGAAGCGGGGTTGTTGGTATTGGAGGCCGGTGGAGATTTTGCGGACGGTGTGATTGCGTACGAAGGGTACTGCCTGGGTGGAGAGACCTTTGTGTCCTTCGACAAGCGTGCGGTGCGGATTCTGGCTGCGCAGGGGCACTCCGTTCGGCTTTTGTGAGGGAGCCTTGTTCTGGAAAGCCGTGAATGGCGCCCGGCGCAAAGCGATAGGGGGTTACGAGAACGCCGAGGCCAGCAGCACCAAGGCCCGGATTCTCGAAACTCCGGGCCTCTCAAAAAGGGTGGATTTTGTGATTGATCATGTTCACACCCGTTCAGCCTTCAGAACACGGGACTGTATATAACGAGGTAAGAAGTGGATACCTAGATGGTGGCCTTGAAGCCAGTAAAGACGTGGAGCCAACCCATTGCCACGTCAGATCTAGTCCCCATCGGTGCTGCTGGATGTAAATCAGGTTAACTGGAGTCAAGTGGCCACGCCTGAAGCACAAGAACAACGTGAGGAATGAGAGATCTGGCAACAGAGGCCGACCTCCCCATACCAGTGCAACACTGCACATCCATCTATCACCACGCACTATTATTACGCATTTTACAAGGACTCACTGCCCTTTTTATAAGGAGGTTTTCCTGGCACAGGTGTTGCATGACATGTTCGGACATGTATCAATCGCTTGGAGCAGAATATGAAACGGTTGCCAGTCTTTACTTTTGCTTGCTTTGTGGCTGTCTCACCGATAGTGTACGCAAAGACAATTAACATAAGCATCGGCTATCAAAGTATGTGCACCGATACCTATCCTGCTGGGACGGTAATTAAGGGCCTGCATCTATTACAAAAATACCTTCCTCATTCCGGCAAATATGCTAACGTAAAATATAATATTATTTGGCGCGACTACAGTTCTGGTGCACCAATAACAAACATGATGATAGCCAACAAACTAGATTTTGGTACTATGGGTGATTATCCATTAGTTGTTAATGGAGCCAAATTTCAGCAAACAAAGAATGAGCGCTCGTACCTTATAACAATGACTGGATACAATCTGGACGGGGCAGGAAACGGCATAGTAGTTCCGATTAAGTCAAAAATTACAAATGTTGGAGAATTAGAAGGGAAAGTTATTTCTACCCCAATAGGAAGTTCATCTTGGGGAATGCTATATGAGATGGCACAAGACAAGCACATTCCGATGTCTTCCTTGCATATCATTAATCAGAGCCCGATGGCTGGAATAGCAGCAATCACAGCAGATAAGATCGCAGCCCACGCAGATTTTTGTCCAATTTCTGAGTATATGGAGTACAAGGGTGTTGGAAGAATGATTTACAACGGTATTGATACACGGGTCCCATATTTACACGGAGCAGTGGTTACAAAATCTTTTGCGGAGAAGTATCCACAGATAGTGGTAGCTTTTGATAAAGCAGTAATAGCTGCTGATGCATGGATTACGAAGAACCCATATGTTGCAAGCAAAATGATGGCAAAGTGGACAATGATCCCAAAAGAGGTATTATATTTATATTTTAGTCATGGTGGCTACCTCACATTAAACCCAGCAATAACAGAAAAATGGGTTGACACGCTAAAATATGACCATAGTATACTGTCGAAATATGCACATATTCCTACGTTAAATTTTGAACAATGGGTAAATCCATCCTTTCAGAAGCTAGCATATAAGCAGCTTGGATTGAATTATGATGCAGCAACCACCGCCACACCTTACAACCCAGAAAAAAATGTCAACCTGCCGCCAGAGATTTGGTATGCCGGAAAGGGAATAAGAAAATATAAGACTGTTAAACAGATGCTATTGGCAGCTAAATCTGCGATAGCTTCGCGCAAAAAAATAGATGCAATGTATGTTTATGACCACGATTCTGGATTGAAACTCTTTTCGAAATATGCATATTATGTAATGATCGGAAACAAGATTACCTCGTTCATGACAAAACAAGGCGCTGAAAAGTTTGCTCATGGAACACAAGTCTACACCTATAACAAAATTATCTCCAAGGTATAAATTTGGTATGGTGACAAAAATGAACAACGTTGAAGAATATCGCCAGGTCGCTGAAAGAAAATTGCCAGCAGCTGCTGCGAAAGGGAATCGCAGCCAAAGGGTACAGAATACCTATCGGCCATATCCATATCTGCTGTTATTAGTACAGTCACGATTGGGATCTATAATCTTGTCTACGTTATCCGTTTTTGCAGGGTTAGCGTTATGGCAAGTCTTGACAGCTTCGCACGTTAAATTTGTTTTAGACTTTTCCAATATCCCCACTGTTATGCACGTTCTCAAAGCATTCCTTGCTTCATTATCTTCCAAGGCATACTGGAAAGACATACTTTGGAGCATGATTAGGATTAGTGTAGCATTTACCATTGGAACAATTGTTGGGATAGCGGTTGGTGTCTCAGTAGGCTATAGCACGATTCTAAGGGCTATTATTTCTCCATATTTAGAGATTCTTAGGCCAATACCGGCAATAGCCTGGGTACCAATGGCTATTCTAATGTGGCCATCAACGGAAGAAAGCATCATCTTTATTACGTTTCTTGGAGCAGTATTCCCGATTGCGCTCAACACATGGGATGGTGTAAGACGTGTGCCGTACGAATTAATAAAAGCCGCACGTTCTTTGGGCGCAAAAAAAACTAGCGTTTTGTTTAACGTAGTGATTCCGTATGCAATTCCGAACATAACGGTTGGAATGGCCCTTGGTATGGGCGGTGCGTGGTTTGCATTATTAGCTGGGGAAATGATTAGCGGAAGATTTGGCATAGGATATTTTACTTGGGAGTCTTATGAACTAATTCAATATGGCAATATAATTGTTGGCATGGTTACAATCGGAATACTTAGCGCTGTAAGCACCAAACTGATCTATGTTATGAAACAAATAGTTGTTCCATGGGCGGAATAAGGCTTTAAACTAAAATGGATAAGGTTGGAAATATTGAGGTTAAAGGACTCAGTTTGGGATACGTTAATAATGGGCGCACATCAATCATTGTTGGCTCCTCGACGTTTTTAGTGGGTAATGGGGTAAGATACTGGGCTGGTACAGGCTGTGAGCGGAGAGCGATGATGGATCAGGGGCAGCACCTCTTCA
>JABEBW010003393.1_pt1 | contig 11973 bp, 12 predicted proteins | sample 7245961 | NCBI WGS metagenome assembly JABEBW01 (sample SAMN14506364, study PRJNA622280) | hot springs metagenome | biome: hot spring [ENVO:00000051]|acidic hot spring [ENVO:00002120]; feature: spring [ENVO:00000027]|sediment [ENVO:00002007]; material: sediment environment [ENVO:01001048]...
GTTTTTTCATATTTCCACTCTCCATTATGGCGACACTATTTACTGAAAAGTGTCGCCTGAAAGAGAACCGGCCGAGTGGAACATTTACTATTCAGTCACAGCAGTAAATCCTTAAACCTTAAATATAGAATTTATAATAAATATATTATGAGATTTTCCAAGAAATTTTTTCTAGTAGCACTCTTATTAGCCTTTGTAATTTCAATCGCTTATTCGGTTCCTGCGAACGCACAACAGTACGCTGAAAAGCCATATACCATTAATGCCAATATTTATTATTATAATGGAACCAAAGCAGTAAATTATGCCTTGATGGTTCATGACGATTATTTACACAAGCCATACTACCCCTCTGGAATAAATGAATCCGTAATGCAGAAAAACTTAGATTATTTTAATTCAGAGGACTGTGCTCACTTTGTATCTGAGGCTCTTATAGCAGGAGGACTTACTGCACTTGCAAATAATCCTCCCGGCGATAATTTAACTCATTATATGAGTGGATTTCCGGGAAGTTACGGGATAGTTGGGGTTTATAGACTTGCCGACTGGCTGGCAGGTTATGACCTCCCTATTTTCCCAGCTAATGTAACAGAAGAAGAGACAATTGGTTATCAACCAATACCGGCGTCATATGAAGGTTCCCCCCATGCATCTATCTATTATGTGACAAATTATTCAATGCTGCCTTCTTATTTCCTTTACCCAGGGGACGTTGTCATGGACGGAGGAGCTGGAAACGGTCATGCAATGCTTTACATCGGTAACAACGATGTAGTCCAAACAGATCCCGCTGCTATTTGGAGTTATTCTCCTACGGTCGACCAAAATATTAGTTTTTACGGCATGCTTACTTTAAACGGAGTAAATGTTTCAGCCATATATGTTCATATTCCAACTTTCTCAAAAAGAGAAGTGAGAATAACAGTACTGCATGGTTCCTCGAACATCACTGGGAGTTTAAACAAAGTGATTTCAGGAGAAAACTTAACGCTTATCTCATCCTTCCCTCAAGGGGTAGGGGGTGGTAATTATTCTTACAAATGGATAGTGAATGGAAAACTGTACAAAACAGGTCAAGTTATAAGTTTTACACCTAGCAGGGAAAATTATAATATTGAAGTTCAGGCAACAGGTTCAAATGGATCAATATCAAATAATATCACTTTGGATCTTTCCGCGAATAGTACATCTATATCTCCATTTGATTTTGTATTACCAATAGTTGTAATTGCCATAGCAGTCTTTATAGTTTTTTTCGTATTTAGAAAACGTTTGAAATAATTTTATTACTTATTTTCTATTACATTGATAAGTGAATCTTATGACTTATATGATAAATGAGATAAAAGAAGAGATGTCCCTAATTGATAAGTATAAATTAAATATATTTCAAAACAGAACAAAGCTTCTAGATTTAATATCAGAAAAGAAAATAGTTATATCTGGCAATGGTACTAGTTATAATGCGTCTTATTTATTATATCTAATATTGATAAAGAAAGGTTATACGCCCTTACTAATTTACGGTAGTGAAATCGTAAACATCTTTGAATCATCTAAAGACTTAAAGGACTATATATTTCTATTATTCAGCCATTCAGGAGAAAGTGTTGACATTATAAAATCAGCAGAATTTGTAAAATCCAAAGGAGGCGTAGTAGTAGGATTATCAGATTTTGATGATTCCAGTCTTTCGAAAATTTCCAATATTCACTTTAACACGTCTGGAGGTCAAGAGAACTCAGTGGCAGCTACTAAAAGCCATATGATGCAAGTTCTTTTCTCATTATCTCTTCTCTATGATGATTATTTATCATTTAGTGATGATATAAAAAATACTTCTGAAGTCATGTCTCATTTAATAGAGGATAATAATGTAGAAAAAATTGCCAAAAATATAAAAAATAATGTTATGGTTCTAGGTGCAGGAATTTATTATCCGCTTGCACTTGAGAGTTCTCTAAAATTGAAGGAAACATCTGAGATTATAGCGGAGGCTTATCCTCCAAGAGAATTCCTACACGGGCATATTCAGCTTCTCGATGATAGCTGGACAGTAATAGTAATTGGAAATATAGAAAATGAGCTGATGAATAAAATGAAGAACTTTGACAGTAACATAATAATGATAAATGAATCGTTAGTAGATAAAGATTTAAAATATAACAAATATCTTGTTTTTCTATTTATAATGCAATTAATTTCTTTTAATAAGAGCTTATCAATGGGTAAAAACCCTGACAAGCCAACAAAACTGACAAAGGTTGTGAAATGAAATGATAAGAACTATTATAAAATTTGGAGAAATGTATTCCAATTTTAACAAAATCGAAGAGCCAACTTTGGTCATTGATGGAGCAAAAATAGCAAACATCCAAAAAGAGCCAAGAAAACTTGAGATAATGGACTACAGTGATAGGATAGCAGTACCGTCATTTATAGATATTCACACCCATGGGATAAGAGGTATAGATTCTTCTACAGCCAGTATAAAAGATTTCTTAGACTGGAAAAATATTTTAATCGAACACGGAACTGCCGATTTTGTACCAACACTTGTCTCCTCAAAAATGAGTAGGATAGAGGAATTTTTGGAATCAATTCGAAAAGTGATGGATAACAATTCTGAGGGAGCTGTCATTCTTGGAGGTAGACTTGAAGGACCTTTTATTTCAAAGGAGAAAAAAGGAGCGCATGATCCCCTACTTTTAATGAATCCATCTGATATAGATCAAGATAGATTTATTAGCTTATACAAGGATGTGTTAAAAATAATTGATATAGCACCCGAACTTCCAGGTGCTCTAGATTTTATTTCAAAGTTGGTAAAAGAAGGTATTATAGTTTCTATGGGGCACTCAAATGCTACTTATGAAGAAGCTGCAAGAGGGGTAGAAAAGGGTGCAGGTCAAGTTACTCATTTATATAATGCAATGAGGGAATTCCATCATAGAGAAGTAGGTCTCATTGGATTTTCCCTTTTAAATGAAAATATAAGCGCAGAAATTATAACAGACCTGCTTCATGTCTCAAAACAGGCAATTGAAATTTGTATAAAAATGAAAGGACATGAGAAAATAATAATGATTACTGACTCAATAATGGCAACTGATATGCCTGACGGCGAATACTCACTTGGTACTTTAAACGTAATTAAACAAGGGATAAAATGTACTCTTAAGGGATCAGATACTATCGCAGGAAGTACCTTAACTCTCGATAGAGCCTTAAAAAATATGGTAGAAACAGGTCATAAACTTGAAGATGTAATCCCTATGGTCACTTCAAATCCAGCTAAAGTATTGCGTTTAAGAGACAGGGGAATAATAAAGGAAGGGTATCTGGCTGACATCACAATCCTCGACAAAAGTCTAAATGTAAAAGGAATTATCAAATCAGGTAAGATAATAGAATTCTAATTACATAAACATTTTAACTTTAGAATTGTTACATCGTTGTAAATATGAAGGATGGAACCGAAGATAACAATCCTAGGTCTTTCAATATAGATTCTTTTTCGACGCTTGACATAGTCAAAACAATCCACATTGAGGATATTAGGGCTTATGAAGCGGTAGGCTGTGCCTTGCCAGAAATGGCCGAAGTAATAGATTTAATATATGAGAGGTTTTCCAGAGGAGGTAGAATAATTTACGCAGGAGCAGGTACTAGTGGAAGAATGGGGGTCGTCGATGCCGTTGAAATGTGGCCAACATATGGCATGGGCAAAGACAAGTTTGATTTTATAATTGCAGGGGGAATAAAGGCATTAACGGAGGCGCAAGAAGGCGCAGAGGATTTAAAAGAAGAGGCGAAAACTTTTCTCAAAGAAAAAGGGTTATCAGAGGAAGATATTCTAATTGGTATTTCATCGTCGGGGAGGACTCCATTTGTAATAGGAGCTGTAGAGTACGGAAACAATATTGGAAGTCTTACAGTTGCCATAGTAAACAATTCTAACACTCAATTAGAAAAAATTGCAAAAAAAACTATTGTATTGAACACGGGAAGTGAAGTCATCCAAGGTTCCACTAGAATGAAAGCTGGCACCGCACTCAAGATGACATTAAACATAATTTCAACATCCATTGCAATCAAATCTGGACGAACTTATGGCAACATGATGTTTCACATGAAATCTTATTATAACGAGAAATTGAAAGAGAGAGCCATAAATATGATGATGAAGAGATTCCGTATCGATCGTGAAAAAGCAATTGAGATTCTTCAGAAAAATGACTTTGATATAGAAAGATCAGCTGATGATCTATCTAAGCATCAGGAAATGTGAGAAATACATTATTATGGAAATGTCTCCTAAAGACTATATTTGATATATTTGTCCTAGTAGGATAAGTCCTGTTAGTCAAAAGTATGCATACAAGATTCATTTTTATGTTAGCGCATAAAGAAGTCCCAGTAAATCCAGTATGACCAAAGGTACCTTCAGGAGCAAAATCACCAAAGAAACCAGAAAGGTCAAAGGATTCTGACTTTTTTGCCTCCTGATGTGTCTTAGTCATCCATCCAAGTCCAAACATTCCTCCGAGATGCTTATTTTGATTAGAAGTTGCTAGGGTTAACGTTCTATTGGATAAAATATGTCCTTTGATTAGTGCAATCATTATTTTAAGAATCTCGTTTGTATTTGAAAACAAACCGGCATGACCAGCTACTCCCCCCAAATAATATGATTTTTCGTCATTTACTTTCCCCCAGAGTAAACCACGTTCAGGAGATACCTCAGATGGTGCTATTCTCTCTTTTGGAATTACTGGATTAAACCCCGCATTTTCTAATCCTAATGGTGTCTTAATTTCTCTATCCCATATTAAGTCAAGAGGGGCATCGTAAATCTCTTCTAGAACGAAACCTAGAAGAATATAATTTAAGTCACTGTATAGTTCATATTTATTCTGAGATGCTTTTTCCGCTTCCACCTCTATACCCTTCAAATAACTTTCTTTGTCCCGACCAATTTCATACAATGGTTTATCTGGAATAAGACCAGACTTATGGGACATCAAATTCCCTATGGTTAATTTTGATATATTCTTATAATCTCTTAGTATTTGAAGGTCCCCAATAGAATCATTAAGGGAAATCTCACCTTTGTCTATGAGTTTCAACATCAAGAGAGATGTTACCAAAGGTTTAGTGAGAGAAGCGAGATCATAAATTGTTTCGTTCGAATATATAAAATTAAGTTCATCTATTCTACCTACCGATTTGGAATATACAGTATTTCCATTAGACCATATGAGGGCAGAACAGCCATGGGATGATGTAGGTACGAATTTATTAATAACTCTATCTATCCTGGATTCAAGATCATTAATCATAAAATTATGATGCATAACTGTTATAAAAAGGAATTTGATAATACAAAAGTGATGGTGCTTGTTCAGGTTAGGAATTGAAAATTTAAAAATAAAAGAAGGTTCATCTGTTTGCTTAATAACGAATTCAACGGGTGTGAGTACAAAGTTAGTGTACAATTATAAATTATTAAAAAGAAAGAGAATAATTATAAAGAAAATATTCACCCCTGAACAAGGGTATTATGGAACATACTTAAATGGAGAACCTGTTCCAAATGAACGTCTAGAATCAATACCCCTTATCTCACTTTATGGTGAAAGATTTAAACCAACAGAGGAGGATATTAGTGATTGCGATACTATGCTTTTTGATATAGAGGACGCTGGAGTAAGATATTTTACCACTATTTCGACCCTTTTTTATTCGCTTAAGGCTGCAAAATCTGCCGGACTTGACATTATAGTAACTGATAGACCTAATCCACTTAATGCGAATCAAATAAGAGGCCCTCTTATAGATAAAAATAATTATAGCTTCGTCGGGATAAGAAGAATGCCTATAAGGTTTGGGTTGACTCCTGGAGAATTAGCAAAATACTTTAATAAGGAAATAGGAAGCAGATTAGAAGTTGTGCCGATGCAAGATTACGACAGAAAAAAATATCATGATGAAATTTTAAACTTTTATATCCCTCTCTCTCTTCATTTGCCAACAATTGAATCAGTCATAAATTATCAGGCATTCTGTTTGCTTGAGGCAACCAATATAAGCGTAGGAAGAGGTACGCCTAATCCCTTTATGCAATTTGGATCAAGTTTTCTAGAAGATTTTTCTTACAAGGATCACGGCATTGTTTTAAGGAAAACAAAATTTAGACCATCTTATTCGATTTATAAAGATAAGATGATAAATGGATTCTTTATACACATTATAGATCGTAAGAAATATGACCCATTCAAACTTGTTATAGCACTGCTGAAATATTCCATTGAAAAGAAAGATTTTGAGATTGATGAGAAACATATGCAGATCCTATACGGTTCTAGTAAAATCATAGATTACATTAAGAACGGTTATGATTATGAATTTATAAGTGAAAAGTGGAAAAATGACGAGATGATATTTAGAAAGGAAGTAGAATCCTTTAAATTATACTGATTCATATATTGAATACCATTATATTAAAACGCCTGATAACATCAAAACCGAATCTGTAATAAAGTCTAGCAGCTTTTTCCCCAGTCCAGAGAAAATAGGTGTATTTTATACCCGCCATTTTCATATTGTTGAGAAGTCTTATCAAAATTTGGGTACCTATCCCCTGTGATCTGTACTGTTCTTCAACCCCAAATGGTCCAAACCTTTCCCCTGGCCCATTTGGAAAATCTCCTGACCCTGAGGAAAACATTCCATAACCTATTATCTTCCCTTTAATCCTGGCTACTACAATTTGGCTATGGGTGCCATATTTTAGGACCCCGAGGGCTCTAAAATACCAATCATACGAAAAATTCTTCCTTATAAACTTCAATAGTTCCAAGCTTTCATTAGTTTTAATTTCTGAAATATTTACATTTCCTATATTTTCATTCTTATGATATTCATAGTTGTGCAACTCCCTTCCCATGGAAATAACTGTCTCCTTTTCCCTGAAATTTAGTTTTTTTAGAATTTCATATAAAAAAGGGTATTTATCCCTATCCACGCCTGGTAAAACATAGTCAGGAGTAAAGTTTGAGAAAAAAACATTTTTAAATGATGGAGGGAGGTTAGAAATATTATTTTCAAATAATTTATTGCACTTAACATCATCATTGCAGCCCATAGATAATATGTACGCATTTTCGGCATCATTGTTTTCTACAAATCTTGTTTTATAACCCATGAGAATATAATTGCCCTCGTAAAAATTAGGTTCAATTCTTGTTATTCTTTTGTTTTGAAAGTATCTTTTCTTCAATTCATTTTTTGAAATGGGATCATAACTGTAAAGTCTGTTCCATACCTCTAAAATTTCATTAATATTATTTTTCATAAAGATAACACGCCACCTCATGCCCTTTTTTAACCTCTATTTTTTCTGGTCTTTTTCTTTTGCATATATCCATTACGAATGGGCATTTATCAGAATAGGCACAACGATCTTCACCCTTATTAGAATATTCCGTTATTATCTCTTTCTCAATCTTTCCACTCCATCTCTTTGAAAGATCGATTACGGGAATCGATTCAATTAGCTGCTTGGTATATGGGTGAAGTGGATTTTTTATCAATTCATTAGAATCAGCGGACTCGACAATCTGTCCTAAATGCATTACTAATATCCTATCTGAGACATACTGTGTAACTGTAATGTCGTGAGATATGAAAAGCATTGATGTATTAAGCTTTCTTTTCAAATCCAAAAGTATATTCAATATATCCGCCCTGAGGGAAACATCAAGCATTGAAACAGGCTCGTCCGCGACTAAGAAAATAGGCTCGTTTATGATTGCCCTTGCAATTCCCACCCTCTGCCTTTGTCCACCACTAAGCTGATTAGGAAATTTATTAATATATTGATCTATTGGTTTCAATCCGACCATTTCCAGAGTCGCAATAACCTTATCGATAATCTGTTCCTTCGTAAGGTCCTTTCTAAAACTTCTTAACGGCGCAGCAATAGAATCGAATATAGATACAACTGGATTGAGAGAGCCATATGGATCCTGAAATATCATCTGAGTCTTACTCCTAAACCTTCTAAGATTTTCCTTATCATATTTTAAAATATCCTCTCCATTGAATTTAATTATTCCGGCATCAATATCCAGAAGTCTAAGTAAAGCAAGGCCTAAAGTACTTTTCCCGCTACCAGACTCTCCTATTAGTCCAAGAATCTCATTCTTTCTGATTTCAACATTTACATTGTCGAGGGCTCTAGTGATTTTAGTGGACCTTTTGATAATCCCAAATTTTGTAATGAATTCTTTTATCAAATTATTAGTTTCAATGACAGATTCCATTTCTATCACATCCCGTAAAGATGACAGGAAACAAGATGCTCTGACCCAATATGAATCAGATCTGGTTCTTTTTCGTAACACTTGTCAAATGCTTTTGGACACCTTTCGGCGAAAGGACAACCTTTTATGGGCTTAGACATATCGGGCGGAGACCCCGGTATTCCGGAAATGTGTTTTTCTCTCTCTAATTTAGGTATGGAATTAATAAGTGCTATAGTATAAGGGTGTTTAGGATTTGAGAAAATTTCCTGAGACGATGCAGATTCGACGACTTTACCTGCATAAACTACAGAAACTCTATTTGCTATATTTGCTATTAAAGAAATATCGTGTGTTATAAAGACTATTGATAAATTTAGTGTCTCCTGGATACCTATCAGTCTAGTCAGAATCTGGCGCTGAACTACAACATCTAATGCAGTAGTAGCTTCATCTGCAATCAAAATCTTAGGATCGCATGTCAGGGCTAGAGCAATATTCACTCTTTGTTTCATCCCGCCGCTCAGCTCGTGAGGGTATTGTTTTCTGACAGATGTTGGGAGTCCAGAAATTCTAAGTACATCATCTATTTTATTATTAATTTCTGACACAGAATATCCGTGTTCAATCATTACATCGGATAATTGATCCTCAATTCTCATGACAGGGTTTAGTGAATTCATCGAACTCTGAAATACCATTGATATTTCTTTCCATCTTAATCTATTGAGTTCACTGGGCTTCATTTTAAGTATGTCTCTTCCAGGTCCGTCATAGCCATAATAAGTAATTTCTCCATTAGTTATAACGCCAGGGTTTGTTATAAGTTTCAAGAATGAAAGAGCTATAGTAGACTTCCCAGAACCACTTTCACCAACGATTCCATGAATGTCACCTCTTCTTAGATTTAGATCTAAATTTCTCACAGCTTTGATTACTCTATCCTTAAGTCTGTACTCGATAGATAAATCCTTAACTTCTAATATATTGTTCTTATCCATTATTTATCTACTCCTTGATGGTTGTGTAATCTCGTATATTCCATTTGCCAGAAAATTAGCCCCCACGCCTAATAGTACAATTCCTATGCCGGGAGGTAGCAACCACCACCACGCCCTATAAACTATACCATCTTCAGCTTCGAACCAGTAAAGCATAGTCCCCCAGTTAACAGACCTTAAATCTCCAAGACCAAAAAATGCTAAACCTGCCTGAGCTACAATCCCTCCAACGGCTAAAAATATGACATTAATAAATATAAGGGGGATAAGATTCGGGATTATATCCTTGAATATAATCTGCATTCCGGACATTCCAGATAACCTTGACGCTAAAATGTACTGTCTCTGTTTGAGAGTAAGTGTCTGTGACCTTATAACCCTCGAAAGGAATGGCCAACTCAAGATAGACAGAACAAGAATTGTAGTCTCTAATGTAGGTGGAAGAAATGCTGACAATATTACCAGTAAAGGAAATCCTGGAATTACGAGAAGGACGTCGACTACTCGCATAAGAGTGTTATCTATTTTACCTCCATAGTAACCCGCAATTACGCCTACTAGAACGCCGATGAGTGCTGAAAGTATTGCTATGCTGAACCCTACCATGAGAGAAGTACCAGTTCCAATTAAGAACCAAGAATATATATCTTCTCCTATATAATCCGTTCCAAGAAGATGAGCTCTAGAGGGTGGCTGAAATGCAGGTGCATTTGTGTTGAATGGATTATATGGAGCTGCGAAATGACCATATATACCAAATATTACTATTCCAAGAATTATTATAAATCCCAATCTACCCTTTTTGCTCCTCATCAGGTCCAGAAAAGAACCTTTTAATCTGCTTGCCATCCCAGCCGATGCAAGTGACTTTTTAACTTTTTCATACATTAAATTATCATTCATTTCAATACCACCCTCGGGTCTATATAAGCGTACAAGAGATCAACAAAAAAGTTGGCCAAAATCGTAGTAAAGGTTATGATAAGAAAAATACCTTCTATCAAAGGATAATCACTCGTAGTAACAGCATTAAACAATGTATACCCTATCCCAGGATAAGAAAATATTTCTTCAACTAAAAATGCCCCTCCTACAATGCTAGCGAATGCAAGAGCCACGCTTGTTGTAACTGGAAGGAGAGCATTCTTGTTGACATATCTACGTCTTATTGTATTTGTACTCAACCCCTTTGCCTTGGCAAGTAAAACATAATCTTCATCCAGCACAGTCACGACCGTGTTCCTCATTAGAAGAGCAAAACCCGGAAATGTCGTAAGAACTAGAGTAACTATAGGTAAAGTTGCGTGTCTAATTACCGAAATTATGAAAGGAAGATTAAATCCAGGGGTACGTAACAACCCATAAGCCTGCGCCACAGGGAACAATGGGGCGCCATTTACAACAATTAAAACAGCAAAAACTAGTTGCATTATTAGACCTAGCCAGAAATATGGTACCGATGTCAAACCTATAGAAATTCCTTGTAACACACTATCCACATTCCCTCTTTTCCATCCTGAATATGAGCCGATGACAATGCCTATTATAACAGAAATAACCATTGCGGTTCCAAGAAGAAAGAGAGTCCAAGGAAGATGAGTCATTATTATTTGGGAAACAGGTTCTGGATAATAGTAATAAGAAACCCCTAAATTACCATGAAGCAAGGACTGCCAGTAACCTATATATTGTTGCCATATCGTCCCTCTCAAATGAAGTTCGCTTTCAATTAATTTTAACTGATTTGGATTTATCTGGCCTCTGTATTTTGTGAGAAGAATTAATAATGCTGGATTTCCCGGGACCATCCTAGGAAGCAAAAAATTCAATGTAATTGCAACAAACAAGGTAATAGCCATATATATAACTCTTCTAACTAAGTAACCCAGAGTTATCATTAAAATAATGATTAATATATCTCATAATAATATTTCGAATGGGGGTTTATATACCTTTTACAATTTATAAGCAACAGAATTTTATACTTTCAATGACAAGGTAGGATTTTTTCCTCTTAAAATCTTGATGGTGTTATTGTTCATTTGAGGTAGTGTGTTAAGCAATTATTAGTTAGATCAGAAAACATTAAACTAGAACTTTAGTAGAGGTGTTTGAGTCCTTCATATTGCATCAGACACTTCTGTCGATTGCATAAAAAAAGAAAGATAAATAGTTATGAAAAAAGTATAACTCATCCCTAATAAATAGGATTGAAGTACTTATGGACACATCTTTCCTGGATTCATGGGATGAGTCATTATAGGAGGAGAACAAAGGTAAGACGGGTCATTCATTTGAATACACAATTCTTTGGATTTCCTTGCTAAGATAAGATCTCTTTGGAACATTCCATTCAGGGAGCTAGAAGGATTCGTGGGGAGACTCTCAGAACTCACTGGCAAGTTCAAGCCGTTGAGCTATGTAGCTATATTCAACAGGATGATAAACATACATATAGCAGGGATGTCGGAGGAGATCAATAGGAAGGCGGGAGATGATATGACTGTCATAATAGATTCTTCAGGCCTAAAGATCACTGATAGAGATGATTGACAACAAAATGGAAGGGAAAGAAAAGGGGTGGATCAAAATTCATATTGCAATAGATTCAGAAGCAATGAACGTAGTCTTAATAATAAAGGATGAACACAGATCAGATACCA
>JABEBW010003688.1_pt1 | contig 11953 bp, 12 predicted proteins | sample 7245961 | NCBI WGS metagenome assembly JABEBW01 (sample SAMN14506364, study PRJNA622280) | hot springs metagenome | biome: hot spring [ENVO:00000051]|acidic hot spring [ENVO:00002120]; feature: spring [ENVO:00000027]|sediment [ENVO:00002007]; material: sediment environment [ENVO:01001048]...
GGGAGTAGTCTATCCTTTTTTTGTTGGCATTTATTTAGCCGGTTGGGGTAGACTACTCCAACCGGCTTTTTTTTTGCTTAAAATTTGAAGGGAGGTTTTATGATAGTTATTATGAAAAAGCAAGCATCAGACGACCAAATTGAAGAGGTTGTCAAAAAAATTTCAGAGCTTGGCTTTAGTGCGCATGTAAGCAAAGGTAGCGAGCGTAGCGTAATAGGCGTGGTGGGTGAATTTTCTAAAGAAAAACTCAAAATTGACCCATTATCTGTGTTATCTATGGAAAAGGGTGTAGAAACAGTCTATAGAGTCTCAAAGCCATACAAGCTTGCAAGTATAGAAAATAGACCAGAACCCACGACTGTGTATGTTGATGGAGTGCCCTTAGGAGAGGGAAAATTTACGATTATTGCAGGACCTTGTTCTGTTGAAAACCATCATCAAATGATAACAACAGCTAAGGGTGTAAAACAAGCAGGTGCAAAATTACTAAGAGGTGGTGCATATAAACCTCGTACAAATCCATACACATTTCAGGGTCTTGGAGAAGAAGGGCTGAAGCTATTAAAGGAGTCTAAAGAAGTAACAGGTCTTCCCATAGTTACAGAAGTAATGAACCCAAAAGATTTGGACTTGATTTTAGAATATGCCGATTGTTTACAGATAGGAGCAAGAAATATCCAGAATTTTGCATTATTGAAGCTTGTAGGTCAAACTGATAAGCCTGTATTATTAAAAAGAGGAATGTCTACCACAATAGAAGAGTTGCTTATGAGTGCAGAGTATATAATGAGCGAAGGCAATGCCAATGTAATTTTATGCGAAAGAGGAATAAGGACATTTGAAACTGCTACTAGAAATACACTTGATATATCCGCTGTGCCAGTGCTTAAAAAATTAACACATTTGCCTGTCATTATTGACCCTTCTCATGCAGCTGGCAAAAGAGACTATGTTCCAGCACTTTCTAGGGCAGCTATTGCAGCTGGCGCTGATGGTTTAATCATAGAAGTGCATTATAAACCAGAAATAGCTATATCAGATGCTTCACAACAACTTACAATACAAGAATTTGAATATTTAGTTAAAGATTTGAAAAAATTAGCTGATGTACTTGGGAAAGAAATGTAAAAGAGGCGCTTTTAGCGCCTCTTTTGTTTATTCCGTTTTTGCTGAATTACTAATGTAATAATCATTTGGGTATGTGCCATCTTCTGGTTTTAATACCCAATAGTTTGTAGCTTCTTTTAATAGTTTTGAAACGATTGAATTTGGATCATTTAGATCGCCAAAATTTCGAGAGCCACCTACGCATGTTTGAACACAAGCAGGTTCAAGTCCGCTTTCAAGCCTTGGCAAACAGAATGTGCACTTATCAACGGCGCCCAGTTCTTCATTATAGTATCTTGCATCATATGGACATGCTTCCATGCATGCTTTGCAGCCAATGCACATATTTGGTGTTACTAAAACAATACCATCACTTTTTCTTTTGTAGCTTGCACCAGTGGGGCACACCCATACACACGGTGGGTTATCACATTGGTTGCACAAAATTGGCATAAAAATCATCTTTCGTTGACCATTTTCAACTTTGTCAATATCTAAAACCTTTGTTCGGTAATTTAACTTGCCATCTGGGACTTCCCACATAGCTTTGCAAGCAACTTCACATGCCTTGCAATCCACGCATCTATCTTGAACAATAACCATTGCATAGTTTTTTTCCTTCTTTGGTCTTTCAAACATAGCCATTACCTCCTATTTATGCCTTCTCAATACTAACAAATGAATTTAAGAAAGCAGCAGCACCACTGTATGGGTCGGAATCGTTGGAACAAAATTCTGCATCTGAAACACCTTTTTTGTAGCATCTTGTGGTGTATGGAGAAAACCTTCCCCATCCGTGAGCTATAAATATTGTGCCTTGTATTATTTTATCTGTGACTTTGGCTTTAACTGGGTATGGAGATTTGAGATTGCCTTTTACTAAAACAACTTTCTCACCATCTTTGATATTTATAGCTTTTGCATCTTGCGGGTTAATCCATACGTCGTTGTCATCATAATGCTCAAGCAACCACTCATTATCCTGAGTTCTTGCATGTGTATGAACAGCAACCCTTCCAAAAACAAGTCTGAATTCATTTTGTTTTTTTGGTTTATTTGGCGGCGTATACGTAGGTAGAGGATCAAAACCATTTTGTTCCAAAGATTCACTGTATATGTCAATCTTGCCACTACCTGTATTAAAGCTTACATCTTCACCTAAAGCTATCGGGTATGGATTAAATGGCGCTTTTTTGTAAGCATTTAGCATATTTTGATAAGCTACTTTTGGATCAATATCACCGCTTAAATCAACATCAGCAGGGATTGGTCCAAGAGATATTACGCCTTCTTTTAAAAGTTTTTCTCTTTGATCTTTTGGCATCTGGTTAATTGAGCTATAAAGCACACCTTTTGCGTCTTTAAATGGGAAAAATTCGCCAAGTCCCATATGTTTTGCAATACCATGTGCAATAGCCCAGATATCTCTTGTATCGTATACGGGGTCAACTGCAGGTTCTCTGAAATTCACATATGGATATTTCCAGCCAATTGATTTTAGTGCATCGTACTTTTCTAAATAAGTAGATTCAGGAAATACTATATCAGCATAAAGCGTATGTTCCCAAGGCAATATATCAACGACCATATAAAAATCTAGCTTACTAATCGCTTCTTTTATTTTATTTGAATCCCCATTATGAAACAACGGGTTTGTGGCGTAGCTAATCATAGCCTTTATAGGGTATGGCTTTTGTGTTCTAATTGCTTCCCACAATACATTATCAAGTCCAAGTACGCCTACAATTTCTTGTGTAGTAGAAGGCAGATTTGTAAGTGACAAAACGGCATTGGCTGCACTTCTTTGTTGAGCTAATTGAGCGTATTTTGATTCTTCTACATTTGGCATGTCAGCTTCTGGAACTTTAATTCTATTTGGTTTGAAAAAACCACCTGGCTGAAACCAGTTGCCAAGAAGTGCATTTGCTATGGCAATGGCTCGTGAAAATTGCGTATCATAGCCATATCTCGTTGACCTTCTAGGTGGTACTATTATACAATTTGGTGCGTAAGAAGAAATTTCTCTTGCAATTTGAATTATTTCATCTGCTTTAATGCCAGTTTGGCTTTCTGCCCACTGAGGTGTATATTTAGCGATATACGGTTTTAGTTTATCATAGCCAGTTGTATATTTATCCACGAAATCATGATTAATCAAGTCTTCTGTTACCATGACATTTATGAGGGCCAAAACAAAAGCAGCATCTGTGCCCGATTTAATTTGTAAGTATTTATCGGCTTTTGCTGCTGTATGCGTATATCTTGGATCAACATAGACTATTTTTGCCTTATTGCCTATAGCTTTTGCAAAATGATACAACTCGCTTACATGAAGGGACTCTGTTTCATTTCTACCAAGCAAAATAATATATCTGCTGTTTGATAAATCATATGGTTCATGGCCACCAAGTGCTGCTCCATATGTGTAATAAAAACCAATATCCCTTGAGCCAGTGCATTGAGAGTATGCAGGTATAGCAAAGTTTGTAGTGCCACCTAAAACTTCAAACAATCTGTGAATGGCTGGCTCACCCGTGCCGTGCATTTCAAGCGCAATCGTTTCCGGTCCATATTTATCGATTACTTCTTTGAATTTTTTTGCAGCAAACTCAAAAGCTTCATCCCATGAAACCTTTTTCCATTTCCCTTCGCCTCTTTCACCAACTCTGATCAATGGTGTCTTTAACCTATTGTCATCGTATAACGTTTTAATTCCACCTTGACCTTTTGCACATAATTTACCAAAATTTAAAGGGCTTTTGTCATTACCTTCGAGTTTTCTTACTTTGCCATCATTTACAAAAGCTTTTTCCGTACAATTCCAAAAACACATTTCACAAAAGTTAAAGGTTACTTTATTAGGTTTGTAAGGTTCTAACTCTTCTCTTGCCTGAGCTTTTGAATCAAAAATCAAAGGCAAAGACAATAGCGCTGAGCCCGCTAAAGCACCTTTTAGAAAGGTTCTTCTTTTGATTTGCATACAACCTCCTTTTTTGCAATCTTGCCCCATCTATATCATTAAGTGTAATTCTATGCAAAAAATAAAAAAAATCCACTAAAAAATTGTTTGTAATACTTATTTAATTTTACCCAATAGAGCAAACATTTATTTTTCTTGACAAAATTATTCGCATAATTATCATAATAAATGCGTGGGCCGCTAGCTCAGCTGGTAGAGCAACGGACTCTTAATCCGTCGGTCGAAGGTTCGATCCCTTCGCGGCTCACCAATTGTGGTGGGTATAGCTCAGTTTGGTTAGAGCACCAGGTTGTGGCCCTGGGGGCCGTGGGTTCAAGTCCCACTACTCACCCCATTAATTGTATGGAAACGCTTGTTTGTAAAAGTCACGATGCAATAAAACATGTTGTGCATATAAAAAATGGTATAGTGATTTATCCAGCAGATACTATATATGGTATTGGGGCTTATATTTATAACGCTAACTCAAATAAAAGGATTTTTGAGATAAAAAAGCGAGATATTTTAAATCCACTTATCGTGTTGTGTGATATTGATTTTGTTATTGCAAATGCTTATGTAGACAAAACCGCAAGGAAATTGTTGGAACTGGGTGCTACTGTTATCTTAAAAAACAAATCAATAATGCCTTTTTATGTCTCAAAGAATGGAAAAACTGCATATCGTTTGGCAAGAGATAATTATATGTGTCGCATACTAAAAAAAATACCACTTACATCAACGAGCGTAAATGTATCAACAAAGCCCCCACTCAATTCTATAAAAGAAATAATAAAGCATTACCGTGGTTTTGTTGATGTCATAATATCTGGTAAAACAAACAATATAGTGTCAACTATTGTAGATTTTGAAAATAAAACTATATTAAGAGAAGGCTATAATTCAGAAATTATTAAAAGTTTTTTGGGGGTATCATGAAATTTTTGAGATGTTTGATTGATGGTAAGGATTATTACGGGATGCTAGAAGGTGATAGTGTAAAATGTTTGTCAAATGATTTTTTGCATGGCAATTATAATGTCATAAAAGAGGTTAGCATAAACGAGGTAAAGATATTGCCTCCAGTTTTGCCATCAAAGATTATCGGCATTGGTTTAAACTATAATGACCACATACAAGAAATGAAAGATGAAAAGCCCAGCGTGCCAAAAATGTTTATTAAACCTTCAAGCACTATTATTGGGCCCAATGAACCTATAATTTATCCAAAGCATATGTCTAGGCGCGTTGACTATGAAGGTGAACTATGCGTAGTAATTGGAAAAACATGTAAAAATATTGAACCAAATCAAGCAAAAGACTATATATTTGGCTATACTATAATTAACGATGTTACGGCAAGGGATTTGCAGTCAATTGATGGTCAGTGGACAAGAGCAAAAGGTTTTGATACATTTGCGCCTATTGGGCCTTATATTGAAACGCAAATAGACCCGATGAATCTTAGGATTACAACAAAACTTAATGGGGAAATCAAGCAAGATTCAACAACAGCCCACATGATATTTGATGTGTTTGAACTTGTTTCTTTTATATCTAAAATTATGACGCTTTATAGTGGTGATTTAATTGCATCTGGAACGCCAAGCGGTGTAGGTCCTGTATCAGTTGGGGATGTTGTTGAAATAGAGATTGAAAATATAGGAAAATTAATAAATCCAGTAAAGGAGTAAATTAATGTTTAAGTTGTCTAAAAGGATTGAGCAGTTGCCTCCATACCTTTTTTCTGAAATTGATAAATTAAAACAACAGGTAAAACAAAAAGGCATTGAGGTTATTGATTTAGGCATAGGCGATCCAGATATTCCAACGCCTAAAGAAATTGTAGAAGTAGCACAAAAAGCATTAGAAAATCCTGCAAATCACCAATACCCATCGTATGAGGGCAGTCTTGAGTTTAGGCAGGCAGTTTCTTTGTGGTACAAAGACAGATTTAATGTGGATGTTGACGCAGAGAGTGAGTGTCTTGCGTTAATTGGCTCAAAAGAAGGCATTGCACATTTACCATTTGCATTTATTGATAGTGGTGATTACTCGCTTGTGCCAGATCCAGGATACCCAGTTTATGCAACATCAACAATGTTTGCAGGCGGTATGGTCTACAAAATGCCTTTATTGAAAGAAAACGCTTTTTTGCCAGATTTGGATTCAATTGACAAAAGTGTATTAAATAAAACGAAATTGATGTTTATTAATTACCCAAATAACCCAACAAGTGCAATTGCAACAAAAGAGTTTTACAATAATGTTGTAGAGCTTGCTTTGAAGTACGGGTTTTTAGTTGTGTCTGATAATGCATATTCAGAAATATACTATGACAACTATAAACCCATGAGTTTTTTAGAAATTGATGGGGCTAAAGAGGTTGGCATTGAATTGCACTCTTTTTCTAAAACGTTTAATATGACAGGTTGGAGAATAGGTTTTGCTGTGGGAAACAAAGAGGCTATATTCGGTCTTGGCAAAATAAAGACAAATGTAGATTCAGGCGTGTTTGGAGCATTGCAGCAAGCAGGCATTTTTGCACTAAACAATTATAAGAAGCTAAATGAACCAATTAGAAAGGTATTCCAAGCGCGTAAAGACCAAATGGCTCAAGCTTTGAGAAAAGTAAATTTTGAGTTTGAAGAGCCACTTGCTACGTTTTACTTTTGGGTAAAAGTTAAAGAAGGTTATGCGTCAAAAGACTTTGCAAAAAAGTTATTAGAAGAAAAAGGCATTGTGGTAACGCCGGGTGTAGGTTTTGGCGAGTATGGTGAAGGCTATTTTAGAATTAGTATTACAAATCCACACATACAAAAAGCAGTTGATGCTATAACATCCCTATGAAATATACAAGTGTTTTTTTAGGTTTAGGTTCAAATGTAGGAGATAGGAAAAAAAATATACAAACTGCCATTGATTATATAAGTACAAATAGCAAAATAAACATATTAAAACTCTCAAGTATTTATGAGAGTCCGCCATGGGGTTACAAGAATCAAGAAAACTTTTACAACCAAGTCATTGAGATTGAAACTCAACTTGAGCCTTACGAGTTATTGGTATTTATTAAATCTATTGAAAAAAAAATGGGCAGGCAAACAACTATCAAATGGGGCCCACGCAATATTGACATTGACATTTTGATTTTTGATGATATCATAATAAAAGGAGATTTTTTGAATATACCGCATAGGTATTTGCTTAAAAGGTGTTTTTGGCTTGTTGGGTTGTGGGAAATCGATAAGCATTTAAACATCTTAGGTGAGAGTGTACATTTATTGCTTGAGCGCGAAGTAAGTCGCGACTCAGTAAAAATTATTTGTTAAGAGGATTTATTTGTTAAATAGCACAAAGACTCCGAAAAGGAGCTTTAAGCGTGCATAAAAAAAATTCAGGCCCCAAATGCTTTTGTTTAATAGATGCGTTTGGGGTTTTTTATTTTATGGAGGTAGTATATGAAAATGACAGTACCAAAGTTTGTTAGTATGAAATCTAAAGAAAAGATAACGATGATTACAGCCTATGATTATACACAAGCAAAAATTGCTGATGAGGCAGGCATTGATTCAATTTTAGTTGGAGATTCGCTAAGTATGGTAATGCAGGGGAATAATTCTACAATACCTGTTAGTTTAGAAGAGATGATATATCATGGAAAAATTGTAAGAAAAGGCGTTAAAGATGCATTGTTGATTGTTGATATGCCGTTTGCAAGTTATCAAGTCTCAGTAGAACAAGCATTGGCAAATGCAAGTAGAGTTATGAAAGAAACATTGTGTGATGCAGTAAAGTTAGAAGGTGGAGAAGAGTTTGCGCAAACGGTACACAAATTGGTTTTATCTGGTATACCAGTGGTTGGCCATTTGGGCCTTACGCCTCAGTCAATAAACCTTTTTGGTTCTTACAGCGTTCGGGCAAAGACACAAGAGCAAGCAAAAAAACTGCTTGAAGACGCAATAGCATTAGAACAAGCAGGTGCATTTGCAATTGTGTTAGAAGCTATCCCATTAAACCTTGCAAAACAAATTACGCATGAGGTTAGCATTCCAACAATTGGTATTGGCGCAGGCGTTTATTGCGATGGGCAAGTGCTTGTGTTTCATGATATGCTTGGTCTTTTTGATGATTTTAAACCTAAATTTGTTAAAAGGTACGCTCATTTAAAAGAGGATGCGATAAAAGGTATTAAAGATTACATTAAAGAAGTAAAAAATGAAGAATTTCCCACAACGGAGTTTTCCTATGAGTAGAGTGGTTACATCGATTAATGAAATGAAAGAGATTTCTAAAGAAGCACTTTTGGCAAAAAAAAGCATAGGTTTTGTTCCTACAATGGGTTATTTGCATAATGGACACATGTCTTTAATAAAAAGAGCTAGACAAGAAAACGATATTGTTGTAGTCAGTATTTTTGTAAATCCTTTGCAATTTGCCCCAAACGAAGATTTTAATACGTATCCTAGAGATTTTGAGGAAGACAGAAATTTATGTGAACAAAGTGGAGTTGATGTAATATTTTATCCAAGTTATGAACATATGTACGCACAAAATTATCAGACATTTATAGAAGTATCTTATTTGAGTAAACCATTAGAAGGAACATCTAGGCCTACGCATTTTAAAGGAGTGACAACGGTAGTTTTAAAATTGTTAAATATTGTAAAGCCTACAAGAGCATATTTTGGAAAAAAAGATGCGCAACAGCTTATTATAATTAAAAAAATGGTTGAGGATTTAAACCTTGATGTAGAAATTATTCCGTGTGAAATTCAAAGAGATGTTGATGGTTTGGCTTTAAGCTCAAGAAATGTTTATCTAAATCAATTAGAACGCGCTCAGGCAGTTTGTCTTAAAAAAGCGCTAGATAAAGCGCAAGAATTGATAGACGCAAAAATTTACGATTCAAAAACAATTATTCAAAGTATGAAAGATGTAATAAATGCTCATGATTTAGCTCGTATTGATTATATTAGTATAAACTCAACAGATTGTCTTAGTGAATTAAGTGAAGTGGTTTTGGGAAAAACATTAATATCATTGGCAGTTTTTTTTGGAAAAACAAGATTAATAGATAATATATGGGTTTAGTAGGAGGTTATAATGCTTAGAAATATGTTAATTGGGAAAATACATAGAGCTACAGTAACACAAGCAGATTTACATTATATTGGAAGTATTACGATTGACGAAGATTTAATGGAAGCTGCAAATATGAAAGAGTATGAGTATGTGCATATATGGAATATAGATAATGGTGAGCGCTTTCAAACGTACACAATTAAGGGTAAAAGAGGCTCTGGCGTTATTTGCCTAAATGGTGCAGCAGCAAGAAAAGTCGCAGTAGGTGATAAGGTTATTATTGCTGCGTTTGGGTTAGTAGATGATAAAGAAGCAGAAAATGTTGTACCAAAGGTTGTAATTGTAGATAAAGATAATAAAATTGTAGAAAAATACGAAGGCGTTTAGTACGCTTAATAGAAAAAAATTATAAAAGTCAATTATAAAATTAAAGTAGGTAATATAGCTTAATATTTTCTTGACATTGTTTTTACTTTTAATTAACATAAAGCTAAAATAGAATTTTCGCATGTAAGTGAAAAATGTTTTGAAAGGTGGGCTTTTGATGCAATTTAAAAGTATTTTTTTGTTTGGAGTTTGAACAATTATTGACAACAAAAGTTTATAAAAATATGTTAAAGGAGGTGATTTATGGCACTTATAAATTTAAGCAGATTTATACTTGAAGAGCAAAAGCGATTTAGCCAGGCAACAGGTGATTTTACGATGATATTAGAACAAATTGCGTTTGCTTCAAAAATTATAGCTCGTGAAGTTAATAAAGCTGGTTTAGTTAACATTTTAGGTAGTCTTGATACGCAAAATGTTTTTGGTGAAACACAGCAAAAGCTCGATGTATTTGCTAATCAAAAAATGATAGAAGCCCTTGACCACATAGGTAAAGTATGTGTTATGGCTTCCGAAGAGGTTGAAACGCCTATTGAAATACCAGATCATTACCAAAAAGGCAAATACGTGGTTGTATTTGACCCTTTGGATGGTTCTTCAAATATAGATGTAAATGTTAGCATTGGTACGATTTTTGGTATTTTTAAAAAGAAAGAAGAGGAGTGTTCGCTTAACGATAATCTCTTACAGAAAGGTCGAGATTTAATCGCAGCAGGTTATGTAGTATATGGTTCATCAACAATGTTTGTATATTGTGCAGGTGATACAGTAAATGGCTTTACACTTGATCCAAGCGTTGGAGAGTTTTTACTATCCCATCCCAATATTAAGATTCCACCAAAAGGCAATATTTACAGTGTAAACGAGGCTAATTCTTTCAAATGGACAGAAAATATACGAAAATACATAGATGCATTAAAAAAAGAAGGCTATACGTCGCGCTACATTGGTTCATTAGTATCAGACTTTCATAGAAACCTATTAAAAGGCGGTGTATTTCTATATCCAGCTGATGAAAAAAATAAAAAGGGAAAACTGAGGTTATTGTATGAAGCCTTCCCACTGTCTTTTATTGTAGAGCATGCTGGGGGTGCATCTATTGATGGTAATATAGATATACTTGATAAAGTTCCACAGACGTTGCATGATAGAACGCCACTTGTTATAGGTTCGAAATATGAAGTTGAATTATTTAAAAAAATGGTGACTTAAGTATATTTATTTATAAATTCTTCAAAGATGAGCAAGTCTTCTTGAGTATCTATACCGATAAAATGTTTTGATGTTTGAAGTACGCCAATTTTTATTGAGTTTTCCAAAGCTCTAAGTTGCTCTAATTTTTCGGCTTGTTCTAATTGTGTAGGTTTTTGGCTATGCAAAAATAGTAATGTTTCTTTAGTGTAAATATATATACCAATGTGTTTTAAGTAATTGTGGTATGGATTTGCATCGAAAGGTATTTTTGAGCGAGAAAAGTACATTGCAAAACTATTTTTGTCGGTTACAACTTTAACATCGTTTATATTATTGGCACAATCGGCGCAAGGTGTTGCTAGTGTTGCCATTTTAAGCTTTCTTGAGATAAAAAAATCTATTAATTCATCTATTGTATTGCTATCTATTAGAGGTTCATCACCTTGCACATTAACAATTACATCATAATGTTGATTTTTAACAAAATGTGCAATCCTATCTGTGCCACTATTAAAATCTCCTTTTACGAGGTGCGCTTTACCGCCGATTTTTTCTATAGTTTGCTTTATTTCTGTAGAATCACAAAGTACTGCGCACATGTGAGCTTTTTTAGATTGCCTAGCACCCATGTATGTCCACTCGATAATTGTTTTTCCTTTTACATTTGCAAGAAGTTTTTTAGGAAAACGAGTGGAATTTAGCCTTGCTGGTATTAATATAGCAATATTCATAGATAATCCTTTAATTCCTCGAGTTTCACGCTTGATGTACCGCGTTTGCCAACAACAATAGAGGCTGCAATGCTTGCTAATTTGACCGCTTTTGTTGGTTCAAAACCCAAAGCAAAACACATAGTAGACACAGCAATTACTGTGTCACCAGCGCCAGTTACATCATAGACTTCTTTTGCTAAAGCTTGTTCATGATAAATGAGCCCATCATTTGAAAATAATGTCATACCATTTTCACCTTGAGTTATAAGCAAATATTTGCATTTAGTTTTTTTCATAATAACACTAGCTGCTTTTTTTAAATCATTTTCATTTTGTATCGCAATTTTGCTCATATCTTGAGTTTCTTTCACATTTGGCGTTATTAAGTCAACATTTTTGTACATCTTTGTATGATTTACTTTTGGGTCAACACTTATAAATTTACTAAATTTAGCGCTTAGTTCTTGAATTAAATCAGCTGAAATCATACCTTTGCCATAATCTGAGA
>JABEBW010004111.1_pt1 | contig 11945 bp, 11 predicted proteins | sample 7245961 | NCBI WGS metagenome assembly JABEBW01 (sample SAMN14506364, study PRJNA622280) | hot springs metagenome | biome: hot spring [ENVO:00000051]|acidic hot spring [ENVO:00002120]; feature: spring [ENVO:00000027]|sediment [ENVO:00002007]; material: sediment environment [ENVO:01001048]...
AAGAATGTGAATGTTTCTCATAATCCTGTGAGCAACATGAAACTTGGAACGGGAGGGGCTGCACCAGTTCCAGAATTGGTTGGATATGGTGTTAACGTAACACTTGGTACTGACAGTGTTGTTAGCAACAACAACCTTGATCTATTCAACGTTATGAAGGTGACGGGTTTAATGCACAAGAACGAAAAGTGGGATGCATCCGTTCTCAATGCACAGGAAATATTCGACATGGCAACAATAAATGGTGCAAAGGCACTGGGTATGAAAAATTTTCTTGGATCAATAGAGGAGGGAAAACTGGCCGATATTGTTGTAATTGATCCATTCCCCACAGGCTTACCATTGAAAAGGGAGAACATAATTCCAAACCTTGTTTATTCCATAGAAGGCTTTAACGTTAATGATGTTATAGTTGATGGAAAAATTTTAATCAATAACAAAGAATTTACAGAAAACCTTAAAAAACTTTTTGAAAAAAACAGGGAAAAAATTTATTCAGGATATTAGATATTCAGCAAAAACCTTTGCATCATTGACAAGGTTTTCAATTTTGCAGTATTCATTGGGGCTGTGTTCCACAGGATCTATTGTTGACCATACAACAGCATCATAACCCTTCTTTCTTAGAATTGCTGCTACCGTTCCACCACCTATACCAACAAGTTTTACCTTTATTTTCCTTTTTTCTTCAATTATTCTTGAAATTGTTTTAACAATGTTTGAATCTTTGTTTGTTGGTGGTGCAGGATCAGAACGCTGTACAATATTTATCTCAATCTTTACACCATACTTTTTCTCAAACTTTACTTTTTCTCTTTCTATTTCATTTATTACATCATCTATCCTGTATTCCGGTAAAATTCTGCAATCAAAATAAACAATATCAGTTCCAGGTATTGTGTTTATGTTCGAAACATTACATTCCTTTTTTGTTGGCTCAAAGGTTGAATAGGGTGGAACAAAAATATCATCCGTAAGGTTGAATTTTTTATGCAATGTTTTATCAATCTGTATTGAAAAAAGCATGCCTATTCTGTGAGCATTTAAACCAAGGTCCGGTCTTGATCCATGGCTCTGAACACCTTCAGTTTTTATATTAAACCAGAGTATTCCCTTTTCAGCTATCTCAATCTCATCTCCCCTTTCATTACCTGCATCCGGTACCAGAAACTCATCATTTTTTCCAAAATTATACCTTTCAACAACGTATTTAAGGCCATAGTCACTTCCAAGCTCCTCGTCAGAAACAAATATTAAACCGATGTTTGTTTTTGGCTTTATTTTTTCCATTTTTATTGCTTTAACTGCATATATCGAACCTATGAGAGCCTGACCGTTATCTTCAGTACCCCTACCGTAAATTTTACCATCAACTATCACAGCATTGAAAGGATCAGTTTTCCATAGGGATCTATCACCTTCAGGAACAGTGTCCATGTGTGAAACAATCCATTTTGTTTTTTCCCTGTTTTCGCCATAAATTATTGCTATTATGTTCGGTCTTGTATAACCCAAGTCATCAACAGCATCAATCCTGATTATATCATCAAATCCAATATCCTTGATTAATTCCTCAATGTATTTTGCCCTTTCCATTTCACCCTTTCCACCACTTTTTGGAGAAATTGCTACCTTACTCACAAGATTCACCATTGCATTTACCATTTCATCCTTCAATTTTTCCACTGTTTCATCAATCATTTTTTATCACCAGATCTTGCCAGCTCTGGCAACATTTTTGGTATACCATCCTCAATGTCGTAAATCCTTCCGCATTTCCTGCATTTCAATGTACCCTTTATTATCTCTTCCTTCTCCTCAATTACTTCAATATCCAGTTCGCCAAGGCATACAGGGCATCTCAGAATTTCAAGCAATTCCCTTTTCATGTTTAAATGTTAAAGAGCAACCAAATTCCGTATCCTATGACAGCTAAAGCAACTACCCAGAATATGGCATTCAAAGCCTTGATATTTTTAACACCAAGATCTATTATTATTGCCCTGAGACCGTTCAGGCCATGGTATGCAACTGATACAACGAAAGCGGAATAGAAAGCCTTCCACCAGGGATCCTGTAACCTGAGTAAAATTTGCTGGAAGAGTATATTGCTAATACCATATGCGTGCATTAAGATGAGATGTACTCCAAGGAAAAATACCATGAACATGGCTGTTATGATCTGGAAAAACCAGGCTATGGGTTCCATTGATGTTTTCAGTGAACCATTTTCTTCCATTTTATGCACCTCCCAAGAAATTCTTAACAACAATGTATGATAATGCTATCCATGCTATAAGACCAAGTGCCATCATGACCCAGAAGAAAATCTTGTGCCTTTTTGTTCCAACACCGAACTCATTGAATATCAACCTTATTCCATTCGCACCATGGTAAAATATAACAAGGAATAGAAGAATATCCAGGGCTACAAAAGGTGGAGATTCAACAGTATTCAAAAACTGCTGGTAAGATGAAGGATGCAATAGGTTTGAAAGTGCATAGAGGTGGATGAAAAGGTAAAGAAGTATAACCAATCCAGTCAACCTATGGAAAATAAAAGCCAGTTGACCTGTATGCTTTCCTCTTAAATCAGCCCAGTTCCAAACATTTTTCAATGGCATTTTCAATCACCCTTTCTTACAAAGAATTTTTTAAATTCGAAAACAGCAGCCTGTACCTTTAGTTTCTGTATTGCAGAAGCAGGATCAACATCCTTAGGACAAGCTTCACTGCACTCAGCAGAGAAATGGCACCTCCAGCATCCCTCCGGATCGCTTATAATCATTAATCTTTCCTGGGATCCCTGATCCCTGCTGTCCATGTTGAATCTGTACGCAGCTGTCAATGCAGCAGGACCGAGATAGAACGGATCGCTTGCAGCAATTGGACATGCTGCAACGCATGCACCGCATTTTATACAGAGGGTAAACTGTTTGTACTTTGCGAGCTGTTCAGGGGTCTGTATGAACTGTCCTTCATGCTCTTCCTTCCTTATTATGTATGGTTTAACAGATTCATGTTTCTTAAAGAAATCATCAAAGTCAACAACAAGATCCCTTATCCATCTGTATCCAGTTAATGGTTCAAGTTTAATCACATCCTTCTTAATCCATTCAATCTGTGTTGAGCAGGCTGTTTTTGGAAAATTGTTTACCATTACAGCACAGCTACCGCATATTTCCTGTCTGCATGAAGCCCTGAAGGTTAAGGTTGGATCTATGTTGTCCTTTATGTAATAAAGGCCATCAAGTATTGTCATACCTTTTGTAACAGGTATTTCATAATCCTTGTACTCCCATTTTTCAGGAGTACCCCTTTTTATCCTAAATATTACCTTATCCATTCAAATTCACCTCAATACTTCCTTTCCTCAGGCTGCCATTTGGTCACGCTTACAGGTATATACGATAGTTCAATTTCACCGTTCCTTATCACAGCGATTGTATGCTTCATCCAGTTAACATCATCCCTCTTCGGGTAATCAACGCGGTAATGTGATCCCCTGCTTTCCTTTCTTGCAAGTGCACCAACCGCCACAACCTCTGCATTCTCAAGCATGTTTGAAAGTTCCAGGTATGAGAAAAGATTTGAATTGTACCTCATATCCTTATCCTCAACATAAACGTTCTTGAACCTTTCCTTCAACTGTTTTATAATCCTTATGGCATCTGTGAGATCTTTCTCGTTCCTGAAAATTCCAACCTTTTCCTGCATGGTTGATTGCAGATCCCTTCTTATGGGTGCTATTCCCTCTCCCTTCCTTTCCCTGAATATTTCATCATAAATTCTCTTCTCTTCCTTTTTAACAAGATCCATATCAAGATCGGGCATTGATGCCTTTTCTGCATACTTTGCCGCATTTTCTCCCGAAACCTCTCCAAAAACAAGGCACTCTATTGTTGAGTTTGCACCAAGCCTGTTTGCACCATGTATGCTAACACATGATGCCTCGCCAGATGCATAAATACCCTTGTATGCTGTTTCTGTATTCATATTAACATGAATTCCACCCATTGTGTAATGTGCAGCAGGTCTGATGGGTAGTGGTTCATCCTTTGGATCTATACCATTGAACTTTATCGCTATTTCCCTAATTGCAGGTAACCTTTCCTTAATCTTTTCATCACCAAGATGCCTTAGATCAAGGTAAACGTATGGTCCCCAGGGTCCCTCAAATCCCCTGCCTGCCTGTATTTCCCACATTATTGCCCTAGAAACTATATCCCTCGGTCCAAGTTCCATCTTTGTTGGCGCATACCTTTTCATGAACCTTTCTCCATCCTTGTTTATTAAATAACCTCCTTCACCCCTTGCACCTTCAGTTATCAGTATACCTGAAGGAACAAGTCCTGTTGGATGGAACTGGACAAACTCTAGATCCTTTACTGGTAAACCTATCCTTAGAGCCATTGCAACACCGTCGCCCGTTGAAGAATATGAATAGGTTGTGAATGAATATAATCTTCCAAGACCTCCAGTTGCAATTATCAATGCCTTTGCCTGGAAAACGACAAATTCACCGTTCCTCATGTTTATTGCTGTAACACCCTGGAAGGATCCATTCTTTGCTATTATGGATGTTGCAAAATATTCAGGAAATCTTTCAACGTTTTCATAAACAAGCAATCTTTCGTAAAGTGTGTGCAATTCATGGAAACCTGTCCTATCCGCTGCATATGTTGCCCTTGGATAGCTGTGACCACCAAAGGGTCTCTGTGCTATCCTTCCATCAGGTGTCCTGCTCCATGGGCAACCCCAGTGATCATGCTTTATTATCTGTTCAGGTGCCCTTCTAACAAAAAATTCAACAGCATCCTGATCAGATAGATAATCACCGCCCTTTATTGTATCGTATGCATGCAGATCGAAACTATCTTCAGGACTTAGAACTGCCGCAGAACCTCCTTCAGCTGCAATTGAATGTGACCTTAGAAGATGGAGTTTTGAAACAACAGCAATTTTCAGGTTTTTGTTGTATTCTGCTGCAGATATGGCAGCGCTCAAACCGGCAAGCCCTGAACCCAAAATCACCACATCAGATTTATGAATTTCCATATTGACCATCCTTTATGGTTATATCTGATTGGAAATCGAAATTTTCTATTTAATTATTTCGTAATCGTCATTCTTCGAAATCCACATTAACTTCTTTTTCTCCCGATCTGTATAGATCCTTCCTGTGTGCCTCAAGCATGTTTATTTCCTCACCCTTAAATTCCGCAAATGTCATAACGTTTCCTGAACTGTATACTTCATTCAGCCTTTCCCTGTATTTAAGATCCCTGAGAAGATGATGATCAAGAATGACTGTATCAATCTCCCTTGCAATCCTTTTAAGGTTTTCAATTGATCTATTCAAATCTCTTTCTGAGAATCTATAACCAAGGAAATATGTTGGCGGTCCATCTATTACAGCAATATCCGGATTCTCCTTAATAATGAAATCGGCAACATTTTCAACGATCGGTCCTTCCACATCAGATGAAAAGAGAAACTTTTTATCGGATTCAATAACAACGGATATAACATAACCCAGTTTAGATTCTTCATTTCCATGGTGGAATGGTTCAGAAAACTTCAATGAAATTTTCCCAAAGTTGAATGTTTTTGAATCTGCAAATTCGTAATTTTTTATTTTATTAACAAAGTAATCAAATCTTATTTTCTGTGATCTGTTTATTTTATTTTTCCCATCTTTGATCAATAAAACTTTGTTTTCATAAAAATCCTCATCTGGATCGTAATGGTCGTAGTGGTAGTGTGTTATAATTATTATATCACATTTTTTTGCAATATCCCTTATAACTTTTTTGAACTTTAAAAGATAATCATACTCAATTTTTGTTGGTCTCAATCCATACCTGTAGGGTCCCAAACTCGCTGAGGGATCAATTATTATTTTATATTCATCTTCTATAAAGATGCTCATGGATCTTACGCCCATGGAATCCGATGCAATGGGAACAATCTTCACATAATTATTATCAATTTACCATATTTAAACATATCTGGAAAAGATTTAATTAAGTATTTACTATTTTATTCCTATGGCTGAAGAAATCTGCGATGTTGAAGGATGTGATAAACCTGCATTCAAAAGCATTGCAAGGGCAAGGGCAGAAAAGGTATTTTCTTTAAAAAAGGGAACAAGGAATGTTCATTTATGCAGGGACCATTATAAGGAATTCAAGAAAAAAACAAAGAAGGAAAGGGAGATCGATAGGCTTACCTGGGTATAATAGATGATATACCTTGAGCATCCATTGATAAAGAAGGATACGCTTGAAAAAAGGGAATACCAGGTAAACATAGCAAAAAAGATAGTTGAAACAATGAAGAATACGCTTGTTGTTCTTCCTACAGGTATAGGTAAGACTGAAATTGGTATAATAGTTATAGCAGAGTTCCTTCAGAGGTTTGGTCCGAAGGTTCTTTTTCTGGCACCAACAAGACCTCTTGTTCTGCAGCATGTTGAAAGGTTAAAAAAGTATTTGATTGTTGATAAAATTGTTGGCCTTACAGGGAATATAAAAGCACAGGAGAGGAAGAAACTATGGGATGAAAATGATGTTATAGTGAGCACACCTCAGGTCATACAGAATGATATATTATCATCACTCATAGATATTTCACAGGTAAAATTACTTATTGTTGATGAGGCACACAGGTCGGTTGGTAAATATTCATACACTTTTGTTACGGAAAGGGCGGTAAACGCGGTAATTGTTGGCATGACCGCCTCACCGGGATCGAAAATGGAAAGGTTGCAGGAAATAATCAGGAACCTTAATGTGAAACAGGTGGAAATGAGAACTGAGAGGGATGAGGATGTAAGGGAATATGTGAAGGGTGTTAAGATTGAAAGTATAAAATTAGATTTTCCACTTGAACTGGAACCCTTAAGAATGAAACTTCATGAATTGCTTGATTCTTTGCTTGAATTGTTAAAACAAAAGTATGAAAATACAAACATAAACAAAAAAATAACTAAGAAAATGATACTTGATCTTCAAAAAGATGCATTGGAAAAAATTAATGCAGGTGATAAATCATTTTTCGAGGTACTTTCAATAACATCCATGATGCTGAAAATTTACATTGCAATTGAATTTCTTGAAACACAGGGTATTGAGAGCTGCCATGAATACCTTGAAAAGCTTGTTGCATCCGGTAGAATGAAAAATGCAAGGAGGGTTGATGTTAGGCTTAACAAACTGAAGGGTTTCCAGGAGGCTGTATTGATAGCGAGGGATCTCGTCAGGATGAACATAAAGAGTCCAAAGATAGAGAAGATAAAGGAGATAGTAAAAGAGCAGTTATCCAAAAATCCAAAATCAAAGATTATTGTTTTTACAAATTATAGAAAAGTGAACGAAAAGGTTTATGAGGAGTTGAAGAAAATCGAGATAGCAAGGCCATCAAGGTTTTTGGGTCAAAGTACAAGGGAGGGTGAAAGGGGAATGACACAGGAAGAGCAGGAGGAAATTCTTAAAAAATTCAGATCCGGTGAAATAAATGTGCTTGTTTCAACACAGATAGGTGAGGAGGGTCTTGATATACCTGAAACGGATCTCGTTATTTTCCATGAACCCGTTTCATCTGAGATTAGAAATATACAGAGGAGGGGTAGAACAGGAAGATTGAGACCTGGAAGGGCAGTGATTTTAGTCTACAAGGATACAATGGATGAAATTATGTTTTATTCGGGAATTATGAAGGAGAAGAAAATGAAGGAAAAATTGAAAACGATAGTTCCTGAAGAAAGGCCAAAAAAGAAGGGGCAGTATTCAATCTTCGATTTCTAAATCAACATAAAGATCTTCCTTACATTCCTCATACTTTTCCCTTAAATTTGTTACATCCACCTCAATTGTTCTTATTTTTTTGTTATCTATTGTTACCCTTTCACCATCTTTACCAATGCCTTTCTCAATAAGAATTCTTCTTACCTCTTTTTCAAGATCGGGTGTGCTGTCACCATAGATCCTTCTTATGTTTTCAGCTATCCTGTAAGCAGTTGTCCTGAAAACATTTTTCTTAGATTTTAAAAGTATTGAGAATATTTTCTCCTCAATGTTATCGCCCATAATGTTTAGGAATTCATCCATGGTATAACAGTTAGAACAATCCATCTTTAACTTTGTGAAAACACAGATACATTTGTCATTCTCAACCCTTTCAGGATCAAGAAAGAATTTCATACTATGGTTGTGCGAAATCTTATATGAAAAGCCAAGGTATGGTATTAAAAATAAAATGAAAGGTTCAAGTGAAATGAACCTTACTATAAAACCCATACCTGCAAGTTTTTCTATAATTTTTAATCTAATATCATCAAGGTATTGTTTTAAATATTCTTCATCAACGTTTTCAAAGTTATCAAGATCTTCATCAGTTTTTCTTCTAATGTCCATAAGGTTGTCCCTATTAATCCTTAATTTCAAGGTTTTCAAAAGTAAAATATCGAATGAAAGGTTCATTTTCTCATAATCAATTTTTGTATCCTGGTTACAGTAAATCCTGGAATTTTCAATTGCCTTTTCAATTTTATTTCCAAGATTTTGAATGTTCAGATAAATTTTTGAAATTTCTCCATGCTCACTGTTTCTCACATAACCAAGACCGAATGGAAGGTTGACAAGATCATCCGTTGAAACTGAAAATTTCTCCGAAAATTCCTTTGCATCATACGGTGAAAGTTTAAAAAGAACAAAATTCTTTGTGTTTGCCATTATTGCGTTGAAAACATTTTTACTTAGACCTGAAAGATGTGTGGTTGCCATAAAAAGGTTCAAATTTTCCTTTCTTCCCAGAATAAGCATATCCTCGAATGAAGAGTTCATATAATCCTGGAATTCATCGCAGAAAACAAAGACAGGATCCTTTCTTTCCCTTGATTCAACACCTATCCAGTACATGCTCAAAACTGATGAAAGTAAGAATGTGCTTATTCTTTCACCAACCCTTCCCCTTTCACCATTCACAAGAACGATCTTTTTCTTATCAATTGCATCCCTTAGATTTAATTTTGGTCTATCAGAACAGAGCATATTTTTCAGAATTGTGTTTGTTTTAAGGAATGATAATGTTCTTCTTGTACTTGAAAGATCCTCAACAGGATAATTCTCTATATCCTCAAGAAAGTTCTTGAATTCCTTATTTTTTGATAATTCCTTAAGCCTGTATCTTTTTTCAGGCCTTGAAATTAGATCATAAACATCAAGGAGCGTTGAACCAGGTATTTCAACAAGTCCATTAACGCTGTTCCTTATTATTTCTGATATCCTTGATCCGACAAGACCACCAACCACACCCGATTCAGCTTCAGTAACATTCTTTAAAATTTGAATTATATCCTCGGATAACCTTGGTACAAGTATATCCCTTTCACCATTCTCGGGAATACTTAAAATATTCATGGAAACCTGGGAGTTGTAGGGACTTATGTAAATAACCCTTTTCAATGTTTCATCATCAAGTGCATTTATTATCTTTTTCACAGTATCTCCTGTTGGATCTAAAACAAGTATTGGATTTTCAAGCAAACCAATCACAGTATGAACAAGTGTCGAACTCTTTCCTGATCCTGTTTCACCTATGAGTAAAAAGCTCTGTCCTTCGTTCAAATTTATAGAAAATTTCATAATGTTACCTGATTTTATTCCCCTGCCCAGATTAATATCAATGTTATTTTTAATCCTCAATTCTCTCTTTGCAAACCTTGAGGCAATGCCAAGATCCATGAGGTATTGATCTGGAAAGGGTAGAGTGTTCAATAATTCCATTTTTGATGCAAAAACATATTTTGTTTTTTTCAAATTTCTTTCACTTATTTTTTTAAAGTATAATCTATTTTTATCGTTTGACCAGTAACTTTCAATGATTCTTAGAATATCCTCATCAACATCTCCGAAAAACAGAACCTTTATGTTGAATTTAAAAATTTCTCCTTCTTTGTTTAGAAAAATTGTTGAGAATGTTGGCTTTAAAATACATACTATAAAGATCTCTCCATTTTTCGTTCTGTTCATGTAACTCAATAAATGCCTGATGAAATCCGTTTTTATTTCAAGCCCAACAGGAAGAGATTTTTTGTAGAACCTTGATGAATATATACCCTTAATGGGATAGTTTAATCTGAAAAATTCTCTTGTAATATGATCCTCATTTATTTTATAATAAACTGTCTTTAAAATTTCCGGGTTTTTTGTTGAAAAATATAAAAAGGGACCGTTTTCGGTTATCCTTAAAATTATCCTGAATTCTTCATATTTTCTGTGTATTAGTGAAAGAAAGAGATTCACCCTTTCAACATGAACATCCCTTGTTAAAAAATCTTCAACTGGTAAAACTATTCTATAATTTTCATAACTGTTCAGATAATCCTCCGTATTCATTGCCCCCTTCCCTCAGAAGATCAACAATACCTTTAATCCTTTCCCTGTAATCAGGAAATCTTTCAACAAGAGTTCCTGTAACGATTATATCTGCCCCAGCATTTATAATGGGTTCTGCCTTTTCCCTTGATGTTATTCCCCCTCCTACAATCAGAGGAATGTTAATTTCTTTCTTTACCTCCCTTACCATTTCAGGTGGTACGGTTTCAGGTGCACCTGAACCGGCCTCAAAATAAACAAGTTTCATTCCGAAAAACTGTGCAGCAAGAGCGTATGAAACAGCAAGATCTATTTCATTTCTTTTGATTAAAATTGCTTTACCGACCCTTCCAACAGTCATTCCAGGCTCAACAACAATGTAACCCATGGGAATTGTCTCAAGTTTGAAATTTTTTATAATTCTCGCACCCTTCACCTGATTACCTATAAGATAGTCCCTTTCCATTGAATTCAGCATGCTCATAAAATATATTGCATCCGCATATTTTGATATGCTCTGTACACCGTTGGGAAATATTATGACAGGAATTTTTATGTTCTCCTTAATTTTCTTAATATGTTCATCCATGAGTTCTGGTGTAATGTTTGTTGAACCTCCTACCATTATTGCATCTGTTCCTATTTTTTCTAGATCCCTTACTATCTCAACAGTTTTTTCTATGCTCTGTTTGGCAGGATCTATAAGTGTAAAGTGCATCTTCCTTTTTTTGAGAGTTTCATATATATACTCAAGTACACTCATTTAATAACACCACCAACAAGGTAGGATACAAGGGCGAGAACCATCGCAATCTTTGCAAACCTCTCACCTTTACCTGGATCATTGAACTGAATAACAACGGAGTATATAAAAATAATATCCGCTATCGAAACCGCTATAATATATGCGATGCCAAAGTATCCCAATAAATAGGGTGAAGGAGAAAGTATAATTGCTATGAAATAAAAAATACCCGAAAGTAAAAGTGAACGAGAAACACCGATTCTTTTTGGAAGGGTGATTCTGTTAAAATCACCGGCCATGTCCTCAACATCCTTTGTGATTTCCCTACCAAGAGTTGAGAAGAAGGCCATGAGACCGAGAATGAGTGGTAGATCAAATTTAAGGAAAATGGATCCTGAGAAAAGAAAGAGAAGTAAAAGAATAAAGCTTATAAGAAAATTACCTGAAAAACCAAGGTTTTTGAACTTTATTTCATAAAGTATGAGTAATAAAATACCTGAAAGATTTATAATGAATGCATAGAGATTAATGAAAAATGATAGTATTAATGAAAGAATGAAGATTGATATTCCAAAATAAAGAGCATTTTTTGGGCTTATCTTTCCTGATGGTATTGGTCTTTCAGGATGATTTATCTTATCCACTTCCCTGTCAAGATAGTCGTTCAAAATGTTTCCCCCAGCATTTGTTAAAAAAGCAACTATAAATCCTATAAGAACATTGGGCATTATTATATTTATACCATTAATTGATACACCAACAATTATAACGGTGAATGCTGACATAAGGCCGTTTAATGGCCTCATGATTTTTAACCAGGG
>JABEBW010003689.1_pt1 | contig 11909 bp, 12 predicted proteins | sample 7245961 | NCBI WGS metagenome assembly JABEBW01 (sample SAMN14506364, study PRJNA622280) | hot springs metagenome | biome: hot spring [ENVO:00000051]|acidic hot spring [ENVO:00002120]; feature: spring [ENVO:00000027]|sediment [ENVO:00002007]; material: sediment environment [ENVO:01001048]...
AAAACTAACAAAACCAAAACTTTCAAAAGTCGCTGAACTTGCAGAAGTTAAACCAATTAAGTCTTCGCAAATCGTCAAAAAAGATATAAAACTAATTGCAATTGCCACATCTACTGGAGGCCCCGTTGCTCTTGAGCGTGTAATGAGCGCATTTCCAAGTGTAAATATACCTGTTTTAATTGTACAACACATGCCTGCTACGTTTACGCCAATTTTTGCAAAATCACTTGATAGAATATCTACCATACCCATAAAAGAAGCTCAAGATGGAGAAATTGCACAAAATGGCAAAGGCTATTTAGCGCCAGGCGGTTTACAAATGAGTGTACAAAATAAAGGAGGCATTTTTATTATAAAAATTTCAGAACAGCCAAAAACAATTTATGTTCCAAGTGCTAATATATTATTCGAATCGTGTGCTGAAACTACAAAAGACAAAACACTTGCTATCATTATGACAGGCATGGGAGATGATGGCTTTCAAGGCTTATTAAAGCTAAAAAAAGTTGGTGGCACTATCATTGCGCAAAGTAAAGAATCTTGCGTTGTATGGGGTATGCCAAGAAAACCTACGGAAAATAATCTCTCAGACTATATTGGCGATTTGGACGATATACCCAATATTGTTAAGAAAATTATAGGATAAAAATGGCAGAAATTTTATCTCAAGAAGAAATAGATGCGCTGCTTTCTACAATAGGCAAAGAAGAAGAAAAAGATGAGCTACCAGAAAGCCTAATCGAAGAAAAAATATCTATCTATGATTTTAAAAGGCCGGATAAAGTATCAAAGGAGCAAATTAGGGCGCTTAAAAATCTGCATGACAAGCTTGCTAGAAATTTTTCTTCTAAACTTTCTGGTGCACTTCGTACAATTATAGAAATAGATGTTGTAAGTGTGGATCAAATGACCTATGGTGAATTTGTGCTTTCTCTCTCTCAATCTGTAAGCTTTAATGTCATAAGTCTGCATCCACTTGAAGGCAGTGGCATCATTGCAATAGAACCAGATATAGGTTTTGTGTTAATAGATAAATTACTTGGTGGACTTGGAGCAACATTTCCTAGCATAAGGCCATTTACAGATATAGAGCAAAGTATTATTTTGGATATAGTTAATTTAATGCTTAGTGATTTAAAAAACATTTGGGCTCCAATTGCTGAAATAAAATTTGAAGTAACTGCACAAGAAACAAGCCCTAATGTTGTTCAGATTGTATCACCCTCAGAAATTGTTGTGCTAATTGTGTTTGAAGTTAAAATTGGAGAGTTTAAGGGTATCATAAACTTCTGTTTGCCAGTTATTACGCTTGAGCCTATTTTAACAAAAATAGGCACGCATGACATGCTCTCAATTTCAAAAAAAGACCACGTAAGCAGAACCTCAGATATATTACAAATGATAGATAATGTTTTAATCCGTCTTGATGTATACTTAGGCGACTTTAAAATTAACATTGAAAGCTTCTTAAATCTCAAACCCAATGAGATATATATTCTTCAAAAAAGTATTGGAGAGCCCGCAGATGTATATTGCAATGGCGTTAAAAAATTTGAAGCAAAACTAGGCAAACTAAAAACAAAAAAAGCTATTAAAATAAATAAAATCACTGTATAGGGGGCAATGTTTGTTTGATTTAGCGAAAAATATTAACGAAAATATCCAAATTTTTTTCACGCAAGAAGCTATACATTTAGAAGAAACACTTAAAAAAGCTTTAAATGTAGATTGTTTAATAAAATTCACAAAAGTCCAAACAGTAGATAGTGTTAAAAAGGGAGATTTTTTCGGAAAATTCGAGATTGATATAGAGGGTATTAAGCTCGGTTTATATTTATCAATGGATGCAAAGATTGCCTCAACTTTATCAGATTTAATGTTGATGGGACCGGGTCAAACAAAAGAAAATTTAGAACCAGACGATATAGATTCTTTAAAAGAACTTTTTTCACAAAGTTTTGGTGCTTTTGTTACAGCGATTAGAGAAAGCGGCTATAAAGCAAGTTTTGATGGATTTGCTCAAACTGAACCATCAGACAACACTTTTTTTGAGTCTGAATTAGAAATCATAATATCAAATATTGCAAGTGGTTCAATATTTCAGTATGCGAGCACAAAAGAATTTGAAATGCTTTTAGATAACCTAAAAGTTGAGTTAACGCCCGCAGAGGATAAAACCACAAGCACGCCTATATTCGAAATAGAAGAAGAAAAACACCACAATACCAATGAAGCTCCAAAGGATAACTTGAATTTACTAATGGATATAGATTTAAATGCGCGTGTTAGAATTGGTTCAAAACAAATGCTACTTAAAGATATTGTAAAATTATCAGAAGGCACTATAATAGACTTGGATAAAAGTGTAGATGAGCCAATGGAAATTTTAGTAAATGGCAAAACAGTCGCCAAAGGAATAGTTGTTGTAGTCGGTGGAAATTTTGGCATAAAAATTACACATATTGGCACAAAGGAAGACAGAATAAAAAGCCTTGGGGGATAGTGATGGAAAGTTGTAGGTTAGGTTTTGGGATTATCTCAAAAGAAGACGAAGAGGTAGTTAAGAATATACTAAAAATGAAAACAATAGCTGTTGTTGGATTATCGCCAAAACCAGATAGGCCAAGTTACGATGTAGCTCAATATATGCAAAGCAAAGGCTACAAAATCATTCCAGTAAGACCCGGTGTTAGTGAAATTTTAGGCGAGAAGTGCTATGCAAAACTAGAAGATATACCATTTAGTGTAGATGTTGTGGATGTATTTAGAAATGCAAAAGATTGTCCCGCTGTTGTAGAATCCGCATTAAAAATTAAACCAAAAGCAATATGGTTGCAAGAAGATATAATAAGTCCAGAATCAAAAGAAATGCTAAAAGGCAGCAACATACTGTTTATAATGGATTATTGCTTAAAAAAAGCCTATCAGAAATATATTGAGGGAATCCTTAGTTGACACTTTGTTTTGATATTGGCGGAACACGCATAAAATACGCAAAAGTTGATAATTCTTATAATTTGAGTGAATTGAAAGTTATACAAACGCCACAAAACTTACATGATTTTAAACGTACGATATTAGAAATTTTATATAAAAATCAAGAAAAAAATATCGGTTTTTGTATAGCTGGTATTGTTGATTATAGCTCAAAAACTATAAAACACTCGCCTAATATGCTTTTTTTAAATAATTTTAATTTTAATGAATTCCAACTTTCAAGTGCTCATATTGAAATAGAAAACGATGCTAATGCAGCTTGCTTAAATTCTTATAGAAAATACAAAATACCAAATATGATACATTTAACACTTGGTACAGGCTTAGGCGGTGGCGCAATAGTGAATGGACAACTGTTAAAAAGCTCTATCAGCGTATTTGAAGTTGGTCACATCAGTGTTAATGTAAACGGCAGACGTTGCGGTTGTAACAATAGAGGCTGCATAGAACAATACACTGGCGCATCTAGCATAGTTAAGTTTGCAAATCGAAATGGCATCTTTGATTCGCTGGAAAATATATTTAGCAATTACGCCAAAAACAACAGCAATAAACGCATAGTTAATCGCTTTGCTCAGTATTTAGGCATTGTTGTGGCAGACCTAATTAATATATTTGGCAGTGATTTGGTGGTTTTTAGTGGTGGAATGGCTTCGGAATTTGATGTTTGGAGCCATATATTAATACAAACTGTACGAAGGCGTTCTTTTGTATATAGAATTAAGCCTTGTAAGTTTGCTGTTGATAAAAACCCGGAATTTTCAGGACTGTTTGGTATAGCTAGTAAATTTATTGAGGGGTTAGATGGATAAGTTTGTTATAGAAGGTTCGAAAAACTTACATGGAAATGTTGAAATCAGTGGTTCAAAAAACGCAGCTCTACCTATCATTGCTGCAACATGCTTATGTGATGGCCCATGTGTTATAAACAATGTGCCAAACTTAGCAGATATAAATACAATGTTAAAGCTTGTTGAAAATATGGGATGTAATTATAGTTTTGCCAACAACTCCATTCATATTGATTGTTCAAAACTCAAGTCTACAAAAGCTGAATATGATTTAGTGCGAAAAATGAGAGCGTCTATATTAGTCCTTGGACCACTCATAACAAAATATTTAAATGCAATTGTATCATTGCCAGGTGGGTGCGCAATAGGTGTTAGACCCGTTAATTTACACATAGATGCCCTAAAAGCAATGGGTGCAAGCGTCAATATTGAAAAAGGCTATATACACGCAACTGCAAAGAAACTAAAAGGTACAGAAATTTATTTAGATACACCAACTGTCACCGGCACAGAAAATATCATTATGGCAGCTACACTAGCCGAAGATAAAACCACCATATATAATGCTGCAAAAGAACCAGAAGTTGTTGATTTAGCAAACTTTTTGAATAAATGTGGTGCTAAGATTTCTGGTGCTGGCAGCTCTACAATAGAAATTATTGGCGTGGCAAAATTAACTGGGTGCGAGTACGAAGTAATGCCCGACAGAATAGAAGCGGGCACTTTTATGTGTATAGCACATGCCACACATTCAACCTTAACCATTAAAAATGCACCCATTTACTGTATGCATGCAATTATTGACAAAATTAAGGAAGCAGGTGCAGATGTACAAATCAAAGACAACGATTGCACAGTAATATCACATTCAAATATTTTGCCTGTAAATATTAAAACATTTGCCTACCCTGGTTTTCCCACTGATATGCAAGCACAGTTTACTGCAATGTTAACGCTTGCTCAAGGCACAAGCATCATAGAAGAAACAATTTTTGAAAATAGATTTCAGCACGTTGCGGAGTTAAATCGTATGGGCGCAAATATAGTAATAAGTGGCAACAAAGCAATTGTTAATGGTGTAAAAAAAATATACGGAGCACAAGTTATGGCAACAGATTTAAGGGCAAGCGCAAGTCTTGTTATAGCAGCTTTGGCTGCAGAAAACACAACTGAGATTTTGCGCATTTATCACTTAGATAGAGGATATGAGTTTTTAGATAAAAAATTACAAGCACTTGGTGCAAGAATCAAAAGAGTATCACAGTGAAAAAACTTACAATTGCTCTTGCAAAAGGGCGTTTAATGGATGAAACAATTGAATTATTTGAAAAAAAAGGTATAAGCATAAATTATGAAAAAGATAGCAGAAAACTAATCTTCGAAAGCACTGATGCCACTTTAAGATTTTTGATTGTACGCGCACAAGATGTAGCTACGTATGTTGAAGGTGGTCGTGCTGATTTAGGAATATCTGGACTTGATGTCCTTATGGAAAACAAAAAAGATGTGTTTGAGCTAATAGACTTAAGTATCGGAAAATGTAAACTCGTAGTAGCAGGCAAAAGCTCTGATTACCCAGACACACCAACTCAACTAAAAGTTGCAACAAAATTTGTGAACATAACCGATGAATTCTTTGCTAAAAAAGGTATGAGTATAGAGATTATAAAACTATATGGCTCAATTGAACTAGCAGGCGTTATAGGACTTGCTGATTGCATTGTAGATATAGTGTCAACAGGCCAAACGCTAAAAGAAAATGGCCTCTATGTCATAGAAGATATGTTGGAATCAAGCGCTTTTTTAATTGCAAATCGCGTAAGCTATTACACAAAAAATAAAGAAATAGTTAGATTACTTGAAGTATTAAAATAAAATGGAGGAAATTACGCTATCAAATGTTTTAAACTTTTATAAAGAGTTAGGCGTCGAATACTTAGACTCCAAATTAAATCAAAAAAAACATGAGCTAGATAAAAACCTAACATTGTTTGAAAAACTTAAAAAAGAGGTAGAAAATTGCAAAGCGTGCGAACTTTACAAAACGCGTAAAAACTACGTATTTGGCGATGGCAATATAGATGCCCAACTTATGTTGATTGGAGAAGCGCCCGGTGCAACTGAAGATGAACAGGGACTGCCTTTTGTTGGTAGGGCTGGGCAATTATTAAGCGAATTATTAAAAGAGATTGGTATTGACCGAAAGGAAATCTATATTACAAACTGTCTAAAATGTAGACCGCCAAATAACAGAGATCCTCAAGAAGACGAGCTTAATGCTTGCAGGCCTTTTTTAAACAAACAGATCGAATTAATAAAGCCCCAAGTGATAGTTACGTTAGGCAGATTTGCCATGATGGAACTTTTAGGTAGCGATAAAAAAATATCGCAATGTAGAGGACAGCTTTTTAAAATAAATGACTACATGGTTATACCAACATACCATCCTGCTTACCTGTTGAGAAATCCAAAAGCAATTGAAATATTCGTTGGAGATTTATCAAAAGCCAAAGAATTTATGCGGAGTTTTAAATGAGTCGTATAATAAGTGTAAATCTCTCTCAAAGCTACAATATATATATAAGTGAAAATGGTTTAGAGAGTCTTAGCGATTTTTTAAACAATTCAAATTTTGTTAGAAAATTATTTATAATTTCTGACACTAATGTGTGCAGACTACATTTGCAAACACTTATAAAGTATATTGAAAATGCTGATTTTGCTTACTCAATATACTGCTTTGAGCCAGGCGAACAAAGCAAAAGCAAAGAAGTGTTATTTGACATATACGATTTTTTAATTGAACACCAAGCAGACAGAAAAACACCTCTGATATGCTTTGGTGGTGGCGTTGTTGGCGATATTGCATCGTTTGCAGCAAGCACATTTATGCGCGGTATGCCTTTAATACATGTGCCCACTACAGTTGTATCCCAAACAGATAGCTCAATTGGTGGAAAAACAGCCATTAATCACCCAAAAGGGAAAAACCTCATTGGCACATTCTATCAGCCACATGCTGTATTCATTAATATAAAGTTTTTAGATACGCTAAGCGATGAAGAGTTTTTTGATGCTTTTTCCGAAATTATTAAGTATGGCATTATTATGGACAGGCAGCTTTTTAACTTCATAGAAACTCACATTGAAGACATTTTAAGAAGAGACAATACAGCTATATCAAGAATTATTTATGAATGTGCAAAAGATAAAAGCTTAATCATCCAAAAAGATGAAAAAGAGACTAACTTAAGGGCTATACTTAATTTTGGGCACACACTTGCTCATGCAATCGAAGCATTTTTTGAATATAAAAAATACACACACCCACAAGCTGTATCGATTGGTGAGGTATTTGCAGCAAAAATTTCATATACGCTTGGATTGATTGATGAAAAAACACTCAAAAGAATAAAAAATTTGCTTGAAAAATTTCATCTACCTACAAAAATAGAACAAGTGCCACCAGAAGCTCTTATTAATATTATGCAACATGATAAAAAGGCTAAAGGCGGTGTGTTAGAATTTATATTGACAAAAGATATAGGAGAAGCTATTATTGAAAGCGACATAGAATATAGTTTACTAGTAAGGACAATTAGAGAGTTGCAGTGAAAAAGCTCATTAAAAAAATTGAAAAATACTATAAATCAAAACAATCAAGCTTGTTTTTTTATCCGCTTGCGTGTTTGTTGTATGAAAGTGGTGCAAAAGAAGAAGCATTTGACATGCTAATAGACGGGGTATCTAAATTTCCTCATTACTTAATCGCTCTGATTAAGATTGCCCAAATACTTATAAATGAAGAAAAGTATGATGCAGCGGAAAGTTATCTTGAAACTGTTTTAAATATTAACAATGCTAATGTTCTAGCATGGGAGTTGCTTGCTGATATTTATGAAAAACAAGGCAAAATTGAAGAGGCTGTAAAGATTTACGAAAAAATTATTATACTTAATCCATCGCGTAAAGCTAAATCAAAACTATTATCTTTTGCTTCTGTTTATAAACCAGATATAGAGAAAGTCAAAGGTATAAACGAACAAGTTTCTCTGTCAAATACGCAAACAATCGAACCAAAAATGGCAACAGATGATGGTACAATTGATGATACAATCATACTGGATCTTGATAATGATGTAAAAGGCAACGAAATGTCACAAACAGAAGATAAGGAAGTATTGCCAGAACAAGAACAAAATAATCCATTAATTTTTGAAGATATACCTACAATTGATTTAGAAGAAGATGATCAGTTAAATATAGCAAAACTATATATTGAACAAGGTTATATTGAAGATGCAAAAAATCTATACAAAGAAATACTATCAAGGAACCCACAAAATAAAGAGGCCAAACTTGCATTGGAGGCACTAAATGAAAAACAATAAATTTTTTTTCCTATTAGCATTATTATTTTTTGCCACATCTTGCACGCAACTTCAACAAATTGGTTTTAGAGATTACGACACATCTTTTTCTCAAAACTTAGATAAACATACTATTGAAAAGAAACTTTATAGGGATTTTGAGACTGTAGCAATTGCCAAAGTAACGTATTTTGACAGTAATCTTGCCAATCAATATTATGATTATTTAGCTCAACACAATGCCATATCTAGTTCAAATAATAAAGTTTATGAATCATTCAAAAATGACAGTTCAAAATTATTTGTGTTTTGGGTAAACTTATACAGTTCAGACTATGAATCAAGCAACATATCAAATAAAAATTCATTTTGGAATGTTTATTTAGATTGCAATGGCAAAAAAATTCTACCTGTAAAAATTGAAAAGATCTCAGAAGATAGTCCCTTAAATGCTTGGCTCTATTTAAAACCGCGAAACTATTGGTCACAAAATTATATAGTGGAATTTGATCGAAGTTGTGCAAGCAATATGATTGATTTTAATATGGCATCAATTGTTGGCAGTTTAAATTTTAATTTTAGGTAAAGGAGGGTTTGATGTACAAAATTCTAAAGAAGCAAAAATGGAGTGATACCATATTTTCAAACTGGGTAGAAGCTCCATTTGTTGCAAAAGCTGCCCAACCCGGTCAGTTTATAATACTGATTACAAAGGAAAACGGTGAAAGAATTCCTTTAACTATTGCGGATTCAAATCCACAAGAAGGTTGGGTACAGATTGTCTATCAAGTTGTTGGAGCTAGCACACTAGAGCTTTCATCAATGAATGAAGGCGAAAATCTCTATGCTTTTGTTGGTCCATTAGGTATGCCATCTGAGGTAGAAAACTTTGGTGGTAAAGTGCTAATTATTGGTGGTGGCATAGGTATTGCACCAATTCACCCAATTGCAAAAAAACTTAAAGAGCTTGGTAACCATGTAATTTCCATAATAGGAGCACGCACAAAAGACCTTATAATTATGGAAGACAAAATGAAAGAAGCTTCAAATGAACTACTTATTGCAACAGATGATGGTACCTATGGTCAAAAAGGTTTTGTAACCAACATAATGGATGATATACTAAAAAAAGAGTCTGAAGCCATTAAAGACATATGGGCAATTGGACCACCAATAATGATGAAAATGTGCACACGCGTAGCAAATGAACATAACAAGCAAATATGGGTTTCGCTAAACTCAATTATGGTCGATGGTACTGGTATGTGCGGTGCGTGTAGGGTAAGCGTAGGTGGTAAAACTAAATTTGCCTGTGTAGATGGGCCTGAGTTTAGAGGCAATCTAGTGAACTTTGAAGAAATGGTATTAAGGCAAAGACAATATTGTGACCAAGAAAGAGAGGCTTTGGTTTTGCTTGAAGAACAAATAAGGAGGAAAGCTTCAAATGGCTGAAAAGTTAAAACCTGCTGAAAAGCTTAAAAAAAATAGAGTTTCGATGAGAACACAAGAACCGTTGGAAAGAATACAAAATTTCCTTGAAGTACCACTGGGATATTCTTTAGCAGAAGCTATCGAAGAGGCTCAAAGATGCTTGCAATGCAATCCAGCATACTGTGTAGCAGGATGCCCAGCTGATGTCAGAATTCCTCAGTTTATAGAAAAGATAATTGAAGAAGATATAAAAGGTGCGTTTTTGGAAATCAAACAAACAAATGCTTTGCCTGCTGTGTGCGGAAGGGTATGCCCACAAGAAGAACAATGTGAAGGCGCATGTATTATGAATAAAAAAGGTAAGCCCATTGCAATTGGAAGACTTGAGCGATATGTTGCCGATTGGGCAAGACAACTTGATTATTCTGACGCCAAAAAACCTTCATCAAAATTGGGTAAAAAAGTAGCAATAGTTGGCTCTGGCCCAGCTGGTCTTGCATGTGCTTCTGATTTGGCAAAATTAGGATATGATGTTACAATATATGAGGCACTTCACAAACCGGGCGGTGTTCTTGTTTACGGTATACCTGAGTTTAGATTGCCAAAATCCATAGTAGAATACGAAGTTGGTCAAATAAAAGAATTAGGTGTGGAAATTAATCTAAACTATGTAGTTGGTTTAACAAAAACTGTTGACGAATTAATACAAGAATATGACGCAGTATTTTTAGCAAATGGAGCTGGCGCACCGTCATTTTTGAACATACCAGGCGAAAATCTCAATGGCGTATACTCTGCAAGCGAATTTTTAACAAGGTCAAATCTAATGAAAGCCTATGAATTTCCAAATTATGCAACACCAATTAGAGTAGGACAAAAAGCTGTGGTAGTTGGCGGTGGCAATGTAGCAATGGATGCAGTTAGAACTGCAAAAAGGCTTGGCGCAAAAGAAGCTACTATTGTATATAGAAGAAGCAGAAAAGAAATGCCAGCACGTGCTGAAGAAATAGAACATGCAGAAGAAGAAGGCATTAAGTTTGAACTGCTAACAAACCCTGTTAAAATCTTAGGTGATGAGTATGGAAATGTAGTAGGTATAGAATGCGTTAAAATGGAACTTGGCGAACCTGATGAATCGGGCAGAAGAAGACCAAAGGTTGTTGAGGGCTCAAATTTTGTAATAGATGTAGATACAGTTATTATAGCAATTGGTCAGAGTGCAAACCCAATAGTAGCTCGCAGCGCAACAGGCGTAGAAATCAATAAATGGGGTTACTTTGTCGCAGATGAAGACGGTAAAACCACTCACCCAAAAGTTTGGGCTGGCGGCGATATAGTAACAGGCGCAGCTACAGTTATTTTAGCAGTTGGCGCTGGCAAAAAAGCAGCTAAATCTATACATGAAACGCTCTCAATTAAACAGTGAAGTTAATTTGTCTATAAGACCAGAGAGTCTTAAAGCTTACATCGGTCAAAAACGCGTAGTTGAAAACTTATCACTTGCAATACAAGCGGCGCAAAAACGAAATGAGCCCATAGAACACTGTTTGCTCTATGGGCCACCTGGCATTGGAAAAACCACACTCGCACATATAATAGCCAAAGAAATGGGATCAAATATCATAACTATAAGCGGCCCTTCAATTGAAAAAGTTGGTGATATTGCTGCAATTTTAACTAGTCTAGATGATAAGGATGTATTGTTTGTTGATGAAATACATAGACTTAATCGAAATATTGAAGAAATGCTTTATTCTGCTTTAGAAGACTTCAAATTAGATATTGTAGTAGGTCAAGGTCCAGGCGCAAAAACACTTCGCATAGATTTGCCTAAATTCACTTTCATAGGTGCAACTACACGCATTGGAATGCTAACTAATCCCCTAAGAGATAGGTTTGGCCTTGTTTTAAGATTAGAATATTACTCTTTAAATGAACTTGTTGATATAATCAAACGCTCAGCATATGTGTTAAATATAAAAATTGATGATGAAAGTGCCCAAATTATCGCCAAAAGGTCGCGTTCTACACCGCGTATTGCAAATAAAATACTAAGGCGCGTAAGGGATTTGGCTCAAATTAAGCAAATTGACATCATTAGAAAAAACATTGCGCAAGAAGCGCTAGATATCATTAATATAGATGAAAATGGCTTAGATTACTTAGACAAAAAATACCTTGATATCATTAACAATACATTTAACGGCGGGCCCGTTGGTATAGAAACATTGTCTTCGAGTTTAGGCGAAGATAAAAAAACACTCGAAGAAGTAGTTGAACCATACTTACTACAGTGTGGTTACATCAAAAAAACACCAAA
>JABEBW010003690.1_pt1 | contig 11875 bp, 10 predicted proteins | sample 7245961 | NCBI WGS metagenome assembly JABEBW01 (sample SAMN14506364, study PRJNA622280) | hot springs metagenome | biome: hot spring [ENVO:00000051]|acidic hot spring [ENVO:00002120]; feature: spring [ENVO:00000027]|sediment [ENVO:00002007]; material: sediment environment [ENVO:01001048]...
GTTGGTGACAAGGTTGAACATTTTGCCAAAGAAGTTGGTGAATATGGAGCCAAAAAATTTTATATAATTGAAAACCCTGTATTAAAAGAGTACAGGACTGAGCCATGGAGAGATGCAATAGTTTATTTAATTGATAAATATAAGCCAGAAGTAGCTTTGATAGGAGCTACTACGCTTGGTAGAGATTTAGCTGGAACTGTTGCAACAAAGCTTTCTGCGGGCCTAACAGCAGATACTACAGCCCTAGATATTGATCCATCAAATAAAAACCTTTTGATGACGCGTCCTACTTTTGGTGGCAATTTAATGGCTACAATCTTTTGCCCAGACAACAGGCCTCAGATGTCAACAGTTAGACCAGGCGTATTCAAAGCTGTAAAAAATCCCGCTACTGCTGAAATTATAAAAGATACTTTTGATCTTACAGAAGATAAAATAGTCAAGAAAATTATTGAAAAAGTTCAAACGGGTGAAGAAAAAGTAAATTTGAGTTTTTATGAAGTTATAGTATCCGGCGGCAAAGGCATGGGCAAAAAAGAAAATCTAAAACTTTTAGAAGATTTAGCAAATGTATTAGGTGGCACATGGGCAGTTTCACGCAAAGTGGTACAAGCTGGATGGGCACCTCAGTCAAGGCAGGTTGGTCAAACAGGCCAAACTGTTCACCCAAAAATATACATTGCAGCAGGCATTTCTGGTGCTGTGCAACATGTAGCTGGTATGAAATCCTCTGATATTATAATTGCAATAAACACAGATCCCCAAGCGCCAATATTTGAAGTAGCTACCTATGGTATTGTTGGCGATTGTTTGCAGGTATTGCCGAAAATGACAGAAATGTTTAAACAAAAGTTGGTAAAATAGGGAGTAGAGATATGAGAAAAAAGGATTTTGATGTTATTATAGTAGGTGCTGGGCCTGCAGGATTAGCAGCAGGATATGTTTTGGCTAAAGCAAAAGTCAATGTTGCAATTATTGAGCGCGGTACTTTTCCTGGTTCTAAAAACGTAATGGGTGGTATTTTTTATAGAAAAGCTTTAGATGATCTAATACCAGAGTTTTATAAAGAAGCTCCTTTGGAAAGGCATATAATTGAACAGAAAATGTGGTTTTTATCTGAGGACTCAGTATTTTCTACGGGTATAAAAAGTTATAAATTCAACAAAGAACCATATAATTGCTTTAGCGTTTTTAGGGCAAAATTTGATAAGTGGTTTGCACAAAAAGTTCAAGAAGCTGGTGCATTAATAATAAACGAAACTGTTGTAAAAGATCCTATTATTGAAAATGGTAAAGTAGTTGGCATTAGAACAGATAGACCAGATGGTGATCTGTATTGTGATTGTGTGATAGCAGCAGATGGTGTAAATTCATTTTTGTCAAAGACTTTAGGTTTGAGAGAAAAAATTACACCCAATAAAGTAGCAGTGGCTGTAAAAGAAATTATTGGTTTGCCAGAGAGTGTAATCAATGATAGGTTTGGCGTATCTAGTGACTCAGAAGGTGTTACAATTGAAATTACCGGTCCATATTTCGAAGGCATGGAATCCATGGGCTTTATTTATACGAATAAAAATTCTGTATCTATAGGAATAGGTACTATAATTGAAGACTTAATTGAACATAAAGTTAACCCAAATGATTTGCTTGAAAAATTTAAAACTCATCCAGCAATTGCTCCACTTATAGCAAACGGTGAGACAAAAGAATACTTAGCTCACATGATACCAGAAGGTGGTTACTACGCTGTGCCAAAATTATTTTCGGATGGGTTTATGGTAGTAGGTGATGCTGCAATGCTTGTCAATAGTGTACACAGGGAGGGTTCAAATCTTGCAATTGAATCTGGAAAATTGGCAGCAAAAACTTATTTAGAGGCAAAAGAAAAAAATGATTTTTCTGCTAAGTCATTAAGTGCTTATCAAGTAAAAATGGAAAACTCATTTGTTCTTAAAGATCTTAAAATGTATAGGAATTTACCGCATTTGCTAGAGGAAAAGAGATATTTGTTAACTAAATATCCTCAGCTTATCATAGACTCTATGTATAGCATATACAATGTGGATGGTGTTTCAAAACCTGACAAGATTAAGAATATTAAAGAAAAAGTAAAGAAAGAGTTTGGCTACTGGAATTTGGCAAAAGATATGTTTACATTGTGGAGGAAATTAGGATGAGAATAGAAGATAAATTATATTTAGTAGGTTATAACGTAGACGAAGAAGGCTCTCATCTTGGTGTAAGCGATACAGAGGCATGCAAAAAATGCAATGGTAGGCCTTGCACTTATGTCTGTCCAGCTAGCGTTTATTCCTATGATGAAGAAGAGCAGAAATTGTCTATAAACTACGATGCGTGCGTGGAATGCGGGACTTGTAGAATTGCATGTGATTACATCACATGGAGATATCCAAGAGGCGGATTTGGCGTTGCATATAAATTTGGATAGAGTCATATTGACAAACAATTTAATAAGCGTAAATTGTTAATTAGAATTTTATGTAAGGAGGTTTTATATGTCTTTTTTGAAAGAGAAGCTGGCTGAAAAGATTGCTCAGCACAGACCACGTACTGCAAGACTCAACAAAGAGTTTGGCAATGTAAAAATTGACGAGGTTACTATCTCGCAGGCAATTGGTGGAATGAGGGGTAATAAAGTATTGGTAACTGATATTTCTTACCTTGATCCAGAAGAAGGCATTAGATTTCGTGGCTACACAATCCCAGAAGTTTTAGAAAAATTGCCAAAAGCTCCCGGCGCAGAAATGCCTTATGTAGAAGGTCAATTTTACTTGCTATTAACAGGTGATGTCCCAGGAGAAAAAGAAGTCAAGGAAGTTGCTGAAGAATTTAAAAAAAGAAGAGCATTACCTGAGTATGTAAAAGACACATTAAGAGCAATGCCAAGAGATACACATCCAATGACAATGTTTGCAGCAGGTATACTTGCAATGCAAAGAGAGTCAAAATTCGCAGCGTACTACAATGCTGGTAAATTCAACAAGAATACTGCATGGGAACCAATGTATGAAGATGCCATGGATTTAATGGCAAAATTGCCATCACTTGGTGCATATATATATAGAATGAAATATAAGGGTGACACTCATATTCCATCAAATCCAGACCTTGATTTAGGTGGCGATTTTGCAAACATGATGGGTATTGACAAACCATACGATGATGTTGCAAGATTATACTTTATACTACACTCAGACCATGAAAGTGGAAATGTTTCAGCGCACACTGCTCACCTTGTAGCATCTGCTTTGTCTGATGCATACTATTCATATTCTGCTGGTATGTGCGGTCTTGCTGGTCCATTGCATGGTCTTGCCAACCAGGAAGTGTTAAAGTGGATACAAGAAACTATAGATAAAAAATTAGGCGGTAAAGTCCCAACTAAAGAAGAGCTAAAGAAATTTGTAGAAGAAACGCTATCAAGCGGTCAGGTAATACCAGGATATGGTCATGCAGTGCTTAGAAAGACTGACCCACGCTATATGGCACAAAGAGAATTTGCTCTCAAACACTTATCGGATGATCCAATCTTCCAAGTAGTATCTATGTTGTTTGAAGTTGTACCACCAATTCTTTCAACGTTAGGCAAAGTAAAAGACCCATGGCCAAATGTTGATGCACATTCTGGTTGTATACAATGGCATTATGGCGTTGTAGAATACGATTTCTATACAGTACTGTTTGGAATTGGTCGAGCTTTGGGTGTTCTTGCTAACCTCGTATGGGATAGGGCACTTGGATATGCAATTGAAAGACCAAAATCTGTTACAACAGATATGCTTGAAAAATGGGCAGGTATTAAATAATCAATCAAACAGCAAGACTAAAGATTTATAGTTAAAGGAGGGGTTTAAACCTCTCCTTTTTTGTTTATGGAGGCGCAAGTGGACATATTGATAACTGGCGGAGCGGGTTTTATTGGTGCAAACCTCGCACTTGAATTACAAAAAATCTCAGATAACATAACTGTTATTGATGATTTTTCAAAAGGTGTTTATAAAAATTTGGAAGGTTTTGAAGGAGACGTTGTAGTTCTCGACATTTCTCAAGAAGATATTGATTGGGAACACTATTTGGATTTTGAGCCCGATTATATTTTTCATGAAGCTTCAAATACAGATACAACATACCCAGATGATAAAGAAATGCTAAGAAGCAATATTGAAAGTTTTCGTAATATATTAGAGCTTGCCGTTAATTCTCAGTCAAAAATTATTTACGCTTCAAGCGCTGGCGTTTATGGCAAAGGCTCTATACCCATGAGTGAAAATTCAAAACGGGATCCTAAAAATGCCTACGCTTTTTCAAAGTACATTTTGGAAAATATGGCAAGAAAATATAGTGAAAATTACGATTTAGAATGTGTTGGTTTAAGGTATTTTAATGTATATGGGCCAAGAGAATCTTTTAAAGATAAAGCAGCAAGCATGATTTATCAATTAGCTTTACAAGTAATAGATGGTAAAAGACCGCGCATATTTGAATTTGGTAAGCAATTTAGAGACCAAATTTACATAAAGGATGTGGTAAACGCGAACATTAAAGCAATGGAAGCGCCTTCTGGTGTATACAATGTAGGCACAGGACAACCAACGTCATTTAATAAGATTGTAGAGGTATTAAACAAAGTTTTGGGAACAAAGCTGGAGCCAGAGTACATTAAAAACCCATATACTCAGTTCTATCAAGATCAGACTTTAGCAGATGTTAGTCTAGCTGCAAGCAAGATGGGCTTTGTGGCAAAATATGATATAGAATCTGGAATTGACGATTACATTAAGTGGTTAGGCTTTGTTTGATATTGTAAAGCTTGCTGGATTATCTTGTAGGCTATGTCCTAGAAATTGCAAGATAAATAGAAATGAAAAATTAGGCTTGTGTAAAACAAAAAACGCAATAGAGATTGCAAGCTACAATTTACATTTTGGCGAGGAACCGCCAATTAGCGGTGTTAATGGCAGTGGAACGGTTTTTTTTGCAGGTTGCAATTTATCATGCGTCTATTGTCAAAATTATCCGATAAGTCAATTAAAAAGCGCGTATAAAGCTATTAGCACATTGGAGCTAGCTAATATTTTTTTAGATTTGCAAAGGCGCAAAGCTCACAATATAAATTTGGTTACACCATCGCACTTTGTACATTTGATTGTCCAAGCTATAGACATAGCAAGAGGCTATGGTTTTAAATTGCCTATATGTTTTAACACAAGCTCTTATGATAAAGCAGAAGTTATTGATTTTTTACAAGATTATATTGATATTTATTTGGCTGATTTGAAGTATGCAGATAATGACTTATCTTATAAGTATTCTGGTGTGAGTGATTATTTTGAAGTTGCTACAAAAGCTATTTTAAAGATGCAACGAACAAAAGGCTCACTTGTAATAGAAAACAGTTTGGCTAAAAAAGGTTTGATTATTAGACATTTGGTTTTACCAAACAATATTGATAACTCTAAAAAGGTTTTAGATTGGATTGTAAATAATATTGAAAATCCAACGATTTCATTAATGAGACAATATTTTCCAGCATATAAAGCATTTAATTATATAGAAATTTCAGAGAAATTAAGCGTAAACCATTGGAATCAAATATTAGAATATGCTTATAAGTTAGGTATAGACGGATATATACAAGTTGCTTAATTTATATATAATTAAATAGACTTAATTGATTGACTTTTGCAAAACTTTGCAATAGTGCTTGCATAATAGTGATTTCTCTTTCATAATCACCTATTACTTGAGCATAGTTTGCATCTTGAAGATTTGATATAGCCTGTGCATTTGATAATGATAGGTTTTCGATGCGAGTTTGAGCCAATTGCATGCGTTGCTCATAGGCGCCTATTATAGAGCGATTTGCATCAACCTGACCGAGGGAATTTTGTATATTTGTAATTGATTGTTGAAGCATATTTGTTAGTTTAAAAGAAAAAGAATCGCCTTGATTGAGTACTTTTGTCAAATTACCAGATTGGTTTAAATTAAGCATTACCCCATCGGGTAATTGAATGTTATCTAAATTAGATTGATTATTCACTGAATATACATTATTGCCTTGTGAATCTACAACATTTATATTATATGTTGTTGTATTACCCGATGTTGTTTGGGGTGTGATTGTTATTTGTCCAACAAAATTGCCTTGTGAATTTGTAATTGTTAAAACATGTGCGCTTGAAGTTATATTTGCCGATGCGCCGCTTGTTACTGTAATCGTCCAAGTATCAGATGTATTGCCAGAATAATAACCAGACAGAGTAGGTTGCAATGTAGAACCGCCATTCCAATTTGTGGCTTGAGAGATTTGATTTACTTGAGAGCCTGTAATAGCTGCTTGAGCATTATCAAAAGACCTAAATACATCAACGCCACCACCAAGGGTTGTAGTGTTAAATACACCAAATATGTTAGGTTCTGGAGTATTATTATTTGCAATACTCAAAGATAAATTCATTTGACTATTGCCACCGCGTAAATCTGTAACAACAATATGTCCATTTTGGATAGTTGCAGATACTGTACTGACAAAACCACCGCTTGAACCGTCACTAATTGTATTAAACATACCAAATACTGGGTTTTTGTTCGTTTGTGTTTGAATGTTTATGCTAAGTTTACTAGGACCAGTTTGGTTATCATCAATTTGTATAAGACCATGCGATATTGTAGCAGACACATTGAAGTTAACATTTACTAGATTTAAGAAAGAGCCTAATGTAGTACCAGCACTTACATTTAAACTAATTTGGGCTCCAGAAGAATGAGCTAATCCATTGACTGTAATGCCAGAGCCGCTTGTTAATTGACCAATTGTTGTCAGAGACGATGCTATTGAGCCATCCGCAAGCGTTAAAACTTTATTGTTTTGCAAGACTTCTTTGGAACTAAGATTGTTGATAAAATTTAGTAGGTTTGATACTGTAGCGCCTGCGCTTACTGTAAAAGAGCCAGAAACGATATTGCCACTGTGGTCTGTGCCTGTTGCAATAATTGTGTAGCCACTTTGTAGTGAGATATTAGCTAAAGCATTATTTAGATGCAAATCTGTTAGTTTAGTTTGATTGGTTGCTGGATCGTTGCTTACATTTAATAACTGATTATTAGATGTTATAGTTTGATTTTGCTGGTACAATAAATTATTTGCATTTATTGTTATAGGTGTACATAAGCCATCTGAGTAAGCGATAGACTCATTATTGTCATCCCCAGTGTATGTGTTGGCGCTACCTTTGATATATGAAAATGTAACAGTAGAACTTTGAGAATTTTTCGGTATGTAAATACTAATCCCTCTACCTGTGTTAAACCATCCACCAGTCTGCAATAAATTGGATACATTAACTGAAGTTGATAATTGGTCACCGCCAGCGCTTGAGCGATTTACGCCGTCTACGCTAATAGGTATAGCAATACCATTTTGGAGAATAGAAAGATTATTGCCATCAATCTGAATCGAATAACTTCCACTGTTTAGTAGATTTATATCGCCAAAATTGTTTGATGTTTTTATTTGAATATTGTTATTATTGGTGTATGTAGTAGCTACTTGAGGTGTAGTATCTTGTATAGGGGCAGTATTTGTTAAAAAACCGCTAAATAGATATTGTCCGCCAAACATAGTATTAGCGCTGTTTTTTATTTCTGCTTCTATTGCTTGTAATTGTTGGGCTATAGAAGCATTACTTGCTGAGTCATTAGTAGCATTTGCAGCTTGTATAATTAAAGACCCTGAATTTTGAAGTAGAGTGCTAATATTGCTTGTAGCTGTGTCTTGAGCTGACAAAACAGAATTAGCAGAATTGATGTTAGAAGTATACTGAGTCAATCTCGATTGTATATCATTTAGGGACAATACTTGCGATAGCGCAATAGGATTGTCGGATAAATTATTTATGCTTTTGCCTGATGCCATTTGCGTTTGTGTGTTATAAAGTTGAGAGTTTATATTGTTTAGATTTGAGAGGAAGTTGTTGTAAAGCATTGATTGCGTCACACGCATGCAATTTTCTCCTATTGTACCATGTTGATTAAGGATTGCGTTATAGTATCAACCACACTAATGAACCTTGCGCTTGCTTGATATGCTGTTTGGTATTTAATTAGATTTGCAGCTTCTTCGTCAAGAGAAACGCCTTCTTGTGATTGAACCAAATTTTGAGTTTGTGTAACCATAGAATTTTGCGCATTTAATAAATTCTGGTTAGCTTGCAAATCAGATCCGATTTGGCCCAAAAATGAATTATAGTATTGGCTTATTGTTTGAGTATTTGAAACCAACACATTTTCGTTTTGAAGATTAGCAATAGCTAATGCATTTGAGTTGTCGCCAGGTGACATAGTGGTGCCTGCGGCAATCTTGCTTGGATCATTAGTCACAATAGGATTTACATTAATATTTTGAGCATTTGTTCCGGTAAAAAAAGTATTTATGCCAGCAGCTGCCAAAAAATTGGATGTATCTTGTGAAAATGAAAACTGGTATCCGCTTTTTGCAACAATTTGTACATTTCCTTGGCTGTGGCCGGATATGCTCATAGACACTAAACCATTTAACGCACTATTGAATTTATTGGCAATTTGGGAAAAAGAATCATTTTGATTCACCACTACAGAATATGTGCCAACACTATTGCCAGAGGCGTCATAAACATTGACAGTTATTGTACCTGATTTAAGCGGTAAATTGACACCATTTTGCTGTGATTGTGAAACGGGGTTTGTAGTGTTATTTAATGTATATGTACCTTGTGTTTGTGTGTAAGCTGACAAACCAGAACCACCGGAATGTAAGATATTGACTTGGTTTATTATTGTATTGGTTAATGTATTCAATGTATTCATGTAATTTGGGATTATTTGGTTAGCTGTTTGTAAGGTTGCTCCTAAGCTGCCTTGTGTTATGTTGCTTGTAATATTAGTTAAATTACCAGCGCTATCTTGAAAAAATACATCATTATTTTGGCCATTTGTAGTTTTGGCAACTAAAGAATTATAGCTTGTGCCAGACACAAGCGGCATGCCACCAATAAGTATAGTGAGTTCTTCTTGTGAGCCGCTTACGGCTTGATTTTGAGCACTTGGTGCATATGTATTAAATACGTTTACATTTGCGATTTGCTGCAATTGTTGAATTAGTTGATTTCTTTGATCAACAAGTGTATTTGCTGTTTGATTCGGCGCAAGCGTTGCAAGTTTTATCTCATAGTTAATACTAGCTATATTTTGAGCTATAGTATTTATTTGATTAATATTTGAAGTTACCTGAGCATTCAAATTGTTTTGAAGTTGTTGAAGCGAGTTATAGCTCGAATTTATGGTTTGGGCAAGCGTTTGACCTGCTTGAATAACCTGCTGGCGTGCCGTAGCCAAACTTGGGTTTGATGCTAATGACTGCCACGAATTAAAGAAATTGTTTAATGCTGTATTCAGGCCAGTGCCATTTTGTTCATTGAAGATATTTTGAATTTGCGTTAAATTATTATTTAATGTTTGATAATTAGATTGCGAAGCAAGTTGCTGATTTAAAGTGTTGTCTAAAAATTGATTTCTTGCGCTTGATATAGACTCAACTTTTGCGCCCATACCAAATGCACCAATTTGAGTAATTTGCGGGTATTTTTCTATAATTTCTGGAGATTCTTTAGTGTAGCCTGGTGTATTTGCATTTGATATATTGTTGCCAGTTATATTTAGTGCGCTTTGGGCAACATTCAATCCACTTGTGCCAATGTAGAGACCATCAAAAATCGAAGGCATGCTACACCATCCTGCTAAAGTCTGATTTATATGGAATGCTAGCTTTGTTGTTGTAAGTTTGATTTACTTGCATGAAGCTTAAATAAAGACTTAACATCGAACTTGAAAATGCTAAGTGTTGCTGGGCAATTTTTGCATTTATGTTATTTTCGTAAAGGAGTTTGCTCGAAATTTGTATAATTTTACTTTTATATTTTGATAACTGGGTTTCTTGTGGGTTTTTTGATTTTATCTGATTTATACAATCGGTTATTTTGTTTAAATAAGTTTCTTTTTCTTTTTGCAAACCCAAAAGTCCATTTATATCAATTGATATTAAATATTTTCTTTCCCTTAAAGACAATTCCACCAATGTTTCGTAATTTTTAATTACAGTGTCAAAGCAAACATCAATGTATTCATCCATTTTTTATTTCCTCTATTAAACTCTGTGCTAAATTTGTCAAATCTGGTTTGTAGGTACCGTTTTCGTAAGCTTTTTGCACCATTTCAAGTCGTTTTTGGTGGTTGGCTTCTAAATCAGCTAAATTGGAAAGTGCCTTAGCTGTGCTAGATATATTCACAGAATCTTGTACTGTATTTTTTTCTTTTTTATCTGACACTTGAGTATTTTGAGCTTGTGATTGCTGATTTTTCTGAATCTTTTTTTGATTTGTGATTGCATCTATGTTTGAACCTAATATATCTGATATTTTCATTTTACACCTCCTACTTGTTTATATCGGATAAAAAATCAAAAAATTAAGATTTTTCATAGTAAGAAATTACCTTTTGGACATAGGCAACAGTTTCTTGAAATGGCGGTATGCCGTTAAATTTTTTCACATTCCCAATTCCTGCATTATAAGCTGCCAAAGCAAGCGGTACGCTTTGTAGATTTTGGATTAGATTGCTCAAAAGTTTTGTGCCAGCCATTATATTTTGTACAGGGTCAAAAGCATTTGTTACACCAAGACTTTGTGCGGTTTTGGGCATAAGCTGCATTAGCCCCATTGCACCTTTTGGGGATACGGCTTGCGGATTAAAATTGGATTCTGCCTTCATAACACTCAATATCAATTTTTCTGGAACTTGATATAAAGCAGATGCTTTTTTTACTACATCTAAAATGTCTTTGGGTAAATTTAACTTAAATGGTATATAATTATTTTGGTGTAGTTGTATTGGTTTTTGAACTGTTGGTGTTTTTATATTTTCAATTTCTTTTTTTATCGAATTAAAGATTAAACTTGCGATACCAAAGCTTGATGTATTTGCAATTTGATTAGCTAGCGCTTCTTGGTACATTGATTGATATATACTATTTTCTGCTGAATTACCAAGTGTGCTATCTTCGCCAATTTTCATTGTTTTTAACATCATATCTATAAAAATTGCTTCAAAATCTCTCGATAATTTTTTAAGTTTTTGCAAATCATCATTATTATTTTGATTTGAATTTGAGATTGTAATGCTTCCTACATTCATTTACATAACCTCTAAAGACGCATTTAAGCTACCGGCTTGCTTTAATGCTTCAAGTATAGCTATAATATCATTTGGCGTTGCACCAGCTTTATTTAGAGCATTAACAAGGTCTTTTACAGTTGCGCCTTTGTAAAAATTCAAGAAATGGCTTTGTTCTTGATTAACTGTAATTGTCGGGTTTTGTGTAGTGGTTGTTTGGCCTAAAGATAAAGGGGCGGGCTGTGATACTTCTTTGTTTGGGCTAATTGTTACTGTTAAGTTTCCATGAGACACGCTCACAGGGTTTATTGTAACATTCCCGCCGATAACCACTGTACCGGTTCTTTCGTCTATTACTACTTTTGGTTTTACTTCATTTGCAACCGTTAATTCATTAATTGTAGACACAAAGCCAACAATATCTCCTTTGTATAGGCTAGGGACATCTACTACCACACTGCCTGAATCATTGGCGTGAGCTATATATTGTTTAAAATGCGAATTTATTGCTTGTTGTATTCGGTTTGCCATAGTAAAATCAGGGTGATTTAAATCAAAATACAATTTATCCATACCAGATAAATCAACTTCAACTTGACGCTCTACTAATGCACCATCTGGTATAATAGCGGTAGTGGGGAAATTT
>JABEBW010003910.1_pt1 | contig 11875 bp, 13 predicted proteins | sample 7245961 | NCBI WGS metagenome assembly JABEBW01 (sample SAMN14506364, study PRJNA622280) | hot springs metagenome | biome: hot spring [ENVO:00000051]|acidic hot spring [ENVO:00002120]; feature: spring [ENVO:00000027]|sediment [ENVO:00002007]; material: sediment environment [ENVO:01001048]...
CCACGCCTCATTGTTCTTGTTTATTATTTGCTGGGCTGTAGCCGAACCCACCAGCGGGGCGTACTTCTCGTAGAGGTGTTTTGGATACCATTCAAACTTTTTATAGTGAATGTATGCCTGTCTGCGCTCGTAATTGACCTCATTGTACAACCTTGCACAGTTGTCAGCTAACTCCAGCAACGCCTTATTGCCTTCAACTGTGAATGTGTTTGTTCTTTCCATCTTTGCCCAATTTTACATATTCTCTTATTGTATTTTAGCTTACAGACAGTTCATCCCACGGTTAAAACCGCGGGCTTTCCTGTCGAAACTCTGTAAATTGAAAATTTCTTTAAAGCTTTTTAAATGGAAAGCATAATAACTTATCCATGAGAAAGAATATAATTATTGCAGGCATAATTATATTGGCAATAGGGGGAGCCATGTTCTTTGGAGGGCCATATATTTTTAAAAGCAGTGTAAATTTAAATCAGCTGCTTCCATTTAAAAACCTGGTAAATATTGCGGCAGGCTCAAGCGTAGTTTTGGGGGTTGTTCCTGCAGGAAAGATTCTTGTAGCTGTATACAATGATACATTATCAAAACCAGTAAATATTAGCGTTAGTTCTGGAAGCCTTGGCTCCCAAAATGAAAATGGAACATTTATTGTAGAATACTACAATTCTGGAAATGGAAATCAAAGCGTTTATATGAATGATAACTATACGGAAGGAGTGATCGTTAATTATACTTCATTAACATTTTCTGCCACCGGCATAATTTATTCAATTTTTATGGTAGTAGTAGGCATTATACTGATGTTTGCTGGTGGCGTTATTGCGGTAGTGGGGCTTATTTTAAAGCCAAAGAACAGGAATTGAAAACAATTTAATAATTTTTTATAAAAATTTATAGAACGTAAAGTGCTCGCTATTGATGTGAAAGTTAAATTTTATGGGAGCCTGACAACAGGAATAGGCAGTGAAATTAATATAAATATGCCAGCTGGCTCTACGCTTATGGACCTGCTTAGGTTGCTTAACCAAAAAAATTCTGAAATTAACCCTGAAAATCCAAACTTAATAATATTCATTAATGATGCTGAATCCCATTTATATGGGGGTCTTAAAGCAAAGCTCAATGATAATGATGTAATATCGATATTGCCGGCGGCGCATGGCGGATGACTTCATTATATACTATATCAAAAACTTCAGAGGGGCAAGAAGATAAAAGGGCGTTCATAGTTTTGCATTTAAAGGACACATGCATCAAAAATGAACGTTTAATTGAATTAATTGCCCTTCAAACCATTGAGGCATTTAAAAACAATGAGTTGATGGCAAGAAGGCCTGAGATGGATTTTATTATGAGGCTTTCAGTTACTGATCAAATAAAAAAAGCACAGGCAATGTGCATTGGTGATTATGCTACATTATTTATATTTGATAAATTTGATGCCCTGCCAATTGTTGACTTTTCAGATGCTGACCTTGATTTTGCAGAGCAGGCTGCACTTTTATCCACAGACTGACATGCCATCCAAGCTTGAATGGTTTGCGCTGCCCTTAACCATTTGGCTCATATACCCAAAGCTCAACGGCAAGCCTGGGGCTATTGGGCATATGCAAATTATACAACAAATTGATGAAAAATTTGTTGCGGGTTCAGTGGCTTGCTAAATTTAACATCGAATAATTTTTAGGTCATTTTTATATGCTTTTTAAATATAGGATATCCGTGGAAAACGAAAGCTCATATGAAAGATATTCAAGACAAATAGTTTTGGACTATATAGGGATAGATGGCCAGAACAAGCTTCAAGAATCTACGGCATTGATCGCGGGGGTTGGAGGGCTGGGGAGCTTTTCTGCAATGGAGCTGGCAAGAATGGGGGTTAAGAGCTTAATACTGGTTGACAGGGACATCGTTTCATATAGTGATCTTCACAGGCAGGTCCTTTACGATGAAAAAGATGTTGGTTTACCCAAGGTTGAAGCCGCAAAAAGAAAATTAGCCAGCATTAATTCAAATGTTAAAGTTGAAGTTTATGGTTCAAGCGTAAATTACAGGGAGCTCATGGACCAACTTGTTAAAAGATCTGATGTGGTAATTGATGGGCTTGACAATATGAGCAGCAGGTACACATTAAATAGCCTCTCAATTAAGAATAAAAAACCATATATTTTTGCAGCAGCAATAGAGCTTTACGGAAACGTGAGCACTATAATACCCGGCAATACCCCGTGCCTTGAGGAATTCTATGGAAGCCTGAATGATTCTGAGCTTCCAAAATGCGCCACTTCAGGTGTGCATCCTTCCATCGTATATATAGTTTCCAGTTTAAGCACCAATGAAGCCGTAAGCCTGTTAATTGGCAGAACCCCTAATTTGGCATCAAAGCTGGCGCTGGTCGACCTGCGCACAAGCTCGATTCAATCCATAAACCTTAAAAAAAATAACAGTTGCCCGGTTTGTACACAAGGAAAATTTTTTGAGCGAAAAGAAGAGGAGATAGAGATAAGTTGCTCTAAAGATGGCTATGCTACTCTCTTTATAAACAAGCCATCAGATCTTGATATAATTAAATCGGAAGTTAGCCTGATAAGCAATGGTTTTAAAATAACCGATAGAGGGGCATACTATATTACCTTTAAAAAAGGAAATGCCTGGGGAACTATATTTAATACTGGTTACATGGTCTATCAATCTACCAGTTATCATCAGGGAATTGAGGAAGAGGCTATGAAGGTCCATGAGCTATCTACAGGGAAATAAAATTTTAGAGCGCCTTAAGCATAGCATAACAATTGACAAGGATAGCTATGTCGCCCTGCAGTTTTCCAATCCCTTTGCGCTGCTTGTTTCCATAATTTTAAGCCAGAACACCAGCGACAGGAACAGCTCGTTAGCAACAAGAAGGTTTGTTGAGAAAACGGGAGCTAACCCATATAAAGTTATAAAAATGGGTCAAAGGGATCTTTCAGAAGCAATTAAAAGCAGCGGCATGTATAATCAAAAGGCACAGACCATTATCAGGGCAGCTAGGTGGGTGATTGAAAAATATAATGGGGACCTCACTAAATCCAAAAATGACAACCCAGATTTAGTAAAGGAGGAATTGATGAAAATTAAGGGAATAGGGCCGAAGACAGCAGATGTTTTTTTGCTATTTTACCTTAAAGCCAGGGTATTCCCTGTTGATGTTCATATCAGAAGGGTTTCATCAAGGCTGAATTTGGTACATGGGGATTACAATTCTGTGAGCAATGGGCTGCTTATGCAGTTTGATGACCCTTTAGAAGCCCATTTAATGCTAATAGCTTTAGGGCGCAAATATTGCAGGCCGAAAAATCCCAAATGCAATATCTGCCCATTAAATGATATTTGCCCGTCTGCCAAGTCATTTTTGCAAAGAGATGATCACGCGCCTGATAAGTAGGGATACATTTATATTTTGGCAATTTTAAACTGAACGAAGTTGCCTAATATTGAGAATTTAACAAAAAGAAAGGTTACAGGGGGAAAGAGGATAGCGTATCGTGGAAGGAAGAAAATGGAGAGGAAATCTCAACCAAGGGTAGCTAAAATAGGTAAATCTGAAGTGCTTACAAGGAGGGCAAGAGGCGGCAATATAATTCACTATGTTATATCAGCCGAAAAGATTTCAATTTCAACAAACGAAGGCACAAAAAATGTCAAGCTATTATCATTAGCAAGTAACCCATCGAACAGAGATTATGAAAGAAGGGGAATTATTACCAGAGGCGCCATTGTTATGACAGAAGCAGGAAGGGCAAAAGTGACTTCCAAACCGTCTAAAAACGGCACTCTTAGCGGTGTGCTTCTAAATTAAAAGTTAAAAATTAATTAAGGATAGCTATCCTAAATGCTTTAGCATATGGCAAATTATCTTTTTCTTGATATGGACCCCGGAATAGACGACGCAGCCGCCCTTATGATGATTTCTGCTTATAATAATAAATGGAAAATTGCAGGCATATCAGCCCTGTCTGGCAATGTTGAAGTTGAAAAGACCGCAGAAAATGCGCTGAAAATTGCGGATATAATTGGATTGGAATGCGATGTTTATAAAGGCGCATCCAGGCCATTGATAAAAAAAGCTCACGCCGCATATAAAATACATGGAAGGGATGGGCTTGGAGATTCACAGTTAAAACATTTTTCAAAAAGGCTGTCAGATGAATATGGGCCAGTTGCAATGATAAAAGCTGCAAAGAAATACGTAAACATTTGGGTACTTGCTACTGGTCCACTTACAGACATTGCAATTGCAACCATACTTGAGCCAAATTTTCCAAAAATGATAGGAGGGCTTGTTGTAATGGGAGGCGCCTTTAATCTTAATAAATACGGCGGAGGAAATCAGACCAGATACGCAGAGTTCAACATATGGGCGGATCCCGAGGCCGCTGACATTGTATTTAAATCTTATAAATACGCAACAATTATCGGGCTTGATGTAACTGCAAATCCTCAAACATGGATAAAAAGGGAAGAAATAGTTAATCTTAAGAAAACAAGGAGAAGCGGCGTTTTACACGAAATAACAAAACACCATATAGATGCTTATGGGGCATTTGTACCTCACGATCCTATAGCAGCTTACTACCTGATAGAGCCCGATAACTTTGAAACTGAAGAACATTGCATTAAAGTTAACCTCAGCAGGCCCAGGGGCAGGACTTCCATAATTGAGCCCTTGGATGATTGCAATAAAGTAAAAATAGCAACTTATGTGAATTCAAAATCATTTAAAGGCTCATTTTTTAATGCAATGGAAACAGAATAGCTGGTGGCACAGAGCAATGTTAAAATACGAAATAAAGGAAAACATGTTGTGCGGGCCCGTAGCTCAGCATGGCAGAGCGCCCGGCTCATAACCGGGCGGTCGTGGGTTCAAGTCCCACCGGGCCCAATTCGGCACTCTATTCGGTAAAGTGCCAATCATATAAAATGAAAATTTGACCTCACAAAATGTATAAAATTATATAAATCACAAAAAGTGCTTGTTTCTGTATAATATGAGATTATTCTTTGCGACCGATCTTCATGGCTCAGAAAAATGCTTTAGGAAATTAGTTAATGCATCGAAGATATACAAGGTTGATGCAACAATTATTGGAGGCGATTTAACTGGAAAAGCAATAGTTCCATTTCTAGTTAAAAGTGATGGAAGCATTTTGATTGATTATTTTGGCAAAAAGGTAACAATTAGTTCAAGAGATCAGGAGCAAAAGTACTGTAAGGAAATATCTGATTATGGATATTACCCATATAAAATAGATGAAGCCGCTTACATTGATTTTGCGCAAGACCAGGCTAAAATAGCAGATGCATTCCTCAGATTGATGAAAGAAAGGCTTGAAGGATGGATCAGGATTGCAGAAAAAGAGCTTAAAGGGATAAGTGTAATAATTAATGCGGGAAACGATGATCCATTGGAATTAGATCGAGTTTTAGATTCATCCAGCGCAATTATTCACCCAGAGGGTAAAGTCATTGAGCTAAATGGTCATGAAATGATAAGCACAGGGTATGCAAATATGACGCCGTGGCATGCACCTCGTGACATATCTGAAGATGCCCTTCTTGAAAAAATTGAAAGCATGGCCTCATTGCTCAGGGATCCACATAAATCAATATTTAATATACATCCGCCACCATTTAACAGCGGGCTGGATATGGCACCAAAAATCGATGCTGAACTAAGACCGGTTACCGCATCTGGCATACCGGTTATGGAGGCAGTGGGCAGCAGGGCTGTCAGGGAAATGCTTGAAAAGTATCACCCCATGCTTGGTTTGCATGGGCACGTTCATGAATCAAGGGGGGCAAAGAAATTAAATGGCACGCTTATTGTTAATCCTGGAAGCGATTATCAACGCGGAATTTTGAGAGGTGCCCTTTTTAACATTGATAATGGGAAAATTCTAAATTATATGTTAACGAGCGGGTGATAAAAATTATCATTTAAGGACATTATAGGTGAATCGAATATAATAGTTGAGCGATCTAAAGCAAAAGGATTAACTGTTAGGTTAATAGGAGGCATTGGAGTTTGGCATGTTTGCCCATCTGCCTCAAAATTGCCATTTAAGAGGGAATATAATGATATAGATGTGATCATTCCAAGAAATGAGGCAAAGGTTTTTTATGAATTTTTCAACGAAATTGGATACAGGGAAAATAAAAGATTTAATTCGCTCTACGGAGACAGGAGGTTAATCTTTATCAACGCTGATAATGGGATAAAGTTAGATGTCTTCTTTGACAGGTTCGAGATGTCTCACAAATTTGATTTCAAAAACAGGCTCAACATCTGCAGCAAAACATTGCCAATAAGCGATCTTTTAATGACAAAGCTACAAATAGTTAATCTCAATCAGAAAGATATAAGTGATATACTGGCAATATTTCTTGATCATGAATTCGGAAATGAACCTTGCCAAAATATAGAAGATAAATATATTTTAAAATACACTTCAAATGACTGGGGAATATATAGGACATTTACTGTTAACTTGATTAAGGCCATGCAATATTTGCCCCAGCTTTCCATTGAAAATGATTTGAAATATAAAATAAACGGAAAAATTTTGGCTTTTATGAGGGAAATTGAAATGGGAAGCAAAACGATAAAATGGAAAATAAGAAGCATCATAGGCGAAAGGAAAAGATGGTACGAATTGGTTTCAGATTTATATTAAGCAAATTATGCAATATAAATAATTGAGATTTAATGCTTAAAAAATAATAAAAATAAAATAATTAAAAAATAATTTTTTTATTAATTTGAGGGCTTCCTTTTAATTACATAAATATCCAGTGCCATTATTAGCCAAAGTATTAGACCCCATGCGAAGCTAAGGCCCCAAAGGGCATCTCTTGCTTTGTAATTTGAAACGTAAAACATCTGATGAGATGTTTCGGTATTTATTATGTATAAATGATACTGCATTATATAGGGCGTTGAATACTCTTGTGGAAAAAGGAAAAATAAGATGAATCCAAATATCAGCAAAACAATTGGTATGGCTACTCCTTTGTTGCCCCTGCTCTTCTGCATGTAATCCACAGCAGCTAGGATAATCACTATTATTGCAAGAACGCTGTTTATTTCAACATCTGTATAATTATAGTGATAACTCATTGTCATAGCTAGAGGTATGGTGATCAGGTCTAGAATGCCAACTACAAGCGCTACAAGTGCCCACGTTTTTGGCGAACCGGTAGGAAGTTGAAGTTCTTCGTCTTCTTTAGCAGTCAATTTATCCCCAATGTAATATTTATTAATTATGTGTATTTAAATATTATGTTTTTCAGTGCCTTGTTGCAAAATTTGCAGGTTTACCTGATTTTTATCATTTTTTTATCTTTTTTTATTATTTTTAACTGCAGCCTGCTTTGCTCGAGCATCTATCCCAGCGGCAGCAACTCATCAGGTTACATGCTTTTTCTTTAAGGATCTCCTTGAATCAATATTAAAGTGATGGTCCATATCATAACAGCCTGATTGAGTTTAAGTTAGCTGCTTCCGACACCCCCTAACTTCACTATAAATCCACTTTTTTAAATTCGAATTTTATAAATCTAATCTGAATAATATTCGAATTATTTAAATGTTAAGAGTGCAATGAACGAAAATTTTAAAATTAAGCTATTACAATTATTAATTATGACGCACATTAAAATTAAAGTTGAACCACCAGGGCCAAGGGCAAATAAGATAGCTGAAGAAGCAAATGAGCTAATTTCGCCATGCATGAAAAGATATTACAGATTCGTAATGAAATCAGGTAATGGAATGATTGTTGAGGACGTTGACGGAAACAGGTACATAGACATGAATGCGGGCATCGCAGTTCTTGCTTTGGGGACATCACCGCCAGAAGTTGTTAATGCAATAAGTGAAGCTGCAAGTAAGTTTCTGCATTATTCCTATACTGATTTCTACTATGAAGGGATAGTAAAGCTTGCAAAAGAGCTTATAGAAATAACCCCTGGAAATTTTAATAAAAATGTGTTTTATGGAAACAGCGGTGCTGAAGCTATTGAAACTGGCCTGAAACTTGCTAGGTTTCATTCAAAGAGGCCCAGAATTTTGGCATATACTGGGGCATTTCACGGAAGGACAATGGGGGCTCTTAGCCTCACCGCAAGCAAGCCAGCTCAAGTTAATGGATTTTCACCGCTTTTGCCGGGCGTAACTCATGTGCCATATCCTTACTGCTACAGGTGCCCATTTGGAAAGTCTTTTCCCGATTGCGATTATTTTTGTGTGGATTATATAGAGGATCAATTTTTTAAAAAATATGTGCCTCCTGAAGAAGTAGCTGCCGTGTTCTTTGAACCCGTGCAGGGAGAAGGCGGGTACATAGTGCCACCCAGGGATTACTTTAAAAGGCTGGAGAAATTGGTAAGGCCATACGGAATTCTTATTGCTGATGATGAAGTTCAATCAGGAATGGGCAGGACTGGGAAATGGTTTGGAGTAGAACATTATGGTATTGAGCCAGATATTTTGATGATAGCAAAAGCCATTGCATCTGGCATGCCGCTTTCCGCCACAGTATCAAGAAAGGAACTCAATGATTGGCCTGAAGGCTCTCATGCTACTACATTTGGAGGAAATCCAGTTTCAATAGAAGCAGCCCTTGCTACTATAAAATCAATTAAGCAAAAGGGGCTTTTACATAATGCCGAAAAGATTGGTAAGGCACTATTAAAAAGGTTAAAGGAAATTATGGAAAGGCACGAAATTGTAGGTGATGTCAGGGGGCTTGGTTTAATGGCTGGCGCGGAGATTGTAAAGGATAAAGGCACAAAGCTCCCAAATCCAGAAGCAGCAAAAAATATCATTAATTATTCATGGAAACATGGCGTTTTGCTTATAACTGCTGGTATCAGCACACTTAGATTTTCACCCCCATTAATAATTGATCAGGCAACTCTTGACGAGGCGCTTGACGTAGTTGAATACGGAATAAGGGAGGCTGAAAAAATATGAGAAAGGCAATAATTTTGGGGGCTGCTGGGCGTGACTTCCATAACTTTAATGTGTATTTTAGAAATAATGATCAATATTTAGTGGTTGCATTTACAGCTACGCAAATACCGTTTATTGAAGACAGGGTGTATCCTCCAGAGATGGCAGGGCCAAAGTACCCTGATGGAATTCCGATATTTCCTGAAAGCAAACTTGAAGAGCTTATTGATAAGTTTAAGGTAAACGATGTTTTCTTTTCCTATAGTGATGTTTCATTTGATCATGTAATGGAGTTAGCATCAATCTCAATTGCACATGGAGCATCATTCCACTTGTTAGGGCCAGATGATACCATGTTAAAGTCAATTAAGCCCGTAATAGCAGTTCTTGGAGGGAGGACAGGCGTAGGTAAAAGCACAATTTCAAGGTTCGTGTACAGAGAATTAAAAAATGCGGGACTTAAACCCGTAATCATAAGGCATCCAATGCCATATGAAAGCCTGAAAAAGGGAGTGGAAAGGTATGAAACAATTGATGATATAATTACATCAAAGATTTCAATAGAAGAAATTGAAGAATATGAGCCCCATGTAGAGAATGGAGCAACTGTGTATGCGGGGGTTGACTACGCTAAAATATTGAGTATGGCTGAGAATGAAGGAGATGTAATAATATGGGATGGCGGAAACAACGACATGCCTTTTGTAAGGCCTAACCTTACATTGACTGTTGTTGACCCAACAAGATTGAACAGCATTACTGGTTATTACCCGGGAGAGTCCTGCGTGATGATGGCTGACGTGATAATTATAAATAAGGTGAACCTGTCTGATCAAAATACCATCAGTAAATTTGAATCAATGATAAGAGGCCTGAACAAGCGAGCCAAAATAGCAAAAACCGAATCCCGTATTTTTGTTGACAGGCCGGAACAAATCAGCGGCAAAAGGTGCCTTGCAGTTGAAGATGGCCCAACAGTTACTCACGGAGGATTAAGTGCTGGGGTGGCCTATGCTGCGATAAAAAATCTGAACGGTGTTCCCGTAGATCCACGGGATTATGCTGCAGGAACCATAAAAGAGGCATATCAAAGATACACCAATTTGGGAGCTGTACTGCCAGCGCTTGGTTATAGCCCACAGCAACTTCGAGATTTGGAAATTACGATAAATGATGTGCCTGCAGATACCGTAGTGCTGGGCACAACAGCAAATCTGAATTTGTTTCTAAAGATAAACAAACCAGCAGTTAGGGTGAAATATGAAGCAATTGAAATTGGCACAACCCTTCGGGATGAGCTTGAAAAATTTTCCAAGTTCAGGTCAACGACCATCGGTTAAAAACCGACGGCCTGGGATGATGATATCAATGCAAACGTTGACTAGCCTCAGTCCATAAGGAACTACGTGTGTGTAGCTAAAAGAACGGCAGGGTGCCTCCCTAGCCATGCCCTCTTCTGGAGAATCACTAAATCCCATGCATATCCGAAAGAATATGCTAAGCTCTGCACGCATTGGGCTTCGCTCTGCGGAGGCGCACGCTATTCAGGGGTACTGCTCATTGCATAATATTCAATACTTCATTAATTTTTTGTTTTTGGGGAAGGCCTTGTATCTCGGCATTGGAGTTTTACAGCCTCTTCCAAGCCCCTAATTTCCTCATCAAATGTGGATTGTGCTATGTGGGTGAGAACCTCAGAAATAGGTGAAAGCCTGTACAACCTGAAAGTTGGTAAGTGATTGACAAAGAATGTGAAGAGTTCTCAATTCTGACAAGAATAGCCTGGAGGACCAAATTCCTTCCCCAAATGCATTCAAGGAGTCTACTTGGGTGATTTCAGATGACAGCCATAATTGAATAGATGATTACGCCAATCATATTCCCCATTGCAATGTAGCCAGCCAGTGGCACGCCGTATGTTTCATCAACTACATTTTGATCGTTGAGCTTTTTATATAAATCATCTATGCTATCCCTTACATTTTGCCCATCTATTTTAACAGGTATCCATTTTGAATCCTGTTTAGCTATGTCTCCTTTAACTCTTCTATTAAACTTCATTCCATTTTTAGAAATGAACATGATCATATGTATTCCAAATACTAGTGCAATCATGATTGCAACATACTTGATAGCGTATGCGGAAGAAAAAATCAATGGCATTGCTATGACATCTCCAGTTGCAAGCAATCCCTTTTTGTATAAAATTACTCCTACAAGCATTAGCAAGGCAGCCAATGCTATGTACGGAATTGCATAGTAATTCATCATATATAAGGTAACTATAAAGGATATGTAGGGCAAGAAAAGGTAAATATCGGCTACCATCCTTTCTTTGAAATCCTGATATGCAATTGGAAAATATAATGCCGAAATAGCGATGAGCATTAGGTAAGCAAGCATTTTAATATAATATAGAGATTAATCATTTTTTAGTTTTTACATAGTTTTTCTAGAGCAGTTTCATCATCTATCCATGCTCAGATATGCGTCTAATTATTCATTGAAACTGACACGCTCTCAGCGCTTGAAGATTCTGCGCTGCATCTGGCAACCATTGAGCGCATATACTAGCCCTGTATCAACGAGATACGCCCGCGACCATTATGCGTTTCTGTCATTATACAACAAATTGATAACACTTATCGTAGGCTCAGTTGCTTTCGCGCTCAGGCTGCCTGCAATTGTAAAATTATACTGTTGACACTCTCCACGGCTAAAGCCGGGAGATTCTTGCTTCTAAGGTCTTCACAGGTCGAGTGTTCACAGCCCTTCTAGGCTCCCACCTCATCCCATCCCACCTTAGAAGCAAGGGACGTGCCATCGCCCCGTTAACGGCTCCCGTGGGGAGCTTGGCTCCCCAAGCGAACCCTATATTCAGGACGC
>JABEBW010003691.1_pt1 | contig 11860 bp, 8 predicted proteins | sample 7245961 | NCBI WGS metagenome assembly JABEBW01 (sample SAMN14506364, study PRJNA622280) | hot springs metagenome | biome: hot spring [ENVO:00000051]|acidic hot spring [ENVO:00002120]; feature: spring [ENVO:00000027]|sediment [ENVO:00002007]; material: sediment environment [ENVO:01001048]...
TTTAACATAAATTATTAAAAACATCCTATTTAAAAAACTTCTAAAACATTTATACTAACTAAAAAAGAATTGGGGGGTCAAATGACAAACAACTTAAAAACATCAACTATTTTTTTCACTATAGGCATTGTTGTGCTTATTTTTGTGACATATGAAATATTGCATAACAATATACAACCTCATGTAAACATGAATATACTTGGCACACAATATACCAATCATTTTTTTGATAAAAAAACAAAAATTAATGTATTTTGGAAAATTGATAATAATAAAATTCATTTTGCACTTGAATCCCCCGGTCAAGGATGGGTGGGGATTGGTTTTAATCCAAAAGGCCCTGTAATGAATGGAGCAGACATCTTTATGGGTTTTGTAAAAAACGGCAAAACTTATATAAATGAAGAATATGCAAATACACCATACTCTCATGAACCTATAGTACAAGCTGGAGGCAAGGATTGTATATTATCATATAAGGGTGAATCAACACATAATGGAACTATTTTAACTTTTGTGAGAAATTTAAAATCTTGCGGATTGCATGATAAGACTATATCCAACAAAGATATGACAGTAATGTTAGCATACTCTAACGGAAAAGATTTCACAAAATATCATGGACCAAATCACAACGAGGTTCATATAAATTTTTTTAACAATATCACAAAACACAAATCATACATGATTACATCTCACCTAACATCCTACCAAATAGGCTTAATAGCTTGGGCACTATTATTTACTATTGTAGGTATAGTTGGTTTTGCATCATATTTCATTGAAAAAAACACACATCAACCTACATTAGTAAAAAAATCCAATGTTGGAGTATTTCCATTTGTATCTATAATGATTTTAAGTATCGCAGAGATAGTAAATTCAATATATCTTATAATAGAGCTATATTCAAATGCAGTGAACTCGATAATTGGTTTGACAGCAGGACTCGATTTCATTGTAATGGCTTTAATTGTTTTATTTTACAGAATATTTTACATAAATGACGAAGTTATAACTCAAGACATAAATGACGAAATTCCATGGTAGGAGGAATAAACAATGAATGAAATAAAAAATTTATTAAATCAAGAAAACCCAGAATGCCAATCATGTATTGCAAGAAGAAAAATATTAAAGGCGGGTATAGGTATTGCAGGCATTAGTTTGCTTGGCGCGGCAATTAGTGGTTTTGGGACCATAAAACCACAAAGCTCTAGCGAAAATATAAGAAAGCCAATAACGGCTGGTGATAAACTTGTTTACGCAATGGGTCCTAAAAAAGGTCAAATTATTACAGTTGATTCTATTAAACTGGATAAAGGAGCTTTGGCCTTTCCTTTAGGAAAAGAAGAGCATTTGAACTTAATAATGATTATACATGAAATCCAATCAGAATTTAAAGCACCTACACATCTAGATTGGGTTGTAGATGGGATAGTAGCATACAGTGCTATATGTACGCACATGGGTTGCACAGTAGATTGGCACCCAAAAGCACAAACACCAGCGCCTTATCCTCATATATTTTGCCCATGCCATCAGAGTATGTACAACATTTTTGAAGGTGCAAAAGTTGTTTCTGGTCCCGCGCCAAGACCGCTGCCACAATTGCCAATAAAATTGTCAAATCATGAGATTTTAGCAGATGGTGATTTCGATGGTCCTGTTGGGCCAATGGTATAGGAGGTACAAATGTATAAATGGTTAAATGAAAGATTAGATTTAGATAGGTTCAATAAAAAATTTTTGAGAAAAGCTTTTCCAGTACATCCCACATATTTTTTTGGCGAAATTGCATTGTTTAGCTTTATCATATTAGTTATTACAGGTATATATTTATTATTTGGATATGAAGCATCCTCTAAACTAGTTGAAGTAGGAACAAAACAACTGCCAGCCGCCTATGCTAGTATACTAGCAATTAACGCTCAACCTCTTGGCATGATAATAAGGTACGTTCACCATTTTGCAGCCCATTTATTTTTGGCTTCAATTATTCTTCACCTACTTAGAGTATACTTTTCTGGATCATATAAAAAACCGAGAGAAATAAACTGGTGGATAGGTCTTTTGCTTTTAGGTTCGGCAATATTTGCTTCGTTTAGTGGATATTTGCTACCCTATGATGCATTTTCTGTAACTGCAACCAATATTGGCTATTACCTTGCTTCACAACTTCCCTGGATAGGAACAAAACTTGCAAACTTTATTTTCAATGGCGTATTTCCATCACCTGGTGTTTTGCCAAGATTTTTTGCATACCATGTTGTAATTATGCCTATTATAATAACGCTTTTGATTGGAGCTCATTTGCTTATAATGATAAAACAAAAGCATACGCAACCAAAAGAAAACAAAAAAAATTACGAGGGTTATATTTTAGGAATCCCTCTTTGGCCACAACAAACTATGTTAATGATATTTCTATTTCTAGTAACATTTGGATTTTTGTTTATTATTTCATCTTTTTTCCCTGTTCACCCATCACAATATTTCGGGCCTCCAACCAATTCCACGCCTATGGTTAAGCCTGATTGGTATTTCTTGTGGATTTATGGACTCCTTAAAATAATACCAAATACCTTAATAATCCATTTATCCAAACATACTCTAATCGATCCAGAACTAATAGGTGGTATTATAATACCAGCAATTATTATGTTGTTTATCGTGCTCGTTCCAATATTATCGAAATCCGAACAAAATACTTACTATATGGAAACGCCAAAAAGTCACCCATTAAGATTTGCGTTTGGTATCGGGTTTATTGTGCTATTTTTAGTATTGTCTGTTATAGCATATCAAGAAAACATTGGGCTAAGCATAGCTTTATCTAGAATTCTAGTGTTGGCTTTACCATTATTTTCTTGGATCGTAGCATATTTTGTAGCGAAAATTAAAAAATAATAAAATCTACATCAAAATACTTAATATAGCATAAGTAGATTTTATAATGTAGCGAAAATTTTTTAGAATTTTTAAACACTTTCTCTTTAACTTTAAGATCTAAGGAGAAAGTGTTTAAAAATATATTATAATTCATTAGGTTATTATAAAACTTTGTTACAAAACACAATCTTACAAGACAAGGCCAAGATTCACCCCATAGCGGGTAATATGCAAATACATATGATAGTTATTCAATTGGTTTTTCCTATATAATAGAATAGATGTTTCCACATAGCACAAGAATTAAGTTACAATTTAAATGCTTATCGGGTTATACAGGGTGTAAAATTAAAAGCCGCCAATAGATCTAATATGATTTAAGAATGATAATTTATTTTAGGTAAAAGATTTGATTTCATCACACTAAACAAACTAAACAAAGATGGTGCAAGAATAAGAGAGGCAAAAACACCGAAAATCAATCCTCCTATTGTAGCAATGGCTAATGGATTCAGTAAATCCGTACCTCTTCCAACTCCTATAGCTAACGGTAAAAACCCAATTACATCAGCACTCATAGTCATGATAATTGGCCTTAGCCTGCTTCTTGCAGCAAGAGCTACACTTTTAAGAGTATGAAATTTGCTTAACTGTTTCGATCGTGAGAATATTAGTATAATATTGTTTGTTACAATTGTAAATACAAGCAAAATTCCTAAAAAAGCCGTACTATCAAGAGCCACTTTTGTTATAAAAAGAGCCAGTAGGGAAAAGCTTGCTGTAGAACCCATTGCAATTATTGCAGATACGGCACATTTTTGGCTTGAAAATTGAAAACCAAACATTATTAGCAAAATAAAAAGTGCAATTGTTAAAATTAAATACATATTATGAAAGCTTTTTGTCTGCTGTTTGTAGTATCCTCCTACTGAATAGCTAATATCGTGCGGTAAATGCATTTGCCTTATAATATTTTTAATATCGCTTGCAGCTTTAGTTAAGCCTACATGGTTGTATGGTTTCAGCCATATATAAGAGTAAGGCACCAAATTTTGGTGCGTAATATAAGGCACATTTGTTTTTACATGCGTATTTGATAGCATATTTAAGCTCATAGGTAAATTATTATCTATTATATTTAAATCCTCAAGCTCTTTTATGGTTTGTGGTTTATTTTGAATTGTTACTCTCAAAGGTATTAGTTGTTCGCCTTTTAATATATAACCAGCCCTTTCACCCCAAAAATAAAGCTTGATTGTATTAGCAAGATTTTTAGCATTAATATTATTAATTAAGGCAAAATAAGAAGGGTTAAACTCTATTTCTGGTCCAGTTGAAGGAGATTTATACGTAACAGATTCAAAATCTTTGTTTTTTGCTAGTATTTTATAAAGTTTTTCCCCTTCTACGTATAATTTATCTGGGTTGCTACCAAAAAGAAAAACCTCTAAAGGTGCATGCGAACCCGATAAGTCGCCTAACCTATTCACAATAATCTGCGATGAATTTAATGATATGAGATTTGGAGCAATAGCTTTAAATTTTTTATCTAATTCTAAAATTACCCTATGCGTACTTTCTTTTCTATTATTTTTTAGAACAATCATGAGTATAGCTTTATTTGGCGTTGAAAAAGAGTTTCCAAAACCTCTTCCGACCATTAAGGAAACCTTATCAACATTTGGGTTTTTACGAGCCTCATTCATTAATAACTCGCCTATTTTGGTTGTATCTTCAATACTACTTCCAACGGGTGTCCTAAATGGCACAGAGATTAATCCTTCATCCCATTTAGGTAAAAACGCTGTTGGAAGATTTTTAATGACAGCGTAACTAATTAAAACAGCTATAAAAATAATTGCGATAGATAACCATGATTTTCTCATAAAAAAAATCAATATGCGACTATACATTAAATAAAATTTTTGCTTTTTTGCTTTATTTGCTTTTTTTATTTTACGGTGTACAAGAATCATAGATAATACAGGTGTGAAAGTTAAAGCAATTAATTGTGATGATATAAGAGCTATTATTATAGTGACGGCAATATGTTTGAATAACAATCCTAATGTGCCAGGCAGAAAGATGAGTGGTATAAATACAACGGTTGATGTGATTGTGGCTAAACTCATAGGTGGCAATATACTCTTAAGCCTTTCAATAACGCTCGACATCCTTTTTTCAATATCGCCACTTACATTTTGCAAACCTCTTTCAATAATAACTATTGCGTGATCTATCATTGCTCCAATTGAAGCGCAAATACCACCCAATGTCATTATATTCAACCCAAAACCCATTATATATAAAGCAATAAAAGTTAAAGATAAAGAAAGCGGTACAACTAAAAATATGCTTATAGCGCCATCTATTCTTCCAATAAACAATAATACGACAATTATAGCTATAATACTTCCAATTATAAGCGCTATCCACACATCATTTAAGTTGCTAGTTATTAAATCGCTTAAATTATAAATTTTCACGATATTGATATTAGAAGGCAATTCAGCCTTAATTTTATCAATAATATTGTTAAGATTTTTTGATATTTCAACTTCATTGGCTTTATTTTGGGAAAGCATATCCATAATAAGCGCGTGTTTATAACCAGATACTTTAGCATCCTTTATTAATGGTGGTGGACTTTCAACTATACTAGCAATGCTGCCTAATTTTATAGGAATGTTGTTTGAATTTTTTGTTCTAATGGGTATTGTTATATCAGACAAACCTTTAATATCGTTTGGCATGTTTGTTGCAGATAAAGTTAATTGTTGGTTGAAATAATTCATTACACCAGAAAAAAAAGGCCCTTGATTTTGCACAAGAGACTCCATAACATCTTGAGGCGATATTCTATATTGCAATAATTTTTGCGGATTTAGCGCAATATTAATCTCAGGCCACCCACGAGAAGTTTCTTCTACTTTATAAACACCATTTATGCTTAGTATCATAGGTTTTACGTGAAAATAAAAGTAGCTCATCATATTTGAACTATTAGTCGTATTGGAAACAAGCGCATATTCTGCAAATGGATATATATTAGGTTCCATCAAGCGAACGCTCACAGTTGAGTTTGGAGGTAAATTTACTTTGGCTATCCTTGTTTCCAACATAAGATACGCTGTTTTAGAGTTAACATTTGAATTAAAATAAACATGAATTTTTGATAGGCCGTTTCCTGTTTGAGACCTCACAAGACTTACACCAGGCTCAGATCTTGCTATTTCTTCAAGCGGTTTTGTTACGTTAACAAGCATATACTTTACAGGCAAATCTTGGTTATGCACAAGAATAGATACTTTAGGAAAACTTATGCTTGGTAAAATACTTTCGGGCAAATAATTAAAAGCTAATATACCTCCAACAATAATAAAAATTCCACACAAAAATATTGTAATCTTGTTGTTCCACAAAAAAATCAGATATCTATTCATTTTACAACTTTTACTTGAATCTTGTTTTTTAATCTTTCTGCAGCACAAATGGCTATTGGGAGATTTTCATTGATACCTTCGACATAAGCAGTATTGCCATGTATATTAATCAATTTAATTTGCTTTTCATATGCTACGCCATTAATTATATTATATACATAAGTCTTTGAGCCCTTTGAGATAATAGCGCTTTTTGGTATACAAAAAGCCGGTTTTTTATAAATTGGTATATTTAGGCTAACCCATTGACCGCTAATCAGATTTTTATTGCTAACATTTATAAAGATTGGCACAAGACCACTTTCATCTGCATTGTGAGATATTTGCACAATTGTGCCTTTGTGTTTTGAATTATCGATATAATAATAAATCACTTGTCCGATTTTTAATTTTTGTATATTTTCAGGCTCTATATAAGCTTTTATCCATAAATTATCATTTCCCGTTAAGATCGCAATTGGCTCGTTTTTACTAATATAGCCTTTCCCATTTTTAAGATATTTCAAATTCCCTGAAAATGGTGCATAGATTTTAGATTGCTCGAGTGCAGCTTTAAGATTTTCTAAATTGTTTTTTGACTGATAGTATAGCATTTTTGCTTTTTCCAGTTCTTGAGATGTTGCTATACGTTTTTGATATAATTTAATTGTACCTTGCAAGTTTTTATAAGCTGCTTCAACGTTTGCTTTAGCATTTTGTAATTGATTTGAGAGCTTATAAGGATAAATCTGGGCTATTAATTGACCTTTTTTTACATTTTTAAAAGAAGAATTAATGTTTATTATACCACTAATGGGAGCAACAATTGCAACGTTTTGATTAGTTTCAACTTTCCCATAAGCCGTTATTGTATTGTAATTAGTACAAACTTTTGGGTAGGTTACCTGTACGTTCAGTCCATAGGCTATGGAATGTAAAAACAAAACAAAAACTAATATAAATATTTTTCTCATTTTAGTTATACCATCTTCTTTCGAGTATAAAAGCAATTAATTGTTTTGTCAATCTAATGCAAATAATATGGTAATATTTGAAAAAATTCTTTTACTCTCAAATCTGATTTTTATAAATTTCAAAAGAGGTTGTATAAAAGAAAAAGGAACAAGAAATTTTATTTTGAATTCAAAAGCTAAAGTGGTTTTAGAGCTTTTTGCGATGGTGTTTACAATAAGCGAGTTTTCATCAAAGTATGTAATACTTCCTAAATCCTTTTATCAAAGGAAACGTTTTTAAAACTTTTTCATCGCTTCATAATAATTCAAAATCTACCAGTTAGATTAACTTTAATTTTTACGTAAGACAATCCTGACAAATTTTAACACATTTGCAAAACTGTTAAATAGTGTTTTGGCATCAACAAAATATCTATTTGACATTAATTATCATACGCTACTGTATTTCATACATCGTTTTCTTTTAGTTTTAATTCCCATTTGTATATTTCATTTTTTACTGCATCGGCATCTTTTGCATTTGGGTTTAGCGTTAAGTACTCTTGCATTAATTTTATAGCATTTTTATAATCACTGTTTTTAGCAGAAATAAGTGCTGCGTCATAATATATTTGAGGATTAAATGGGTTTGTTGCAATAACTTCTTTGAGTTCGTCTAAAGCTTTATCTAGTTTATTGTCTTCTAAATACACTTGAGCTTTTAAAATTTTTCTGTTTGAATCTTCATCAAGCGCTACTAATGATGGGTTCGAATTAATAATTTGAACCGCGCTAGATTTAATTTTATTTGCTGTTTTTTCGTCTACAAAATTTAATACATGTGAGTAAGCATCAAGGGCTTTTTTGTATTGTCCGGTTTTAAGGTCTTGATCAGCGCTTGCAAGCAATGTTTCAATAAACGGATTTATTGATGCCATAAATAATGGTTTTAGCTGAAAAAATAATACATTATTGCCTAAGGGTTGTTGTATTGATGTAAAATTATTGATAGATTCTTTAAAATTGCCTTGTTCAGCTAACAGAATGGATTTAACGATTTGTGCAGTTTTAGTGTCAACTGTACTCGTTAGCAATTTGTTTGCGTTTGTAAAATCTCTATCATGAATAAAAGACAAAGCCAAAGCAATTTTTGCTATGTTGCTATTGCTATCTAATTTATAGGCCATATTGCTATACATTTTTGCATCATTAAAGTTATTGTTTAGATAATTAGCAATTGAAAGCCACCCAAAAGCACAAGCCGCATCTGGCATTATAATCTTTCTTGTTGGGATATTTACTGTTATTGTTTGCTCAGTGTTTTTTGGCATTACCACAATTTCATTGTTAGCATTTATTTCTTTTTTTATTAACTCGGATATTTTTTTATCCTCAATATATTTAGTGGATGTATTGTTGATTTTTATTATCTTATCGCCAGCTTTTAAAGGTATGATATCTGATAGCAAGGGATTTATTTGCTCTAATACTAAATAGCCATCTGTTGAATAATAATCAGCAAAAGAAACGCCTATGCCAGTATACTCATAAGCATTTGGTATTAGTTGTTTTTGTAAAAAATCTATTGCTTGTGTATATTGTTTTTGAGATATCAAAAAAGTAATTGCGGATTTTGGGTTTACCTTTAATTTGTTTTGTATAGCCCACTCTTGCGCTTTTTGATAATCCTTTGTTTTAATGAGGTAATCTAAGTAAAGATTTTTTGAAGTCTCAATATTTTTATTTAAGGCTTCCAAAATGACTTTTTTCGCTGAGTTTTCATCGTTTTTTTGTAAATAGGATAACGCTAAAAATTCGTACCCAATAATAGATTTAGGGTTTAGCTCAATAAGCATTTTTGAAGCTGCAATGGCTTGTGTATAGTCTTTTGACAATAGCGCAGCATTAGCCAATATTGCATACGAGGATTGGCTTAGGGGTTCTGTTTCTATCATTTTTTTTGCTTGGGCTATTGTATCTTGGGGGTTTAATATAATACTTGAGATAATAGGCGGTATTTGCTGTAGAGCTTTTATAATGGCATTTGCACTTGTATTTGCGTAATCTTCGTTTTTGAAATAGTTAAATACGCCACTAATTTGAGCGGTTGCTGTTGCACTTTTACTAATTGGGAAGGCTATTAAGTAGTTATTATCGTTATTATACAACTGGACCTTTAGCGTTGCATTGATATCAAGTGATTGTTTTGAAAAACCTTGTTTTGTATCAACACTCATTGAAGAAACATCAAAATAAATAAGCATTGTATTGTCTTTATAATCTTCCAACGAGTTCCTTTCAAAATATGTTTGCTTGACATATGGTGAAAAATAGTATCTTACTGCTTGAGTTAATAAAGCACCAGATGGAATCTCATATTCAATATTTACAGCCATTATATCATAGTCATATTTTGTATATTTTGTTGTCTTGTGTGCGTCTGTTGTTAAAATTGCACTATCAAGTATTGGTTTTGTTTGGTTTAAATTTTGGGGTTTTTCTATGGCTACTGGATTTACTGGGACATGGACTGTTGTTTGGCAGCCATAAACAAAAAGCACGATTATAAATACTGTTAATATTCTTAATATATTTTTCATGCATCACCACCTTACCCATTCATAAACGCTTTTTTGCATTGGCGTTAAATTGTTATCCACAAATTCCTTGTAATTAAAATCCATACCAACGGCATTTGATATACTAGTCAAATCTTTTTCCAACGCATTAAATACCAAGCTTGAGTAAGTACGTGCACCCATCAAAGCAATATTGGTTTGAGGTATCTCAAGCAATGAAATAACAAAATCTACGCCAGAGCTAATGGCTTTTGGTAAGCCTTCATTTTTATAATCAATGATAATATTAGCTATGCCTATTGTATTATCAAAAGTTTTTTCGCTAACATATTTGCCTAATTTGTTAATTTTTTGGGATTCCAATTTGCTTTTAGCCAACAATAGATTGGAATCGTGATATTTCTCAAGATAAGCTTTACCCAATTCTTTAAGAGCGTCGTTAGACGTGTTTGATACCATATTACCCACAATGTTATTAAAATCATCATTTTTGTAAGCATTAGTGCTTGAATCTAAATTTGAAGGAAGCACTTGAGGCGTATTGAAAAAACCTGAGTATGTATTATTTTGGTTATTTGCTGTTGTCAAAGAGGTTTGGCTTGATTGAAATGGTTGCAATGTAGAGCCAAGTGTCTTAAAACCTAATGAAGTACTCGCTTGATTATTTGCTGTAGATTGTGAAGTTTGGTTTTGTTGGATTTTATGCCATTTGTCAAGAGCCTGTTTTTTTTGTTGATTTAATAGTTCTTGTTGTTTTTGGTACTCTTCTTTTGCTTTCTGTTCAGCTTCTTGTTGAGCATTATAAGCATTGTTATTATTGTTAAATAAGCCGTCAAAGAATCCGCTAAATAAACTTCCAAATATACCCACTGCCATACTTTGCGATGGGCTGAGGCTAGAGTGAGGCTTTGATATACTTGATTTTGATGTACTTGGTTTTATCTGGCCGCCTGATTGACAATTGCCAGGTATACTAGTGTCACAAACAGGCGTTGGGGTTGGAACATCGGGTAGTTTACCACCAGACATTTGGAGTAATTGTTCATAGGCTCCGCCAAAACAATTGCCGTAAGTAAAAAAACTTATCCCAATAAAAATCATGAATTTAGCAATTTTCATGCGCATACATTACTCCTTTAGCTTAATGCTTTTAATTGGCAAATCATACATTCTAAATTCGTCCACATTACTAATACTTATTATACCTAAAGAATCGCCCAGCAAAATATAAAGCTCATTGTTTCTTAATGCAATTTGAGGTTTATTGGTAAAAATAAACTCCATACCATAACCATTTTGTATAAAACCTACGCTAGAGTTTGTTGTATAAAAAATACAATAATCGCTGTAAATAATTTGATTGAAATCTTCTTTCTTGTGCATATAGTAAATACTTTTTTGACCGTTGTTTATTTTCCATATGGTTTTATTGACACAAACAAAACTGGTTGTTCCATCACCGCTTGCGCAATTGATTTTGTCTTTGGAATAAAATATAGTAGAGTATGAGTATGGTTTTTGATTATTAAATATAAATGCTTCATACAAACTTGAATTGCTAGCTATACCTACAACATAAAGTGTATTATTGAGAGCGCCGTACAACTTAGCTTGGGATAAGGGTAGTTTTGCTATTTCTTGTATATAAGCTTGGGGTATGGTTTGTTTATCTGATTGTTTTGGTGATAAAAAACCAAAATGTTCATTATTTGCAAATAAGACAATGTCTTCACCTAAACACGCCATTGAATTAAATCCTTCATTAACAACTACAATCATATTTTCTTTTGGAAAAAGAACATATTTATTGTCATATGCAATTATTGGCTTGCTATTAAAACAAAACTGCACATCGCCTTTGACTTTATAATTTTCAATAGGTAACACAACCCAAGAAACCTTCATCTTACTATGTTTTGGCAAAATGATTGTTGTATTTGGTTGGATTTTAATATTTTGACTGTAAGTTTTGCAAGTAAATATTGAAATAAAAGCTGTTAAAATAAGTAAAATG
>JABEBW010004112.1_pt1 | contig 11841 bp, 11 predicted proteins | sample 7245961 | NCBI WGS metagenome assembly JABEBW01 (sample SAMN14506364, study PRJNA622280) | hot springs metagenome | biome: hot spring [ENVO:00000051]|acidic hot spring [ENVO:00002120]; feature: spring [ENVO:00000027]|sediment [ENVO:00002007]; material: sediment environment [ENVO:01001048]...
TGAATACATTGAGGAGTTCAATAAACTATCAAAGCTTGCAACAAAGAGAGGTGTTGAGGGAAAACCCATAGAGATTGTTGCACCATTAATTCATATGACAAAGGCTGAGATAATAAAAAAAGGTATGGAACTTAATGTTCCATATGAATTAACATGGTCATGCTATGAGGGTGGTGAAAAACCCTGTGGAAAATGCGATTCATGCATTTTAAGATTAAAGGGGTTCATGGAAGCTGGTGAGAAGGATCCACTGGAATATGAACATTATCCGGAATTTTATATTGAATATTTAAAGGGGAGAAAATGATACTTGGTTTATGTTACATATGCGGAAAGCCAGCAAGGCATGTTTGTAAATTGTGCGGTAGACCGGTATGTGATGATCATTATATACCATCATTGGGCATATGCACAAACTGTTCAAAGAAGTGGAAGTGATCTCAATTTATCAATATCAGCTATGTAAAGATCCCTTATATCATTGTAACCGTAATATAGCATGGCAAGCCTTTCAAGTCCAAGCCCCCATGCAAGAACCTTTTCCTTTATGCCAAGCGGTTCTGTTACCTCTGGCCTGAATACACCTGCACCACCAAGTTCAATCCATCTATCCTTGAAAACATGTATTTCAACGCTAGGTTCTGTGTATGGGAAATAGGATGGCTTGAACCTTATCTTTTCAAATCCCAGTTCCCTGTAAAATGATGAAAGTGTACCGAGGAGCATGGAAAAGTTTGATCCAGGTTCAACCATTATACCCTCAATCTGGTGGAATTCTGGTAAATGTGTTGAATCCATATTTTCCCTTCTGAATACTCTTCCAACTGTGAATACCCTTATCACCTCATCCCTGTGATCATAAAGATATTTTATTGAATTAACTGTTGTGTGCGTTCTCAACAATCCTGCCATTGCCAGATCCTCTTTCCATGAGTACTTCCATCCCCTTGAAATGCCATTACCGTTCTCATGCACGTTTTTTACAGTTCTATAATAATCAGGTAAGGAGAATTTTCTATCAACATAGAATGTGTCCTGCATGTCCCTTGCAGGATGATCCTGTGGAATGAAGAGAGCATCCATGTTCCAGAATGCACTTACAATATAGTATCCATATATTTCCCTGAAACCCATGTTTAGAAAGATCCTTCTCACCTTTTTTATGAATTCGGAGAGAGGATGAATCCTTCCCATTGAAGGGTATGGTGCGAACATTTGAACATCATACCTTTTAAGATCCTTGTTTTTCCATGCACCTGTTTGAATATCCTCGGGTTTAAGCTGTGTTATCTCGTCCCTTAACTCAAGATCCTTTTCCTGGATCCTTTTTGCATTGTCTGTTAACCTGAAAAATCTTTCAACGTTTTCCTTTTTTTCAACAATGTTCCTTTTCAAAAAGTATGAAATAATATCCTGGGGAGCGTTTTTAAAGTTTTTCAAATACTCTTCCCTTTCCCTTATTCTACTTTCAACCTTTTCCCTATCTTTAATAACAATCTTTCCCTTGTCAATCTCAAAACCCTCACCCTTTAAGTTCGCTATTGCAATGGTAACAAAATTCTTTCCGAATATTTTTATAAGATCATCAATACTTTTTTCACCATTTTCAATTAAATAATTAAAAATTATTCTTTCGGGTAAACCCTTCTCGAAGTACCTTTTTCCTTCATCAGTTAAATAGTATTCAACATTTATTCTCTCATCAATTTTAAGCAGACCCTTCATTTTTAGCCAGGATGCAGCATTCATGATCTCAACGATTGTGAGTGAGAGATCCTTCATTATATTTGAGAGTGAATCCTCACCCCCCTTTTCAATAAGTCTTTTCAACAGAATCTTCTCATTTCTGCTTAGTTCCATAGATGCTTAAAAAAAAATTCAATATTTTAAAACTTACTCATGCAATCACCAAAAATGTTAATTAGTTGAAATATTTTTATTAACACGGCAATGACGTTCACAAAAGTAAAGGAAATAGATTTACCAAAAAAGATTCTTGCAGGACATGGAGTTCTGGATAGAATAGGATCCGTTGTGGAAAAGATTGGAGAATTCAAAAAAATTCTCATAGTAACGGGTCCAAAAACCATGGACATAGCTGGAAAAAGGGTAAAGGAAATACTTGAAAAGGATCATATTATAGATGTTCTTATCACTGGTGATGCAACGACAGAAAATCTCAGGATTGTTGAGGATAGGGCAAAGGATTTTGAATCCGACCTTATAATAGGTGTTGGTGGAGGAACAAAGATAGATCTTGCAAAAAAGGCAGCCTATGATGTTTCAGTTCCATTCATAAGTGTTCCAACGGCAGCCTCCCATGATGGTGTTGCCAGTCCCAGGGCAACAATAAGGGATTCAGGATCACCATTATCCACGGAGGCTGCCGTTCCAATAGCAATAATAGCTGATACTGAAATAATTGTTAAGGCACCATACAGAAACCTTATTGCTGGTGCTGCTGACATTATAGCAAACTACACGGCAATAAAGGACTGGGAACTTGGTTATAAACTTAAGGGCGAGGATTTTTCAAGTTCCGCATATGCAATATCAAAGTACACAGCCGAAGAGATGATAAATTACGCACCCTATCTTAAACCGAACGATGAAGAATCCGTCTGGGTTGTTATAAAGGCAATTATTTCTTCAGGAATGGCAATGAGCCTTGCAGGATCATCAAGACCTGCAAGTGGAAGTGAGCATCTTTTTGCACATGCTGTGGAAATAATTGCACCTGGAAGGGCTCTGCATGGTGAAGTGGCAGGTGTTGGAACAATAATCATGAGCTTTTTACAGGGGCAGGACTGGAAAAGAATAAGGGATGCCCTGAGGACAATGGGTGCACCAACAAGGGCAAGGGAAATAGGATTGAGCGATGAAGAGGCGATTAAAGCATTAACAATGGCACATTCAATCAGGGACAGGTTCACAATACTTGGTGAAAATGGAATATCAAGGGAGGCTGCTGAAAAGGCACTGAGGGCAACAGAGGTGATATGATGGTAACCATAGGACTTGTTGGTAAAAGAATGGCAAAGGAGAATTTTGTTTTTCAGTTCCTTGGAAGTATTCCAGAATGCAAGGAATGCCCTCTAAAGAATATTTGTTTTTCTCTTGATCAGGGGAAATATTATAGAATTGTTAAAATAAGGGAGAAGGAGCATGATTGCAAGATCCATGACCTTGGAAAGGTTTTAACAGTTGAGCTTGAAGAACTTCCAGTTCCTGTTGCTGTTGAAAAATCAAAGGCAATAGAGGGGAGTGTTTTAACGTTCTCAGGTGAAAATTGCAACGAAATATTCTGCAAATATTATGATTTGTGCAATCCTGTTGGTTTGAGAACAGGTTCAAAGTTTAAAATTGAAAGCGTCCTTGATGATATAGAATGCCCGAAGGGTAAGGATCTTAAAAGGGTGCTTGTCAGGTGGTAAACATTCTTATTGGTATAGTTGGTAAACCAAACGTTGGAAAATCAACTCTTTTTTCAGCACTAACACAGCATGTTGTGGAAATTGCAAACTATCCATTCACAACAATTAACCCGAACCTTGGAACAGCCTATGTTAGAAATGAGTGCCCCCATAAATTGATTGGAAAGAACTGTAATCCCAGGAATTCTGTATGCATGGATGGAATCAGATACATACCTGTTAACGTTATAGATGTTGCTGGCCTTGTTCCAGATGCACATAAGGGAAAGGGTCTTGGAAACAAATTCCTTGACGATCTGAGGAATGCAAATTCTCTCATACATGTTATTGATGTTTCAGGATCAACGGATCAGGATGGAAATCCTGTTGGCATTGGTTCATACGATCCTCTCAGGGACATTGATTTTGTTGAAAAGGAGATTGCTTACTGGATTGGAGAAATTCTTTCAAGGAACTGGAACAAGGTTTACAGAAGAATTGGGAATGAAAAACTTGAAAAAATTATTTCTGACCAGCTTTCAGGTCTGGGAATAAGCGAGGATCAGATTTCGAGGGCACTTGAAAACGCATCATATGGCCCAATAGATCAATGGGATGAGGATGATTTCTTCTCAATCGGTCTTGAAATTCTTAGAATTTCAAAACCCATGGTCATTGCAGCAAACAAATCTGACCTTGTTTCAAATGATGTGATTGAAAAAATAAAAAACGAATCAAAATTTCCTGTTTACCCAATATCTGCTGAATATGAACTTGCCTTAATAAAAGCTTCAAAAGCAGGGTTAATTAAATACAGGCCAGGAGATAGTGAATTTTACATTATTGATGAAAACAAACTAAACAAACAGCAGAAAAATGCACTTGATAAAATTAATGAATTTATGAAAAGGAACAATGGAACTGGTGTGCAGAGAATGCTTGATGATATTGTATTCAAAATAATGAAAATGATAACCGTTTATCCAGTTGAGGATGAAAATCACTGGACTGACAAATCTGGTAATATTTTACCTGATGCATTCCTCATGCCGGAGGGATCAACTGCACTTGACCTTGCTTTTAAGGTTCACACTGATATAGGTGAGAATTTCATAAGGGCAATAGATGCAAAAACTAAGGTGGTTGTTGGAAAAAATTATAAGTTAAAGGATGGAGATGTAATCAAGATTGTTTCAAAAGCCTAGAAATGATCGTGTATATGAATAATGATAATGCAAAGGAGACAAAGTAACTTATATCAACTCCACCAATTAAGTTTGAAATTGGTCCTGTGTATAAAGGTGCCTGGTTCATGAATGGAACACTTATTAACAATGAAACTAAAAATGAAATGATTGCCAATTTTCCAATTCCTTTTTTCACTATGAATTGATCAGCAACAATTATTCCAAACCATGGCATGATCCAGTAATCAAGGAAATACAGGAAATCCTCGTAGAAAGTGTAAAAGCTGTTGAAGCCTATGATTGCAAGGATTATGCCAATAAAACCTGAAATAACCAGTAATTTTTTCCTGTCAAAATTTTTGAATATTGCATTAACAGAAAGTGAATGTGAATATATGTTGACTGCATTTGTTCCAAGACCGCCCATAAAAAGGGATATTACGGTCAATATTCCAAGGAATCCTGAAAGGGAATAGGCTGCAAACATGGAGTTTGTATTCCCTGTTTTAATTGCAACAAGAAAACCAAGTATTTCAAGCCATATTGTTGATAAAAATGATCCTAGAAATGAATAAATGAATACTTTCCTTGAACTTGTATTTTGGGGAAGGTATCTTGAATAATCCGAACCGTATGGTGCCCACGATGCTATGTATGCAAAAGATGTGGCAAGTACAATACCAAAATAATATATGTTTGTATTTCCATTATAATTTAAGTTTACAAAATTACCAGTTATTGTTATGTACAGAAACATTATACCAAGAAGGATTGAAAAAATTAATTCTATTTTATGTATATAATCGTATCCATATATTGCAAGAAGAATCTGCACAATTCCATAGATAATTATTAAAAATATGTAGTTTGTGTGGAATATAATGAGAAGGGCAAGTGTTCCAAGAATAAGGTTTACAATAAACCACCCAAGTGTGCTAATACCCTGAAAAAGACTCATCAGCCAGTTCCATTTCCCGAAAGTTTCCTCCGATATCATCATCTGTGCCTTTCCCTTTTTTGGCCCGAGAACAGTTACTGTTGCAAGAACAATTGCACCTAAAAGTGTGCCTATTATAAGTGCAAGAATTGTGTAAAATATATTAAGATTGAGTATGTATGGCAAAAATCCAACTGCAAAATCTGCAAGTGTTATGTTTGCCCCGAACCAGAGGGTGAATTGGTTGAATGGCTTTCCATGCCTTTTTTCCTCTTCAACAGTTTTAATTCCTCTATCTTCCATATTCCGAACATGTGTTCGTAATATAAAAATTTTTTCTTTAAAGGAAATTTAATTTCTAAGGGAGATAATTTAATTCATCTGTATGTGGGATTTTAATGAAAAAAAGGTCCGTCAGTTATGATAATTCAAACAATTTATTTATTTGAAAAAATATAGGAATCAACAAGATCATCAGGTACAAATATTTTCATATTTTCAAGGTTCTTTTTAATTTCACCTTTATCAACTTCCCAGACAAAATTATAACTTTTTAGACTTTCAGCAATTCTCTTTTCATCAAATTTTAGGTATAGTGATGTTGCTTTAACTGCCTTATCTATTTTTTCACCATTCCTCAAAGCATCAGTATTTTCAATATATTTTTCAATGAATTCTTTTATTTTTTTATTAAAATCAATGATGAGGGCACCGCAGCAAACATTTTCCCTTCCAACTATAATTTTTTCACCTTCAACACTTGATAGATATGGCTCCCATATTGTAATTGCATCCACCGCTTTCTTTCTATAAGCATCTATCAATTCTTCAGGTGAATCGAAGTATTTTATGTTCCTTACATCAAAGTTGAGGTAAATTCTTGTGTTCAAATCCATTGTTGAAAACAATGTTGATCCAATTTTATTTATTTTTCCTTTATGAACTATACCGGAACCACCTTTTGCGCAGAATGATATTAACCTTATTCTTTTATCTATTAAATGTATTATGAAACCTGTTACAACGGGTGCAAATGCAACATCAATTTTTTTCAACAATAGATCCTTTAATTCCTGTATACCATTATCATAGATTTTTATCTTTACATAATAATCATTTAATTCCTTCGCTGTTAAAAAAACAGCAGCATATTCGGATGCCTTTAGAACACCTATTTTTAAAATTTTATCATGGTTCAATGAAACAAGTATTGTTCTTTTCGAAATCTCTCTCCTTTTTATCAGACCATTGATTTCCATTTCCCTTAATTTCTCTGAAAGGTAGGATTTGGATATGCCTATTAAATCTCTAAGTTCCCTCTGTGTCAATGGTTTATCCTCAAGCGCATCAATAATTTTTGATTCAATTTCCTTCACATTATAACAATTATTTCAATTATTAAAATTTTTTAATGAAAAATTTTTAAATTACAAACATTTTCCCATACTATGGAATTTTTCTTTAACCCTGAATCTGTTGCAGTAATAGGTGCATCAGGCAAGGAAGGTAAGATAGGTTATGAAATAATGAATTCACTAAAACACACAAAGGTAAAAATATATCCTGTTAACAAAAAGGAAAAGGAAATAATGGGGTACAGATGCTATGAAAGCATTCTTGATGTTAAAGATAAAATAGATCTTTCAATAATAGTGCTAGGTGCAAGGGATACACAACAGGCTGTTGAGGAATGCGGTAAAAAGGGTGTGAAGGGCATAATAATCATATCAGGTGGCTTCAAGGAACTTTCTCAGGAGGGTGAAATAATTGAAAATAATATCAGGGAAATTGCAAAAAAGTATGGTATGAGAATAATAGGACCCAACTGTATAGGAGTATTTTCATCCTCATCAGGTTTTGATACATTCTTCCAGGCAAGGGATGCAATGAAAAGACCTGGCCCCGGTCCTGTTGCATTTCTAACACAATCCGGCACATATGGTGTTACCCTGCTGGAGCTTATGGAGGAAACTAGCATTGGTGTAAGTAAATTTGTTAGTTTCGGGAACAAGGTGGATGTTAACGAAATAGACATGCTTGAGTACCTTGAGAACGATAATGATACGGGTATAATTGCCCTTTACCTTGAGAGTTTTTCCAATGCAAGAAAATTTGCTGAAATATCAAAAAGGGTTTCGAAGAAAAAACCCATAGTAATTTTAAAGGCAGGAAGGAGCAGTGAGGGAACAAGAGCTGCAAAATCCCATACAGGATCTCTGGCCGAAAACTATTCCATATTTTTGGGTTCAATGAAACAGTCAGGCGTTATTGTTGTTGAGGATATTGAGGAAATGGTTGATGTAATAAAAATTCTTGCAAAGCAACCGAATATAAATGGTGGAAAAGTCATGCTGATAACAAACGGTGCGGGTCCGTGCGTTGTTACAGCGGATGAGATCGGAAAATCAAAAATTCTGAAACTCGCACAATTGAATGATGAGGAAAATGAAAAATTGAAAAAAATATTGCCCGAATATTCCATTATATCAAACCCGCTTGATCTTACAGGTTCAGCAACACCCGAATGGTATAAAAAATCCATGGAAATTCTTGAAAGTTCAAATAACATTGATGTTTTTGTTCTTTACTTTGTTATACCCAATGCACCCATTTACAGGAACATTAATGAACTTTACGAACTTTTCAGAATAAAATGGAAAAAACCAGTTATTGCTGTAATGGCCGGTGGTGAATTCACAACAAAGGTATCAAAGGATCTTGAGAAGATGAATATTCCTGTTATTACAACCGCAAGGAGGCTTGTTAATGCTCTTGAGAAGGTTGTTGAATACTCGGGATGGAAGAACAATAGAGATTAAAAGTGCTGAAAGGGAAGATATAAGGGGAATTATTGATGTTTTCAATGATGTAATGAAGGAGGAAGTGTATTTACTTGGCGAAAAATATCTTGCAGATGAAGAATTCCTTGGCATGAGATTGATTGATGAGGAGAATGAACTTTTCCTTGTTGCTAAGGATAATAATAAAGTTATAGGTGTCCTTACACTCACAAGGGAAAGGTTCAAGAAAAACAGGCATGTTGCACAGCTTGGTATTGCCATAAGGAAGGGATACAGGAGTATGGGAATTGGAACAAACCTTATTGATCTTTCATTTGAGTGGGCAAGGAAGAAGGGCATTGAAAAAATATGTCTTGAAGTCTTTTCAACAAACACCGTTGCAATAAACCTTTACAGAAAGATGGGTTTTTATGAAGAATGTGTGAGAAAAAAACAGTTCAAAATCAGGGGAGAATATGTTGATGATATAATGATGGCAAAATTTTTAAATGAATAAATCTCCTGAATAAACATGGATCTGAAGGTTAAAGTAATAAACATTGAACATCCAAAAAGGGTTGCGTTCATAAATCATGAGGATGCTAGCATAATAGGTGTTGGATCAGAACAGAGAATTATTGTTGGTCGTGATTCATCAAACATGATTGCATTTGTTTACCTTTCAGATATTGTTGAAAATGGTGAAATATGGATAAATGAAAGGCTTTCAAAGGATCTTAATGTAGGGAATGGAGAAAATGTTTCTGTTTTTTCAGCCCCACAACCACAATCCATTGATTACATAAGGAAAAAAATGTTTGGGAATAAGTTAACTAAGGATGAGATTGATACGATTGTCAGGGACATTGTTATGGAAAATTTAAGCGATATTGAGCTTTCAGCATATGTTTCATCCATCCAAACTATTGGTTTGGACAGCGAGGAAATAACAAATATGGTGAATGCAATGGTTAACACGGGTGAAACAATCAAGTTCGACCATGATGTTTACGATGTTCACAGCATAGGTGGCATTCCTGGTAACAAATATGCTCTTTTGACTGTTCCAATTGTTGCATCAGCTGGATTGAAAATACCAAAAACATCATCAAGGGCAATAAGTTCACCTGCAGGTACAGCTGATGTTATGGAGGTTCTTGCAAGGGTGGATCTGAAGGCAAATGAAATAAAGAAAATAGTTGAGGATGTTGGGGGAACACTTACTTGGGGAGGTGCAATGAACCTGGCACCAGCGGATGATAAAATAATAAGGATTGAGCATCCCCTTGGAATTGATCCATATCCACAGGTAATAGCATCCGTTCTTGCAAAAAAGAAGGCAACGGGAATAAATTACCTTTTGATTGATATACCCATGGGATCGGAAACAAAGGTACAGAACGAGGAGAGGGCAAGAGATCTTGCATCAAGGTTCATAGAGATTGGGAATAGATTGAATATTCATGTGGAATGTGCTATTACATATGGTGGTCAGCCCCTTGGAAGGGCTGTTGGACCTGCCCTTGAGGCCATGGAGGCCATGAAAGCCCTTGAAGGAATTACAACATCAAACAGCATGATCGTTAAGGCAATAGAACTCGCATCAATGATCATTGAGATGGGTGGTGTTGCGGAATTCAACAAGGGAAAGGATCTTGCAAGACAGATATTAAACAGCGGAAGGGCAAGGGAAAAGTTTTTGGAAATTATTAATGCGCAGGGATCAAAGGGTATTGAGAAAAGTGATGAAATTCCGGTTGGAGAATTCCAGTACGATCTAACATCATCCATGGATGGTTACATATCATATGTTTCAAACAGAAGCATTGTACAGCTTGCAAGATCTTTAGGAGCACCCAACGATAAGGGTGCAGGTATATGGGTTTACAAAAAGATTGGAGATAAGGTGGAGAGGAATGAAACTGTTCTTAAATTCTACGCTGAAAAGAAGGACAAACTTGAAAACACCATCAGGTTATCAAGAAAATTGAGGATATTCGATGTTGAAGGGATGGTTCTGGAAAGCATTGGAAGAAAAACAAGAGGGGTGATGAAAAATGAGGATTAAGGTTCTTTATTTCGGTGCATTCAGGGACATTACAAACAAAAGGGAGGAGATTATAGAATTCAACGGTAAAATGCTAAAGGAATTAATTTCAATTCTAAAGGAAAAATACAATTTAAATGATGAGAATATGATTGTTTCAATAAATTACAAGTATGTGGATGGTGATGCTGAATTAAATGAAAACGATGAAATTGCAATAATGACACCTGTTAGCGGTGGCTAATCAATTATTTCATATGAATATTCAAGTTCAGTTCCAGATCTCTTGAACATTATGCTTGCTGAGCAGTACTTGTTCTGTGATAGTTCTATTGCCTTTTTAAGGTTGTCTTCATTCACCCTGCCATAAACAATGTATTTTAAGGTTACCCTTGTGTAAACCTTTGGGAAATCCTGTGCCCTTTCACCATTCACCTCAACCCTTAAAGTTCTGAAATTTTCCCTCATTTTTTTAAGTATTGAAACAACATCTATAGCTGTACAAGATCCAAGACCAACAAGCAGAAAATCCATGGCGGATGGTGCAATCTTTCTATCCCCATCAACAATCACGCCATGCTCCTGGTTAACCGTTGCAATGAATTTCATGTCTTCCGAATAATCTATGCTGACGAACATTGAAGGGAAAAAGTCATTCATTATAAAATTATTTTTCCAGACTATCCTCATCTCTAATTTGATCTAACTATAATGTACATCAATCTTCTTTAAATTTTCATTTTTTACAATATAATAATTTCTTTTTCCGCCTTCTAACTCTAACAATCAAAAATTTCTCCTTGATTTGCTCATTTTATGTAATAATTTTACCATTATATTCATAACTTCCTCTAATTCTTAGGGATTGATTCACATTGTTTTCCATCATTATTGGTGATCCAGATGATTGTTATTCTAACCCCTTTTTTATAACATACTCTAACTTGTATACTTCGTTAAAAAGTATAGAAAATCCCTCAGAGGTATTCTCATTTTCATATCTTTCAAAAGCATATTTATGAATATCCAGAAATTATATATCATTATGGAAAGACCTTAGAGAAAATACTTTAATTTTATATTATTAGTTCTTGTTTTCCATCTTATTTCATTTTTATTTGAATTTCCTGTTTCTATTCCCCATTTTTCCTGTATGTTTCTGCCAGTTCTAAAACATTAATTTCTGTTACCTCTGCATTCGTATAGAATGAAAAATCATTCCATTCTACATCCTTTTTGTATCTGATCCTTACATAATTTGTTTTAACAACAATTTTCCCTCTCTTTATTCTATCTTCTATTACAACATAATAACAATGATTCATTTCTGACCATTTTAATTGATATCCTAAGAACATCTTTGTTTTTGGATTTTCTTTTGCAGGTATTATGTATTTTAATCCAAGATCTCCTATTTTTTCCAAAACACCAGCATCAAAGTATCCTCTATCTATCAATACATAATTTACATCGATTC
>JABEBW010004113.1_pt1 | contig 11817 bp, 11 predicted proteins | sample 7245961 | NCBI WGS metagenome assembly JABEBW01 (sample SAMN14506364, study PRJNA622280) | hot springs metagenome | biome: hot spring [ENVO:00000051]|acidic hot spring [ENVO:00002120]; feature: spring [ENVO:00000027]|sediment [ENVO:00002007]; material: sediment environment [ENVO:01001048]...
AAATACAGGTGTATCACCAGCATACAGCTATTCACTTGTAAGTGGATCTGGAGCATTGATACTATCATTATCAAACAACACAATTGCACAGATAGCGACAAAGACAGGACAGGTAATCAATGTATCATTGAATCAGTTGAATGCAAAGATATCCAATGTATGGTCTGCTGAGAACACAACATATGCAACACTTAATACAGACTTTGGAACAATGACAACCCAGTTGAACACGATAAATGCTGCTATAACAGGTATATCCAATGGTATTGCAACAATACAGACATCACTTGGAACAATACAGACATCATTGAATAACTTAAACGCAAAGATCACAGCCCTGAATGGAACAGTTGCAACAATACAGACATCACTTGGAACAATACAGACATCATTGAGTTCAATAAGCACAACAGTTTCAACAACGGCAACAAATGTTAACAATCTAGTAGGATCTGTAGCAACAGTACAGACAACGCTTGGAACAATACAGGGCCAGATAACAAATGTAAGCAATGGTATAGCTACAATACAGACAAAGCTTGGTACAATCCAGACAAATGTTTCAAACATATACACATCCGTTGGATCAACATCAAGCTCAGTTAGCTCCGTGCTTGGCTGGTCCATTGGAGCACTTGTTGTTGCAATAATCACATTGATACTTGTCTTGGTTGCAATACTGCAGATAAACAAAATTGCAAAGCAGTTCAAGCCAAAGGAAGAAGTGAAGACACCGGAAGAAAAGAAGCCACCTGAAGGTGGTGCATAAATCCCTTAACTTTTTTTTATTTTTCTTTAATTTTTGATGTAGATGTTCTGGTTTTAAAAATTAGATTTTTATCAAATTGCTATTTTATTGCTTTTCCGAGCATTTATTCAAATTTGTTTTCAAGGATTATATAGGATTGAAATCACTATATTTTTCACTTGGAAAAGATTGAAATATTTTCTATATTTTGATAAAGTATGGATCCAAAAGAAATAAGGGAAAAGTATCTTGGTAAAAGAATTTATCTTGCAGCACACATTCATATGATTACACCATGCAATCTGGATCCAAGGTGCAAATATTGTTCATTATCAAGCAGATTTGAAAATATCAGGGCTGAAAGGGATGTTTTAACAATTGATGAAATAATGAAAAATATAAAAAAGGTTGAAGAAATTAAGGAAATAAGTTCAATAATACTTGTTGGTGGATCGGACCTTAATGGTCAGGATGAAATAATTCTTGATATAATAAAAATGGCAAGGAATATAACAAACATGGAAATTGAAATAGATGTTGGTGCACCATTGAAAATAGAAACTCTTGAAACTCTTAAGGATTACAATGTAACTGTTTATTCAGCTATTGAAACAATAAACAGTGAATTATTTAAAGATGCAAAACCCGGTGATTCTCTTGATCTTAGAATAGAATTACTTGACAACCTTGAAAAGCTTAACATGAACATTGGAACAATAGTTATGAATATGGGTAATGAGAAGGATTTTTATGATTCAATTGAATTTTTAAAGAAATATAAGAATTTAAAGTATCTTTATTTTTCAACTTTCAAGCCGGTTAAGGGAACACCATGGGAAAATAAAAAACCTGCAAATATAGAAGATACAATAAAATTCATTGAGTACTCAAGGTACATTTTTCCAGATAAACATATTGCCCTTGCTGATGTGGAAATTGAAGGAGGTAGCATTTCACCATGGATCTTAAGGGAACTTGATCATGGAGCTGGTAATACTTTGGCTGGAATTCTAATATACAAATACAGGGTTTTCAATTATATTAAAAATATGATGGATCTTGAAAAATTCGGTTATGAGATTGTGAGAAGAGAATAGTTCCTAAAGATCCAGAACTTCCTCAATGTGCATGGTTTCAACTGGTGTTGAAAGATCACCAACATAAGCTCCTTTTGAATTTGCAATCATTGATGCACCTAAGTACAAAGAACCGAAATTTGCAGTTGCAACGTGAACAGGAACCTTGAAAAGATCCTGCAAATATTTTATTTCATCATCACTTACGTTTGGATGAACTATCATGGCCTTTTTTGTTAGAACAGCCACGGATCCAACGGTCTTTATTCCTCCAATTTCACCCTTAACAACCTCAACGTTCAGAACATCCCCTATTATTTTTGCAGTTTTTGAATCAAACTCAGGATGAATCAATGCAACCCTATCATTGGCAAGAATATCGTTACCAACAGCATTTATTTTATCCTCAACAAAGAATATGTTGTAAGATTTTTTCAAAAATCCAACATCCTCAAAGTCAGCAAAATCCGTTATAACAGCACCATGGGAATTTAAAACCATCAATGATCCTATTAAAGAAGATCCACCAAGGGTTGTTTTGAAAATCTCTACATCAAGAGCTTTTCTAATATTCTTCTCATCGTTTGCATGAATATCCTTTGGAACTATTGCTATTTCTTCATTACAGACTGAAAATACGCCAATGTATGGACTGTTGTTTATTAGACCTTTAAGAAGCATCAAATTCAACCTTATGGGTTATATACCTCCACATAATCCTCTTCCGGGAATTTCACAACTTTTACCTTTACTTTAAGAGGTGGATTTTCAATACCTTTCTTCCATATATTTTCATTGAGCTTCGGATCAACCCATACATTCTTTAAAGGAATTCTGTATTTTCTTGCTATTTCCATTCTTATTAAAGTTAAAGCCATGTTTGATCTTCTTCTTCTCGAAATTTCCCTTGTTCTTCTCAAAGGGATTACGACAATGTTTTCATCATCTGCCATATTTTAATCACCTCATACTTTCAACTTATTTCTTCTCCAGTTCCTTCTGTGTGGATGTGTTGTGAACCTTCTATCTGTTCTTATCATCACCCATGCTGGAACCCTTCTGTTCATTTTCGTTCTTTTTATCAACCTTAATTTTCTTGCAACATGCTTATTCCTTGCCATATTTTATCGCCTCTCGATCCTGATATCCCTTCTGTTCTCACTTAATCTTTGTAACAGAAGCTTGAGTTCATCATCCGTTATTGTTCTATTCAATCTACCTGTCTGTGCCAGATATATTATCTGGTTTTCAACAGCCTCGGCAAGTTCTGGTTTGACCAGCCTTACCCTTGCAAGCCTTTCCCTTGCCTCCGATGTTAAGTATCTCCTCAAAATATTTGCCCTCTCTTCCTTTATTTCTTTCTCTTTTTCTTGCTCTTCCTGAGCCATTGCCTGCTGTGCTAACAGTTCAGCCAGCTTCCTTTTTCGAATCTCTTCAAGCTCCCTATCCTCCTCTGCCACTTCTCCATCACTCCTTCTTGGATAATTCTAAAGCAAGTTTATCAAGATATGATTTACCCTTTGGTGTTAAAACCCTACCCTTTTTATCCTTTGTAACATAACCCAATGATTCCAGCTCCTGGAAACATTTTCTAACAATGGATCTGCTTCCCTTTGCAGCATGGTATGGCTTTGTTCCTCTGTCCACTTTCCCTCCATATTCTCCTGCAAGCCTTGATATTCCTATTGGTCCTAAAATGTAAATTTTCCTGAAAACGCTTGCAAGTCTAACATACCACCAGTCATCGTTCACAGGGCCCTTTTCCCTATGTATACCTGTTTTAATCCATTTTGCCCACTCCGGTGGCGTTACCTCTTTTTTCAACTGTTCTGCCAATTCCTTTATAAACGCATCTGGATCAATATCATAAACACTGACCATGAGCATACACCTGGTATAAAGGCTCAATGCATATCAACTATTTTAGTGTTTCGAAAATCATAACTTCATAATTCTTACGCCAGATATGGGTTTTGGGAAAAAGTATGTTGATTTTTCTGGTAACAATTTCCCATTCACAGCCATGTTCCATACAGTTTTTGGATCCAAACCCTTCAAAATAAAAGCAACTGAAGATTTATTTTTCATAGCAAAATTTATTGCATTTTCCTCAACTTTTTCATATTTTACCCTGCCCCATTTCTCTTTAATTGAAAGAACATTTTCAATTATTTCATTGACTGTTAAAACATTTATCTCATCTGATGATTTTATTTTCAATGTCCAATCTTTTGTTATGATCTTAATATCCCATTCTTTTTCGTTTATTTCATATATTTCCTTTATTTTTCTAAAAAGTTCATCGGTGTTTATTTCCTTCACTATTCTATGTATTGGAAAAATCCTGAAATTTTTATCATTTATGTTTATCAAATAACCCATAATGTATGAATAACCTAACTCCTTTTTGTAAATAAGAGAAGCATGGTATCTGTGGTGACCATCTGCAATCACAAGTTTCTCATTTCTTAAAAGTTCCTGAATTTCACTTTTTGATTTAAAAACTCTATTATAAACGTTGTAATCATCAAGGAATTCAAGATCCTTTTCCATGAATTTTAAATTTTCCATTACCAAATTTTCAGGATCATTGTAAAGTAACATTATTGGTTCAAGAATAAAATTTGTTTCTTTTAAAAGGTTCAGCCTATCCTCCATGGGCTTTGGATAAATCCTTTCATGGGGAAATATAACATTATTTTCATAATCTTCAACTTTTATCCTTGCTAGAAATCCTGGCCTGTTTAACTTTTCTCCATTGATGGAAAATTCCTGGAAGTATGGATAATAGAATTCATCATCATCCTGAATTAAAATTCCATCCTTAATCCATTTTTCAATCAGATTTCTTGCATTTATGTATTTATTTTCACCTTTTGGTAATGTTAAATTCACAATATTATATTCACTTTTTTTGTAATAATTTTCCCTCATTGTTTCATCAATTTCATCGAATGGTCTCGCTACAAGGTTCTCTATGTTATTTAAAGAATACCTGAAACCTTTGAATTTTGAAACTTGTACCATAGCGCCGAGGGGGAGATTTGAACTCCCGAGTCCTCAAAGGGACAATAGATCTCGAATCTATCGCCTTATCCGGGCTAGGCTACCTCGGCCCGAAAATCTAAAAAATTTCTTTATTAAATAATTTTTGCATACTCGTAGAGAATTTCTCCCTTAAAAACATAGGATGGAAAATGCAGAGCCATGGGTAAGTCGTATGTGGCAATAATTTTATTATTGAGAAATCCGATAAACGTACCACCCTTTGTGAAATTTACCTTTAGAGCTTCCTCATTTGGTAGAAATAATCCAAATTCCTCAGATCTTACCTTAACAATTGGATCAAGGTAAACATGCCTTGTTTTTGTATCCCTTTCTTCAAGAAAATTTTTAAGTGCATTGTAAATATTGTTCGCTTGATCTATCTGAATGTAACCACCGAACCCAGATGGTACTTCAATTATAAATGATTCAACACCATTTTTTATCAATTCTGTCATTAGCTGACCTTTCCTACCCTTTGATTTAACTATATGCGTAATTTCAATCTTTGATTTCACATCACTTTTTTCTTTAAAATTTAGCAAAACATAGGGTCTGCATAAAAAACCGCAGGAATGGAGATCTATAACAATATCATGTTCCATGGCAAGGTTGAATATTTGATTTGCTAATCTTTCTGATAATGATCCATTTGGATCGCCAGGAAAAATTCTGTTAAGATCTTCACCGCCATAGGGTGAACATCTGCTCCTGTAAAGAAAAGCACCCATGTTCGCTATTGGTAAGATTGTTATATTGAAATCACTTTTTATTTTATCCAGATCTTCTTTCAATTTTTCATTAACGTATATGCTCGTGTATTCATCACCATGAATGCCTGAAATTATCAAAATCTTCTTACCTTTTCCTTTTTTTTCATAGACCTTAAAATAGTTATGGTAAAGATCATCCACAAAGTACTTTTTCTCTTCCATGGTTTTAATGAAATAATTGTTGAATATAAAGTTTCACAGTAAAGAAATTAAAAAACCCGCAATAACACCAAAGTTCAGGAATGGTAAACCGGGCAATGGTCTCTGTTTCTCTGCAAAAATGAAAAGTATTATTAATCCAATAAATCCACCTATTGCTGTAAGAATTGCATTAAAAAATCCAAAGTTTATAAGTGCTGAAACAACCATAACTGTGGGTATTGCAGCATCACCAAACCCCATAAAGAATGCCTTTCCAGTTCCCATGGTTTCTGAAATTTCAATGTTTTCATTATCTGTATAAACGAACATGGCAGGTATACCTGATTTAACAGCTCCTTCAGCAAGAGTTATCATATGTTTGCTTTTGAAAACTGCAATGAAATCATAAATTGCAAGAATAACAAGCAAAATTATTATTGGTATTATGCCAACTGTTATGGCGAGCAAAGACGCAACACCACCGCTAACAATTATTCCAACAATGTTCACCAATACCCATGAATTTTTTAACCATACATAAATGGGGATTAAAATTGAGAAAATTAATGCAGTTATATCGGAAAGGTAAAATATGCTGAAAACATTTATTTCATTTATTACCGGAATATAGGAAAACAAAATATCAAATACCATGAACAAAACAAATGCTGTTATAATATAAAAAATAAATTTGAAAACTCCAGTTCTCTGTTTTTTAATGAGGAAAAGTAATATTAATGTAAAAACAATAAGAACAAATATAAAATATAAAGCCCATAAAGGGCTTGATTGCTGTTCCTGCTGGGGAATGTAAACCGGATAAAGTAAGTAAAATAGAATTGAGAAAAGAATTGTGTTTAAAAAAACAAGAAACATAAAAAAATAATGAGTATATTTCATTTTTCTCCCCTATTATATTTGCATTTTGGATCAATGCACATTTTTCTTGTTTTCTTACCATCCTTCACGATTATTAAAGGTAGTCCGCATACCGGGCATTTTTCTTCTGTTGGAACAATCTCACCTTTCTGTGGTAAAGAAAAAGTTACCTTGCATTTTGGATAGTTCGAACAGCCAATGAATCTTCTTCCATTGGATGATTGCCTAATCACAAGGAATCCTCCATCCTCAGGACAGATTCCAATCTTATCTTTTTTTGTGTTGTAACTGCATTTTGGATCAATGCATCTTATCTCGGGAGTTTGTCCTTTTCTTATGATTTTTATCAAAGGTAGTCCGCATACTGGGCATTTTTCTTCTGTTATTTCCACCTTTCCGGTTTTTGGTAAATAAAATTTGAAATCACAATCAGGGTATCTTGAACACTGAACATACCTTGAATCCTTGTTTTTAAAAATTAACAACGGTGATCCGCATTTTGGGCAGGTTCCAAATTCCCTATCCTTCTGAGTTGCTCCCTTTAATATTTCTTTTATTTTCATTCTGTTTTCATAGAGTTCCTTAAGTATGTTTTTAAGCATTTCTCTGGATTCCCTCATAACTTTTTCCTTATCCACTTTACCCTGCTCAATTTCGTTCATATCGTTTTCGAGTTTTGCAGTCATGTCCGGTTTTACAGCATCAACCTTATTTTTTTCCATGGCATCAACTATTGCCATACCAAGGTTTGTTGGTTTGATTGGCGATCCTTCAATGTACCTTCTTTCATACAGTTTTTCAATGATCTCATGCCTTGTGCTTTTTGTACCAAGATTCAAATTCTCCATGGCTTTTATTAAAGATGCCTGCGTGTACCTTTCCGGTGGCTGTGTTTCCTTCTCTAAAAGATCAATGCTTTTCACATCAATTTTTTCCATTTTTTCAGGTAAAATCTTTTCTTTTATTCTTAAAAATGGATAGACATCCATCCAGCCATGCTTCTCTATTAACATGCCTTTTGCAATAAATGTTTCATTATCAATCTTTATTTTTGCCTCAGAACTTTTCACTTCAGCATCCGGTGATAATGTTGCAAGGAATCTTCTTGCAACAAGATCATAGATCTTAAAGTATTCTCCCTTCAGTTCATTTTCCTTTATTGGCTTTACAGGATATATTGGAGGATGGTCAGTTGATTCTACTTTCCCTCTTGATGGCCTAATTTTTTCCTGCTTTAATATTTCTTCAACATATTCCCCGTACATGGATTTTTTAAATTTTTCAAGCAGTGATTTTATACCCATGCTTGGGGGATATACTGTGTTGTCTGTCCTTGGATATGATATGTAACCATGGGAATAGAGATCTTCTGCAATCTTCATTGCCTTTCCAACGGAAATTCCTAGTTTTGTTGATTCCCTTAAAAATTCAGTTGTGTTGAATGGTGCTGGTGGTCTTATGTTGTATTCATGATCCTTTTTTTCTAAAAGAAAAGCTTCTTTTTCATTCTTCAATTTTTCATAAATTTTATCGGGTTTATCCTTGAACGGATTTCCCTCATGGCTTGCATTGAATTCTGTGTTATCTGAAAAAAGTTTAGCTTCTATTTCCCAGTATTTTTCAGGCTTGAAATTCATTATTTCCTTTTCCCTATCAACTATTAAAGCTAACGTAGGGCTCTGTACCCTACCAACTGATAGAAAATCCTTCCATTTCTGATCCGAAATAAGGGAAAAGAACCTTGTGAGAACAGCACCCCATACAAGATCTATGTTCTGCCTTGATTCTGCTGCACCAGCCAGATTTTCATTCAGATCGGTGAGATTGTTAAAAGAGTTAATTATTTCCTCCCTTGTTAAGGCACTGAACTTTGCCCTCTTAACCTTACCTTTGAAATTTAAAATCTCAAGTGTTTCCTTTCCAATCAATTCACCTTCCCTATCATAGTCCGTTGCAATTATTATCATTTCAGCATCCTTTGCAAGATCTTTCAGAACTGAAATGAGATTCTTGTATTTTTCCACTTTTATTGGATTAACTGTAATTAGTTCTTCAAGATCATCAAGTTTCCAGGATCTGTAATTTTCAGGATAGTCCAGTTCAACAACATGACCAACAAGACCGATAACAAAATAATCATTACCATCCTTCACAAAATGAAAGTATGGAACATTTTTCTTCCTTTCCCTCTTTGCCTTTCCATCCGAAAGAATGTACGAAATTCTTTCCGCAACGCTGTATTTTTCCGCAATAATCAACACAGACATTTTACGATACATCATTAAAGGAGGTGTATAAATGTTTTCCTGCATAAGTTTATTTATCCACAATTTTATATTCGTTAAGGGCCCGTGGGGTAGCTGGACTATCCTTGGGGACTTCGGATCCCTAGACCCGGGTTCAAATCCCGGCGGGCTCGTTTATTTTTTTAATCGAATACTTTAAATAGTAGTGTGTGTTACATATGATCATGGGCTTCGAACCAAAGTACAGGAAATTGTTGGAAAATGAGGATTTAAAAAGATGGTACGAGAATTTGAAGGCTGGATCTACCATAACTGCTGATATAAGTTTGAGAACACTGGGTCTTTACTGTGAATTAAATAATACAACTCCAGAAAAGGTAATTGAATTTGCAAAAAATAATCCAAGAGATTTCAAGAATGGTTTCATGGACTTTGTTAGATCTCTTGAAAAACAGGGTAAAGCAGGATCATATATTGGTAGATTCAAAAAAGTGTTAAGATCTTGGTTAAAATTTAATGATATTGATTTGAAAATTGATGTTAAGATAAAGGGAGAGAATGAAAGTCCAACAATAACAAATGAAAGGGTACCCAGCAGGGAGGAACTTGCAGTTATTCTTAGAAAAGCATCATTGAGAGGGAGAGTGGAAATTGCATTGATTGCTTTCTCTGGTATAAGGCCAGAATCTTTGGGAAATTATAATGGTACCGATGGCATAAAACTCGGTGATCTTAAGGAATTGAATATTGATACATTGGAATTTGAAAAGGTGCCAACAATGCTTGTTATAAGATCAAGTTTAAGCAAGGCAAAAAATCAGTATTTTACATTCATACCTGAAGAAGCTATTATGTACATAAAAGATTATCTTTTGGATAGAAAGAAAAAAGGAGAGAATTTAACAATCGATTCACCATTGGTAAGACTTGATGAAAAGGGAATAAAGAAACATAGTTTCCTTAGAACACAATTAATATCAAGGGATATAAGAGAAGCAATGATATCTGCGGGATTGAAAATGAGACCCTATGTTTTAAGGTCATATTTTGCAACAGCTCTTGATATTGCAGAATCAAAGGGATTAATTTCACATCCATGGAGACAGTTTTTCATGGGTCATAAGGGAGATATTGAGGCAAGGTATTCAACAAATAAAAGACTGGCACCTGATTTAATAGAACAAATGAGGGAAGCATATAAAAAATGCACCAAGTTTCTGGAAACAAGGATGATCGAACCTTCTGAATCCAATGCTAAATTATATTTGCAGCAGCAATTGTTATTGGCTGTGGGATACAAACAGGAAGAAATTGACAAGATGGATCTTTCAAATATGTCCAATGAAGATTTTCAAAAGCTTCTCAAGAATAAGATCACAGGAGCGCAGGGCAATAATGGAAATAAACAAAAGGTTGTTAAAATTGAAGAATTGCAGGATTACCTTAATAAGGGATATGAATTTGTAGCAACATTACCTAATGGTACCGCTATAATTAAACTTTCATACTAAAATTTCGAATTCAATAAAATTATCACATCAATAAGTAGTCAAAAAATTTGATAGTGATAATAATTTTGCATGCAAATATATTGATAAAACTATTGTATGGTGCTTAATGATTTTTATAAACTGAGAGTTTACAAGCAGAAATTCAAATTTTGTGTATACGTGAATTTCAATTTGAGAAATACTCTTGTTTAAATAAAGGTCTTACCATTATCCTATTCAGAAAAAATTGAAAAATATTGAAAAATTTATTTCTTTTCTTCAGGTTTCCATTCTTTCGGGCCTTTTGACTTTGGTTTTCTCATTCTTAATCCTACAAATGCTCCTATTATCACTATTACTACACCAATTCCAATTATTATGAATAACATATAGTTTGTGGGTGTCTGTGCTTTAATTGGTATTGTGACTGTTGTACCACTAACAGTCACAGAGCGGGTTAAGTTCGTACCCTGATATCCGGATGGAAGATGTATTCTGTATGAATATGTTCCATTAGGTTCGTAAAATATTATTATGTTTGTTGTAGAGCTCAATGTTGTATTAATATACTGCCCATTAAATGTTGTCCCCGTAAGTGTAACTGACCATTCTGTTCCATTTGGAATTCCAGTCTGTGTTATTGTTATTGGATACATTATAATTGTCCATGTAATTTGTATTTTAACAGTATTGCCTGAAACGATTAAAATTCCTGAATAGTTGTTAGCTTTATATCCAGATATGCCTAAGATTGTGTATAAATAAGTTCCATTTGGAACATTAAATGTTATGGTATTTCCTGAAGAACTTAACGTTTTATTTATTGATTCACCGTTAAACGCTTTTCCATTCATCATAACGCTCCAATTTGTTCCAGAGGATAATCCATTCTCTGTAAATGTTACATTGCAAGTTAAAACTGTGAACGTTATCTCTTTATTTACATTTAAACCATTAACAACTATTGTTCCGTTAATAGGACTAGTAGAATATCCATCTATTGTTGCGATGCTGAAAGAATAAGTTCCATTTGTTTCCTGGAATGTTATTGTTGTTGAATTAGATGTTTTTGCATTTCCATTTAATATTACAGACCACACTGTTCCCGGTGGAAGTCCATTCTCAACAAACGTTACATTATAGGTTACCATCTTAAATGTTATTGTTTCATTTATATTTGCACCATTAACAATGAGAATGCCTGAATACTGTAGTGGTGCATAAATTTTGTTAATTGTTGCCACCGTGTAAGAATAAGTTCCATTTGTCTCATTAAAAATTATTGTTGAATTCTTTGATGAAAATGATTGTCCATTGCTTAAATTCAAATACCATGTTGCTCCTGATGGTAAACCAGACTCTGTAAATGTTATTTTATATGTGAGCAGTAAGAATGTTATTGATTGTGTAACATTTGCT
>JABEBW010002992.1_pt1 | contig 11786 bp, 7 predicted proteins | sample 7245961 | NCBI WGS metagenome assembly JABEBW01 (sample SAMN14506364, study PRJNA622280) | hot springs metagenome | biome: hot spring [ENVO:00000051]|acidic hot spring [ENVO:00002120]; feature: spring [ENVO:00000027]|sediment [ENVO:00002007]; material: sediment environment [ENVO:01001048]...
GTGATAAGTAAGGGTAAAGATTCTTTGTATGGTAAAATTGTATCGGAACCAAAGATAGAGAAAGAAAAGAGGAGGAAGCATATGAAAGGAAGGATTTTAGAGCATCCTATCCTTAGTTTCACGAGAAAGAAACGCGTAAAGATTTTCTTTGAAGGCAACGAAATCGAATCTTACGAAGGCGAAAGCGTCGCAGCAGCCTTGCACGCTGCGGGCATAAAAGTTTTCAGGTATACTCCGATCAACGGAAGACCCGCAGGATTTTTCTGTGCAGTTGGCAAATGTTCTTCGTGTCTCATGGAAATAGACGGCATACCAAATGTCCGATCTTGCATGACAAAGGTCAGAGATGGAATGCAGATCAAACGTCAACATGAAAAAGGCGATATCGTATGAAGGAATATGACGTTGTCATCATAGGTGGAGGACCTGCAGGGCTAACGGCTGCAAATGTGCTTGGAGATCAAGTTAAGACTTTGATATTGGATGAAAATGATACGCTCGGCGGACAACTCGTAAAGCAGACTCATAAATTCTTCGGTGATCATGCTCATTACGCTTCAACGAGAGGTTTTGAGATCGCGCAAAAATTGATAAGTGAGATCGAAAATAAGCCTATAGATATTTTAACTGCTTCTACGGTAATTGGCATATATCCACAAAACACAGTTGCTTACGTTAAGAATGGCCATGAAGAAAAAGTAAAGTACAAAAAGCTCATCATAGCCACTGGTGCCATGGAAAGGCAACTCCCATTTGTCAATTCAGACCTCCCAGGCGTCTACGGAGCAGGTGCAATTCAAACTCTTATGAATCAGTACGGCATCTTTCCAGGGAAGCGCTTTTTGATAATCGGCTCTGGAAATATAGGGCTCATTTTGGCTTACCAACTTGCTCAAACAGGCGTTGAGGTAAGGGCAATAGTTGAAGCGCTCGATAAAATTGGAGGATATGAGGTTCATGCGAATAAAGTAAAAAGGCTTGGAATACCAATTCTTTTGAAGCATACGATAGTGAAGGCGATAGGCGATGAATCAGTTGAGGGCGCAATTATCGCTGGAGTAGACGATAAATTCAACGTTGTTCCAGGAACAGAAAAGGAGATTGTTGTCGATACGATATGCGTTTCAGTTGGTCTTACGCCTCTTACAGAGTTGGCGGAACAGGCAAAGTGTAAAATTGATTACATTCCAGAACTTGGGGGTTACGTGCCTGTAAGGGACATGAGAATGCGCACGACGAATCCAGACGTCTTCGTGGCTGGAGACGTTTCTTCAATAGAGGAAGCAACAACGGCCATGATAGAGGGAAAATTAGCAGCGATGCAAATTGTTGAGGATCTGAAAAAAATCGATCTTGAAAAAGAAATCTCAGAAGAGGTCAAAACTCTTGATATTTTCAGAAGTGGCCCAAAATCTTCAAAGATAAGGGCTGGCCTTGAAAAGATGGGAATAAAGACACCTAAGATGGAGGTACCCAAACTCCCTCCAATTCCAATAAAAAGTGAGAAATTGCATGCCGTTATAGAATGTACAGAAGAAATACCTTGCAATTCTTGTGAATCAGCGTGCAAATTTGATGCGATAAAGGTTGGAGAGAACATAAACACACCGCCAGTATTAGATCCTTCGAAATGCACTGGATGTGCCGTGTGCGTCACGGCGTGTCCGGGACTTGCCATTTTCATGGAAAAATTAGACGAATCTCCAAATGCGACGCTTGGCATACCTTACGAGTTTTTGCCACTTCCCAAATCGAACGAAAAAATGTGGGGAATGGATAGAGATGGAAATTACGTGTGCGATCTCACCGTTAAAAGAGTCGTTAAAAATCCAAATAAGACAAACATCGTGTATGTTGAATTGCCAAGGGAATTTGTGGACGTTGTAAGGCACGTGAAATATCCTCAAAAGGAGAGTCCTTTTGTTTGCAGGTGCGAAGAAGTTACCGTTGATCAGATAGAAAAAGTCATAGATTCAGGTGTAACAGATTTCGAGGAAATAAAGAGGATGACGAGGGTTACCATGGGGCCATGCGGAGGTAAAAATTGTAAAATGATAACTCTTGGAATAATCTCAAGAAAGACGGGCATCCCAATATCAAAGCTTTCTCATGGAACTTCGAGACCACCGGTAAAGCCAGTCGAATTTTCTGCCTTCCTAAGAGGTGATAAATCATGATGAAACAGGCGTCTGTTGTCGTAATTGGCGGTGGAATAGTTGGAAGCGCGATTGCTTTCAATCTGCTGAAAATGGGAATTAAAAATGTGTGCGTCTTTGAGAAGTCTTACGTATCTTCAGGATCGACTGGAAGATGCGCCGGTGGCATACGTCAACAGTGGTCTTCTCCTCTCAACGTCAAACTTGCCATGAGAAGTGTAAAACTTTTTGAACAATTTGAAAAAGACGTCGGCATGGACATAGAGTACTACCAGGGTGGTTACTTACTTTTGGCTTACACGGATGCCGAATCCGATGATTTTGTGAAAAATGTTAACATGCAACGATCGCAAGGCCTTGATGTTGAAATATTAACTCGAAATGAGATAAAAGAAAAATTCCCATTCATAAATGTTGAAGGTGTGAAGTTGGGCAGTTGGTGTAAAAGCGATGGTCATGCAAATCCTCAAGTGGCCAACATAGCGTACGCGCTTGCCATAAGAAAAATGGGAGGAGAATTTTTGACTCACACAACGGTTACTGGGATAGATGTGCAAAACAGGCAAATAATAGGTGTTCAAACAGACAAAGGATATGTAAGCACAAATGTTGTTGTGGATGCAGCGGGCTTTGAGTCCCCCAAGATAGGCTCGATGGTGGGGATTGAGATCCCAGTTCAAGGAGAACGCCATCAGATACTCGTGACTGAAGCCGTAAATCATTTCCTTGATCCACTCGTCATAAATTTCAACCATAATTATTACGTAAGACAAACACGTCATGGTTCTTTGATAATGGGGCAAGGCGATGCCAACCCTGCCAGCGGGGAAGATACGGGAAATACCATAGAATTTTTAGAGGAAATGGCCACAAAGATGGTAAAAGATTTCCCCATTATCAAAAATCTTCACATAGTAAGACAATGGTCGGGGGCCTACGATATGTCTCCAGACGCTCAACCTATAATAGATGAAAGCAAGGACATATCACGCTTCATATACGCAACGGGATTTAGTGGTCATGGCTTCATGTTGGCACCGGCCGTTGGAGAGGCTGTTGCGGAGATGATCATTCACGGTAGAACTATTACAACGGATTTAAGCAATTTAAAAATGGATAGATTTGCAATTGGAATTGAAAGAGAACATAACGTCGTTTAAGGGAGGAAAGCATATGAAACTTGAAGCATTCAGAAATATGAAAATTCTTGATTTCAAATCTCCACAGGATAAGTCAAAGATGTTAGAGGCACTTAAGAAGACAAAAGCAGAGTTCGGAAAAACTTACAAGGCTTTTATAGGTGGGAGATGGATGGAGACCGATGAGAAGATAACTTCCATCAATCCTGCAAATCCATCTGAAATAGTTGGGTACGTTGCAAATTGTGGAGAAAAAGAAATTGATATGGCTTTTGATGCGGCCGAAAAAGCTTTTGAAAAATGGAGATTTTCGAAGGCCACAGATAGGGCAAAATACCTTTTACAGATTGCCAAAATAATGGATGAAAAAAGATACGAACTCGACAGTTGGATGGTCTATGAAGTTGGCAAAAACTGGACGGAAGCAGATGGAGATGTTGCCGAGGCCATAGATGCTTTGAATTATTATGCTCGAGAAGCCTTAAGATATTCAAAAAAGTATAAGCCCTACCAAATTCCAGGAGAGAAAAATGAGGTCAGATACATCCCAATAGGAACTGGCGTTATCATTCCACCATGGAATTTTCCAGTTGCCATCTTAACTGCCATGACGGCTGCCGCAATAGTTAGCGGTAACGTCGTGCTTCTGAAGCCAGCCTCCATCGCTTCCGTCATAGCGGCAAAGGTTGCTGAAATCTTCGCCGAAGTAGGCCTTCCAGATGGCGTCTTCAATTTTGTCCCTGGAGCCGGATCGAAAGTCGGAGATTATCTTGTAAAAAATCCTAAAACGCGTTTCATAGCCTTCACAGGATCAAAGGACGTGGGATTAAGAATAAATGAACTTGCTTCAAAGCATCAAGAAGGCCAAAAATGGATAAAACGTGTCATACTTGAGATGGGTGGAAAGGATGCAATTGTTGTGGACGAAACGGCAGACCTTGATGCCGCTGCCGATGGAATAGTGGTAAGTGCGTTTGGCAATCAAGGTCAAAAATGTTCTGCCTGTTCAAGGGTCATAGCCGTTGAAGCCATATACGATAAATTACTTCAAAAAATAATCGAAAGGGCTAAAAAGATAAAGGTTGGGGATACTTCCAATTTTGAAAACTGGATGGGACCCGTTTCCAGCGAAGAGGCCTTTAAAAAGATCATGGGTTACATAGAAATCGGTAAGAAAGAAGGAAAATTGGTACTTGGAGGAAATAGAATTGGAAATGTTGGATTTTTCATAGAACCGACGATCTTTTCAGACGTAGATCCAAATGCCAGAATAGCACAAGAAGAGATCTTTGGGCCAGTCTTGTCTGTAATAAAGGCAAAGGATTTTGATGATGCCGTTAAAATATTCAATTCAACTGAGTATGGTTTGACAGGTGGAATTTACACGACGGATAAAGGTAGGATAAAAAGGGCAAAAGACGAATTTTACGTCGGCAATCTTTACATAAACAGAAAGATAACAGGTGCCCTTATAGGCGTTCAGCCATTTGGTGGTTTTAACATGTCTGGCACGGATTCTAAAGCGGGAGGACAGGATTATCTTTTGCTTTTCCTTCAAGCAAAATCGATAGCAGAAAAAATTTAAGACGGTCGCAAGACCGTCTTAAATTCCAAAATAAAGTTCATATTCTATTGGATTGGGTATTGAATTGACAACTCTTATTTCTTGGCGCTTTTTCTCTATCCATGTTTCTATCAAATCCGATGTAAAAGCCTGAGAAAGAAATTCGTGATCTCTTTCTAAAGCATCAAGAGATTGGTCAAGACTCGATGGAAGATCTGGAACGTTTGATACATTTCCATTTAAAGGACCAAATCCTTCTTTTTGTGGATCGAGATCTTTTTTTATGCCATCTATTCCAGCAAGCAACATCGCAGCCATTGCATAATGGGCATTTGCCGTTGCGTCTGGTACCCTGAACTCTATCCTTCGGGCCTTTGCATCGTTAACATAGGCTGGAATTCTTATGGCTGAGTTTCTGTCGCCAAGGCCAAATGCCGGTTTTGTCGGCGCTTCAAAGCCTGGAACAAGCCTTTTGTAAGAGTTTGTCGATGGATTTGTAAAGGCCATGACGGCTGGTGCATGTTTTAAAAGCCCTGCTATGTAGGAAAGTGCCGTTTTTGAAAGAGAATAAAGCCCATTCGGATCGTCAAAAATATTTTTTGTACCCTTTACAAGATATTGGTGAACATGCATACCATTGCCCGCTTGATCGTAAAGTGGCTTTGGCAAGAAACTCGCAACATATCCATAATCACGGACTACATTTCTGACAACGTATTTGAGCATGGGAATCAAATCTGCGGCTTCTAAAGCATCAAACAGTTGAAATTCGATCTCGAATTGAGATATTCCAACTTCATGATGGTGATATTTTATAGGCATTCCCATTTCAGTCAATATAGAAACGATCTCATTTCTCATGGTGTAAGTTGAATCAAATGGTGGAAGTACGTGGTATCCTTTTTCATCGGAAATGGCAGGTTCATTCATTATCGGCCAATTTGTTTCATCGCTTTTTATCTTAACGTATATTGCCTTTTTTGACACTTCGTGCGTTATGCTTTTGAAGATGTTAAATTCCATCTCTGGCCCAACGATCATCTTTGTGGCAATTTCAAGTTCTTTTGCATATTTGATGGCATTTTTTAGAACATTTCTTGGGTACCAATTGAAGACCGTTTTGTCCGTTAAGGTCACATCGCAGAGCACCGAAAGCGTTGATTCTGCAAAAGGCTCTTCCATCACAGTGGATAAATCTGGAACGATTATCATATCGCTAAAACTTGTGTGAGTGTAACCAAAATTTGAAGCATCAAAACCCACTCCATTTGTTAGAAGAGCAGCGTTGACGTAACTTGAAGGCAAAGTTACATGTCTTAAACTTCCGTAGATATCGTAGATTTTTAAATCCAAATACTCGTAATTCTTAACCTTTTTAAGAAATTCTTCTGAGTCCATTTGCTTCCTCCTCCTAAATTCACCTATTTTTTATTGCCCGTATTTGGGTATTACACATATGAATTCAATGGGATCATCTTGGGCGCAAAATTGGTGCTTTTCGTTTGCAGGAATGAAGACGTAGTCCCCGCTTTTTATGCTTCTTTCGCCGTCAGATGTTTTCAAAATTCCACTTCCACTCACCACGTAAACCTCATGTTCCCATGGATGTGCATGATCCGGTGTAAATCCACCTGGCTTTATCTTGAAATGCCTCATTATGTAATTTGGGGCACCTTCTTTTAAACCTATAAGGACACGTTTTTCAACGCCTTTTGCGTTTTTTCCGTCATCTATGATCTCCGGATTCACCTTCTCATGGTTACCGATCAATATCAATTCATTCACCTACCTTCCAGCAATCTTTACACCTTGGTTCATACCTTATTTTGACATCTGAGCCTTCAACTTTAAAAACTGGATCTCTTGTAGAAGCGGGAAGCCATTCTCCATCTTTCATTATAAGTCTTTGTGTAAGTGTGGCATCTTTACCACAAACAACGCAAACCGCCTTTAAGAGAACTATTTCATCAGCCATAGCCGCTATTTTCATGACATTGTCAAATGGTTCGGATCTGAAATCCAGATTTAGACCTGCAACTATGACGTCTGTTCCAACATCTATGAATTTCTTCACAACGTCGATGAGATCTGATTCGAAAAATTGGATTTCATCAAAAGCGACGTAATCAAGTTTATCATTTATGTACACTCGAGTCTCATTTGCACCAGAAACAAGTTTAGCATCAAGATGGGTGCCTGCCCTTGAAATTACCAACTCTTCTGAATTTCTTGTATCAGAAGAAATTCTGAATATGAGACCGTTTTGTTTCGCTATTTTTCTTCTCATAACTCTTCTTATGAGTTCTTCGGTTTTCCCAGCATACATAGGTCCAATAACGACTTCAAGAGTTCCCTTCAAAACGAACACTCCTTTTTCAAATTTTTTGAATGTTTTGAACTAATCTTTGAGCCATTTTCTCACCGATAACCTTTTTAATATCCTCAAAAGATGCTTTTTTTATTCCATTGATACTTTTGAACGCCTTTAAAAGCAATTTTTTCCTCTTTTGCCCTATTCCTGGGATTGAATCGAGTTCAGATTTGATCATGTCTTTATCCCTTAAACTGTAATGATAGGAAGTTGCAAATCTGTGAGCTTCATCTCTAACGGCTATAAGAATTCTCAACGCGCCATCATCCATCTTGAGATGAAGATCTGGCCTTTCGTCTGGAAAGACTATTCTTTCATCTTCCTTCGCCAGGCCGACAATTTTCGCATCTACGTGTATCTCTTGGAGAGAATTTTTGACGGCATTAACTTGACCTTTACCACCATCTATGAGCAAAAGATCTGGAAGTGCGTGTTTCGAATATCTCCGTTTGACAACCTGTCTCATGGATTCAAAATCGTCTATTTTTGTGAGATTTGAAAGTTTGTATTTTCTGTAAAATTTCTTGTTAGGCTTCCCATCTTCAAAAGTCACAACTGAAGCGACTGTAAGATTTCCGTGCGTATGAGAAATGTCTATTCCTTCTATGAATTTTGGAGGGGCGTTTAGAGAAAGCAAGGACTGTAGTCTTTTGAGAGATTTACTTATGAATTCAGAACTTTTTACGTGATCTTGCAGATTCTTGCAGGCTATAGAAATTAGACGTTTCTCTATTTCATCCTCTGCAATTTTTACCTTTGTTGAAAGTACTTTTGACCATTTTTCCATACCCCTGAATCTTTTTTTAACAACGATTCTATCGGCAATCTCTTCCTCATTTCTGACGTAGTACAATTTCATGAAATCATCGTAATTACCATTTATTTCGAATTCAAGCTTTGCAAGCATCATCCCATTTCTCACTTTCAACAACACTGCAACGCCACTTTCGATGACTATCACGTCAAGACTTACAGCCTCCGAAAATTCAACGCCTTGATCCTGCAAAAACCACTCAAGTTTTTCGTACATTCTCTTCAATCTAAGCGCTGATTCAAACATTTCTCTCTGAGAATAAAGGGATATTTTTTCTTCTATCCATCTTTTCAATTCTTCAGAATTTCCCTTAAAAAAAGATTTTGCAAGATTCACCCTTTTGGCGTATTCCGCTTTCGATATGAAACCTGCGCAAGGAGCCGAACACCTTTTCATGCCGTATTCTATGCATGGCCTTTTTACTTTTGAAAGATCGTAAGTGCAATTCCTTATCTGAAGAATTGGTTGGATTATCTCTATAAGGGTTCTCAAAAAATGGACGCTCGTAAAGGGCCCTATGGAATTTGGAAGTTTATCATGCGTTATTTCAATGTAAGGAAATTCGTCATCTGTGAAAGTCACGTAAGGATAAACTCGACTATCTTTAAGCAAAACGTTGAATTTTGGTTTATTGGCGTATATCAAATTTGCTTCTAAGAGTAGGGCTTCTCTTTCATTTGAAACTATTATGTATTCTAAATTGGTTGCCTCTGAAACTATCTTTTTTGCCTTTTCAGAAGTTCGTGATGAAAAGTAAGAAGACAACCTTTTTTTCAAGTTCTTGGCTTTTCCAACGTATATGATCGTCTCTCTTGATTTAAAAATGTAAATTCCAGGATCATTTGGAATCTCTTTTATTTTTTCGATCATGATCATTCTCTGTACCTTAAAGCCTCCACCGGCGGTACCTTGGTCGCGTTTCTTGTTGGAATAAAGGTTGCTAAAATGGATATGAGATAGAAAACAACACCAAGCAACAAAAATTGTTGCCATGGTATGTAAATGGTGCCGAGATTGAGTGTCGAGTATATCAGATAAGACGTGATTATTCCAGAAATAAATCCTATGAGTATTCCAAGAACAACAACAAAATTTATCTCAAGAAAAAAACTTCTGAAGATCATCTCTCGACTGAAACCTATGGCTTTTAAAATTCCAACAGTTCTTCTCCTTTCGTGTAAAGATTTGACTATGAGTATGGCAAGGCCTATTATTCCGACCGAAAGACCAAAGTAAAGGAAGACATTTATTATATTCACAAATCCATTTAGGATATTTGTGAATATTTCAACAGTTTGCTTCGAAAATAAGGCAAAGATGAATCTTGCTTTCAGAAAAGCGGTTAATTTTTGAAAATTCTCGTATTGTTGAGCATCATTATCCCCTGCCAATTTTGTGAGCAAAAATTCGGTAGGAGAGAGTTTGCCAAAGACAGAAGCCGTCTTTGATGAGGTGTAAAAGCCTGCTGGAATGGCATTGTAATTGCCTTGACTTTGAAGTATTCCCACAACGGTGAATGTCTTTGGGTTTTTAAGTACGGTTGATGAAGAGGTTACATTTTGTGACGATTGCGAAAAGTTGAAATTGGAAGCCCCTTCATTTGATATCTCAACGTTTTGATTGATTTTAACATCATTCAAACCAAAGACAGCGACAGTTCCAGGATGTGCATCGATGTAATCATAGAGTGTTTTGAGATCCTTTATACCGTTTATGCCATTTTTAACCTGCAAATCAAGACCATCAACGAGTTTTTTATTCAAAATTACCATTTGGTAATCGCTTGAAACCTTTCCATTTGAAAGATACTTAACCGAGATCATAGACATCGTGGCGTAATAAGTTATGGAATCAAGATTTGAAAGTTGAGGAGTAACTAAGTTCAGATTTCCAATTATCGGTATCCCAACCGTATCGTATCCACCGAAGATTGTCGATTTTGCTGAATTTATCTGAAGAGTTTCAGAATAAGGTATAACGGTCATTAAAGATATCACAAAGATAACTATTGAATACATGGCTATCGTAAGTCCTGTTCTCCTTTTGTGCTGCGCTGTTTCTGCAACGGCAAGTTTTACGGCCGCGCGGTTTTTTTTGCTCGAGAACAAACCAAGGAAATTGTCGAAAATTTCAAAGTTGTAGGAAAGCAAAAACAGGGCCGCAAGCAGTATCGAGAAACTTCTAAGACCAAGGAGCCAAAGCGATTTGTCGCTTTGAATTTGAATGTAAGGTATCAAATTCGATGCAAAGGCAAAAATAACGACACCTAAGGAGAAAAAGTTTCCAATCACACGCCTTAACCTTTTGTTGTAAAAAAAGAAAGGGAAGATAAGCGCCGCAGTCATTATTCCTCCGTAAGTCATTATGGCATTGGAAGAAAGTACTGCCACAATTGAGAAAACAACGGCCAAAGAAAAGAATACAAGGACTGTGACGAAGTGTTGATGCTTTGTTTCACTTCTTTCTTCGGGTATTTCCCTTATGGCTCTAACGATGTTAAGGCGCCCTACCTTGAATGCCATGTAAATCAAAACAACAGATGGTACTATTAGGCCAACAAGAAAACCGTAGATAAGTGAAAATATGCTGAAATGAAGTGAAAAAGAAAAACTTCCCGTATTCATAAGGGGAGTGAATTCACTGGTAACGTTGCTTGCAAGATTTGAAAATTCATTTATCATAAACCATGCTATGCCAAGACCAACGAAGATACCTAAGAATGAAGCGATCAGAGAATAAACAAAGCCTTCAAAGTAAAGTATGAATCCAACTTTTCCCCTTGAAAAACCTATCGCTCTTAAAGTCCCAAGATCGCCAATTCTTTCCTCTGAAAGCATGGTGTAAATGTTTATGAGAAGTAAAACACCAGCCGCGATAGAAAAACCACTTAAAATGAGAAACAGCCATCCGATTTGACCTTGATTGAGATTTTTTATTTGCTCATCCTTTACATTGTAGATTTTAACTGGTATTCCGGCATTCTTTACGATCTCATCGACTTCATTCGTGTATTGGGCACTGCTTATGTAATTGCCTTTATTTGCAACAAGGATTTCGTTGTAATTGTCCAAATTGAAGATATTTTTCATCTGATCCGTTGTCATGAAGATGGGAGATGTTATGCCTTGAATATCTTTGTAACCAAGCACTCCATCTTCTGGAACGATACCAACTATCTTGAATTTTTGAGGAACTCCTAAAAACATTTGAAAGGGATTTATCACAGCCTCAAAGGTATCTCCGACTTTTAACTTAAGCGCATTGGCAAAGGATTCACCTACAACAACTTCATTTCCTGAAAGCGAAACATTTGGAAATAACTTACCGCTCCCAAAGTTTCTGAGTTGATCAATATTTAATCCTATAAAACTGACCTGTGCAATTTCACTCGGATTGAGAGATTTTATCTTTCCAACTGGAGCAGCAACGGTACTTTTGATCATTATGGGCAAAACAGAGTCCACGTATTTTGAGGTTGAAAGTGAATTGACCAATTTAGAAAGTTCATCTTCAGAGAAATACGCATTTTTATTTGGCGTCAAAACTTCATCAATTGTGCCGAGGTTTTTTCTTATGCCAGAGTACATGAAATATTGAAAAGAGTCATTTATGACAAAAGATCCCACTATAAAAGCAGTACCCGTTAAAGAGCCAGCGATTATCAACAACATGGTTATCTTTCGTCGAGTTGCGTTTCTGATTCCCATTTTAGCGAAAATGCGCCATTTCAAAGCAAGAAGTA
>JABEBW010004114.1_pt1 | contig 11782 bp, 16 predicted proteins | sample 7245961 | NCBI WGS metagenome assembly JABEBW01 (sample SAMN14506364, study PRJNA622280) | hot springs metagenome | biome: hot spring [ENVO:00000051]|acidic hot spring [ENVO:00002120]; feature: spring [ENVO:00000027]|sediment [ENVO:00002007]; material: sediment environment [ENVO:01001048]...
GTAAATTGCCAATGGATTAACATAAAAGCATTATCAGGATTAAAAAAGAAAGAAAAGAAAATTGGAAGATTAAGATCCAAGAAAAAAGGAAGGTATAAAACGTTGAATTTCAACCATAGCGGTTTTTCTCTGGATGTAAAGAACAATCGTATTTTATTCTCAAAGTGCATTATAAAATTAAAAATTTACAGAGATGTAAAAGGAAAAATAAAAGGTATATGGATCAAAAAATATCTGGGTGGAAAATGGTATGTAAAATTACAAATAGAAAATGAGATAGAAAATAATATAAGTAAGGGAGGTGAAATAGCAATAGATGTTGGTATAGATAAATTTGCAGTGGATAGTGAAGGAAGAGCAATAGAATATCCGAGTTTTATTGATAAAACGATGGATAAAGTAATAGCTGAAGAGTTGAACATAAAGGGAATGCTGGAAAAAGGAAATAAAAGAGAAGCATTGAATAGACACATACATGATGCATCATGGGGAGAATTCATAAGAATGCTATTCTACAAGGCGGAAGGAGCTGGTGGGATGGTTATAAGAATTCCTTCCCGTGATTCAAGCAAGAAATGTGCCATATGTGGATCAAAAATAAATATGGAATTAAGTGACAGGATATTTCAATGCTCCGTATGTGGCTGGAGAGCGGACAGAGTTTACAATGCTTCTCTGAATATATTGAAAAAGTTAAATAGATCTGATGTGCCTGTGAAAAGAGATCCTCTTTTCCATTACATATCTTACAGGGATGTAATACTGGGGCAAGATCTTTCAATGAATCAGGAAGCCTCATCCGTCAGGGGGGGCAGTTTACTAGAATCCATTTTTACAGCATGAAAAAATTTGTTAGAATTCTAGGTATTGATGATTCACCATTTTCAAGGAATGATAAAGAAACATATCTTATTGGAACTGTTTTCAGAGGCACATATCTCGAAGGTATAATAATTAAAAAAATTTTGGTTGATGGTATGGATTCAACACAAAAGATAATGGAGATGTTGCAGGGAAAATTTTCAAATCAAATTCGAGTTATTTTTCTTCATGGGTTAACATTTGCTGGATTCAATATACCGGATATAAGAAGAATATACAGTGAGATGAACATACCTATCGTGACTATAGCAAGGAAAGAACCGGATTTTAAAGCGATTGAGGATGCTTTAAAAAAGCATTTTGATGACTGGGAGATCAGGTTAAAACTCCTTGAAAATCTTCAGCACATAAAAGTTAAAAAAGGAAAATCAAATATTTTTGTCCAATTCATTGGTTTATCTCAGACAGATGTTTTAAATTTAATGGACATTTCTACAATCAAAGGAAATATACCTGAACCCATAAGAACAGCCCATATGATAGGAAGTGCAATCCGTTTTGGATATTCAAAAAGGAAGATCTAATAGGAATCAAGGCTTGAATATCTCATCTCTCTCCTTTTCTCAGCAAGGAACTTGTATATTGTTGAGTGTTTACTGCCCTGAAGAAGCATTTCAATGGATTTTCTTGCCACCTCAAGTTCTTCATACCTTCCTATTATTGTCACAGTGTTTCCAAACACAGAAATGTAAGCACCTGTAAAATCTTCAATAGTTTTCCTAGCCTTTCCTCCAGTTCCAATAATTCTTCCTCTTGCTATTTTTATCCTGTTTTCCTTTTTCCCATAATAATCCTTAAGATCTATTATTTCCATTATCACATCTTCTTCGGATAATCGCATTGCTCTTTTTGGTGAAAACCCTCTACCAATTGCCTTAACCACGTCCCCTGCCTTAAGTGAAAGAAATTTATCTGCGTTTTCGTCATCGATATAAACCTCACCTGTTCCTGAATCTATTGTTAATTTCACGTTAAAGGTTTTTTCAATAGATTCCTTTGTTTCCCCATCCCTACCAATCAAAACGCCAATCCTGCTTTTAGGTATAACTTCCATCTTCATCTGAATAACCCCCATTCAATACTAAAATCATCTAAATTCACTTCAAAACCCTTTCTTTTGAAAAATTTTACCATGTTTCTTATATCCCTATCAATTAGTTCTTTTGCCTTTGGGTGATTTATTGGCAGGGCCTGAGAAACATCAATAAAGTATGCACTCCCTTTATGATAAACAATGTTGTATTCGCTCAGATCCCCATGAACAAGCTTTGCTCCGTTTACCATTTTTTCAATGTTATTTTTAACATCATTAAAAATTTTTTGTATATTTTCTATTTTCGCATCTTTAAGTATGGGTGCTGAACCGAATCTATCCCCTAAATATTCCATAACAATCACATTTTCCTGAAATGCGTAAGGTTTTGGAACAAATACTCCATTTTCATAACAATCCAATAAATTTCTGTATTCCTTCTGTGCCCAAATTGATATAATGGATCTTTTTGATCTTTTGAAATGGTCGAACCTTGGATCTCCTGAAATGTATTCAATAATTGCATTAAAGTTCATTGTTGAAGTTCTGTATATTTTTACGATTCTGAACCTTTTACCTTTTTTTGCCCTGAACACATTTGCTTCTTTTCCAATTTTCAACGGGAATTCTAGTGTATCAAAAACACCATGCTTCATAAGGTCATAGAGAACTAACATGGTTTTTCTGTCAAATACATCGCTTTCAACTTTTCTCTGATCATAATCCCTTTCAAGTCTTTCAAATTTTATTCTTTCAGAAACGAAATCAAAAACCTCATCAAAATAATCATCCTTCATACTTTACCAAAAATATCAATAATTTCGGGCAACATTTTGTTTCTGCTCAGATAGGATGCCTGGGTTTGAGAATACCTGTAAACAATATCTGCCTTTTCATCCTGGAAGCTCCATGGTTTAACAATAACAAGATCCCCTTCTTTGATCCATACCCTTTTCTTAATCTTACCCGGAACCCTGGCCTGTCGGGATTTTCCATCCTCACACATAACAACCATCCTAGCTGCACCCAACATTTTATCAACTATACCATACATTTCACCATTGTTTCTGTTAGGTACAGGAACTCGCCCTACTTTTTCTTCCTCATTATCAGGTTCCATTGCAACACTTGAATAATCTTATTGTATATATTTCTTTTCAATAGTTTGGTTTAGTTTTTTCATAAATATTTCTGAGAGTATTTTCATCGACATGCGTATATATTTCTGTTGTTGAAATGCTTGAATGTCCCAGAAGTTGCTGTATAAACCTTATGTCAGCACCATTCTTTAGAAGAATTGTTGCAAACGTATGTCTGATCACATGCGGGGTGACCCGTTTTTTAATTCCAGCAAGTTGTGAATATTTTTTTATTAACCTCTCAACCTGAACAGAGGTAATCCTAGTTCCTTTCTGGCTAATAAATAAAGGGCCATTGGATCTTTTTTCATTATGAAGATATTCCTTTAGTGATTCCAGTGCCTTTCCATCAACAACAACAATCCTATCCTTATCACCTTTTCCGGATCTTATTCTAACAATACTCTCAATGAAATCAACATCCTCAACATCAAGAGAACAGAGCTCACTTACACGCATTCCAGAATAGGCCAATAGCATAATTATTGCATGATCCCTTTTCTTTTCAGATGTAGCCTCAATTAATCTATTCATCTCCTGAGAATTCAAATATACCGGTAATTTCTTTGATCTCTTGGGTGTTGGTATTTTCAAAAGGTCAGTCCTGTTGATAAATTTGAAAAATGCCTGCAAAGCCTTCATGGTTAAATAAACTGTCTGTTTGCTGGATTGTTTCTTTATAACTAAATATTCTCTATAATTTTCAATATCCTCCATGGAAATATTTTTTGGGTCCTTATTTTCATATTCAAGAAAATTTTTAACGAGCGATTTGTATTCTCTAACAGTATTTTTACTCTTTTTCTGGGCAAGGAGATAATTTTCGAACCTTTTAACAATATCAAGTTCATTCGTCATACAATTGTCATATATTATTTAATAATTATTTAATTTTTATCCTCATATTACCAAAAAAAAGAAAGTTTAATAAGTCAATTTTTCATAATATTCAAAAATTAAAAAAGGTGATTTTTCTTGATTCTGCCTGAAGATTATAACCTGATTAGAAATGTGGCGAGAGAATTTGCAAAGAAGCATATAGAGCCAATGAATAAAATTATAGAATCACAGACAATACCGAAAGAACTTTATCTTGAAATGGGAAAGGTTGGCTTTACTGGTGTTATAATTCCTCCAGAATATGGGGGAAATGGATTTGATACACTTAGTTATGTGATAATACTTGAAGAGCTTGCAAGGGTATCTCCATCGGTATCGGTTGCTATGGATGTTCAGAACGGACTTGTGGAGTATCCTATTTACACATATGGGAATGAAGATATAAAGAAAAAGTATCTTCCAAAATTATGCTCAGGCGAATGGATAGGTGCATATGCTTTAACTGAACCTCAGGCGGGATCCGATGCAGCAAACGTACAGCTGAAAGCTGAGAAGGTAGGTGATGAATATATTCTTAATGGAAGTAAGTTTTTCATCACAAATGCCAACCATGCGAATGTTTTTATTGTTTTTGCAAGAACGTCATACGAAAAGAGGAAACATGAGGGTATAACGGCTTTTGTAATGGAGCGTAATTACGATGGTTTCAGAATTGGTGAAGATTACAAAAAATTGGGTGTGAGAGGATCAAGCACAGCAGAGCTTGTTTTTGAAAATGTTCATGTTCATGAAAGTCAGGTACTCGGTGAAATTGGGAAAGGTTTTTACATCGCCATGAACACATTGAACATGGGTAGAATAGGAATAGGCGCACAGGCTCTGGGAATAGCTCAGGCATCACTGGATAAAAGTATTGAATACATGAAGCAAAGGGAGGCGTTTGGAAAAAAATTAGCAGAGTTTCAAGGTTTACAGTTTGATCTTGCGGACATTGCAACAAAAGTGGAAGCAGCAAGACTTCTTGTTTATGATGCGGCTGAGAGGGCTGATAAAAAACTCCCAATTATAAAAGAAGCAAGCATGGCAAAATATTTTGCAAGCAAAGTTGCCATGGAGGCATCAAGATTTGCAGTTCAGGTTCATGGTGGCTATGGATTCATTGAAGATTTTGATGTTGAGAGATTCTACAGGGATGCAAAGATAACAGAAATTTATGAAGGGACTTCTGAGATCCAAAAGATTGTCATATCGAGAGAAGTGTTGAGGTGATTAACTTGAGAAAAATCAGGATTCTTATTGCAAAACCTGGTTTGGATGGTCACGATAGGGGCGCCAAGGTCCTTGCAAGATCGCTTATGGATGAGGGTTTTGAGGTAATTTATACGGGCATACACCAAACAGCAGAGGATATTGTTAGAACGGCCATTGAGGAGGATGTGGATGTTATAGGTCTTAGCATACTTTCAGGTGCTCATATGTACCACTTCAGAAGAGTTTTGGAATTGATGAAGGAAAAGAATCTCAACGATGTTCTTCTCATAGGAGGAGGAATAATTCCTGAAGAGGATAGGCAAAAATTACTTGAATGGGGTGTAGATGCAGTGTTTAATCCGGGAACGAGTATTTCTGAAATCTCAGAGTTCATAAGAAAAAAAATAAGGAGACCTTTATGAACATTGATGCAATTTTGGAAAAGGATAGGAGAGAAATAGCCCGTGCAATTAGCGAGATAGAAAATAATAAAGGAATACCATCCGAACTATTAATTAAAACGGGAAAAGCAATGGTTGTTGGTGTAACCGGTGTTCCCGGGAGCGGTAAATCAACACTTATATCAAAACTGGCAAGAAGCTTTGCTGATGAAGGAAAATTTGTTGCAATTCTTGCAGTGGATCCTAGCAGTCCATTCTCTGGTGGATCAATACTAGGTGATAGAATTAGAATGCACGAACTTAACAAATATGAAAACATATACATAAGGAGTGTATCTTCAAGGGGCAAAATTGGTGGTGTAAGTTATTTCACACCGGACATGGTTAATCTTCTCGACGCTGCAGGTTATGATATAATATTTGTTGAAACGGTCGGAACAGGTCAGGATGAAGTGGATATATATAACCTTGCCCATACAATTTTGGTACTTCTTGTCCCAAATCTTGGTGATGAGGTGCAGGTTATAAAGGCAGGGCAGCTTGAAATTGGTGATATTTTTGTTATAAATAAAGCAGATACCGGGCCCGCCGATGAAAAAGTCAAAGAAATGCTTCTAATAATGAAAGAAAGAGAGAATGGATGGTACCCAAAAGTCTTGAAATCCATTGCTATAAAAAATATCGGAATAAAAGAGATCCATGATGCAGTAATGGATCACTGGAATTTTCTAAAGGAAAAAAATGTAATTCATATTAAAAACAGGGAAAGATTAAAATATACCATTAGGCAACATATATTTGGTGTGATGGAAACCATGCTTAAAGAAAATGATATTGATGATTATATTGAATCAGTACTTTCAGGTGAATCCATAGAGGAGGTTGTAAAAAGAATTATGGTTAAAATGGGTGAAGAATATGGAAAAGGAGGAAAAGTTTAAGGAAAAATTGAAAGAATGGGAAGAAAAAGTTTACAAAGAATCTCTGAATTTATTGTCTGAGAGAGGAAGATTTGAAACATTATCTGGAATTGAACTTAAAACCTTTTATTCGTCCATTGATCTGAAAGATTTTGATTATTTTGAAAAACTTGGTTTTCCGGGAGAATACCCTTACACAAGAGGTATACATCCAACCATGTACAGAGCAAGATTATGGACATTCAGAGAATTTTCAGGGTTTGGTGATGCAATTGAAACAAACAGGAGATTAAAGTATCTAATCGCCCATGGTGAAACAGGTCTCAGTATTGCATTTGACTATCCAACACTTTTGGGTCTGGATACGGATAATCCATTAACAAAGGGTGAATTCGGTAAGGCCGGTGTTGCAATAAACACTCTTGAAGATATGCAGCTGATGTTTGAAGGCATAAAACTCAAGGATATTTCCACATCCATGACAATAAACGGACCAGCTGCGGTTATATGGGCTTTATATATTCTTACAGGAGAATCCCAGGGTGCTAGATGGTGCGATCTTCGTGGAACCATACAGAATGATATTCTCAAGGAATACATGGCTCAAAAATCCTTTATTTTCCCTCCTGAACCATCATTGAAGCTTGTTATAGATACTTTCGAATTTGGATCCAAGGAATTACCTTTATGGAATCCAATCAGTATAAGCGGTTATCACATTCGTGAAGCTGGTGCCAATGCAGTTCAGGAACTTGCATTCACTCTTTCCAATGGTTTAACCTATGTTGAAGAAGCAATCAAGAGAGGACTTGATGTGGATGATTTTGCTCCAAGGCTCAGCTTCTTTTTTGATGCACACATAGACTTTTTTGAGGAAATTGCAAAATTCAGAGCCGCAAGAAGAATATGGGCCAAGGAAATGAAGAGAAGGTTCAATCCAAAAAAAGAAAGATCCTTGTGGTTAAGGTTTCATACGCAAACAGCAGGAGTAAGTTTGACAGCCCAGCAGCCGGAAAACAATATAATAAGGACAACACTTGAAGCCCTTGCAGCAGTTTTAGGTGGAACACAAAGCCTTCATACAAACAGTATGGATGAAGCCTGGGCTTTGCCAACAGAAAAGGCTGTTATGATTGCTTTAAGGACACAGCAAATAATAGCTGAAGAGAGTGGTGTTCCCGGAACTGTTGATCCTCTTGGAGGGAGTTATTATGTGGAATGGTTAACTGACAAAATGGAGGAAGAAGTTTACAAATATTTTGACAGGATAGAGGACATGGGCGGTGTGATTAAGGGTATAAGGTCGGGATTTTTCCAGAGGGAAATTGCAGAATCTGCTTATAAATTCCAGAAAGATATCGAAGAAATGAAAAGAACGCTCGTTGGGGTGAATAAATACAAAATAGAGGAAAAGCTTGAGATACCGATTCTTAAAGTTCCAGATGAATTGGAAACAAGGCATCTTGAAAGATTAAAGAGATACAAAGAAAACAGGGACCGGGGCAAACTTGAATATTCACTGAAAATGCTAAGGATGAACGCTGATGAAAAAAATCTCATGCCATATATCATAGAGGCGATAAGGAACAGGGCAACTCTTGGAGAAATAATTCAGGCAATGAAGGATGTCTGGGGAGAATATGTGGAACCCATTATATTCTAAAGTGATATAATGCTGAAAAAAGGTCTTGTGGAAATATATACGGGTAATGGAAAGGGAAAGACAACAGCTGCCATAGGTCTTGCAATCAGAGCAGCTGGAAGGGGTCTAAAGGTTTACATAATACATTTTATGAAATCTAAAGGTTATGGGGAAAGCAAAATTTTGAAGGTTATAGAGAACATAAGGGAAGTTTACATAGGGAAACCCTATTTTATAACGAAGGATCCGAAGATAAAAGATATTATGAAAAATGTTGTTGTTTTCGAACCAGGTAATCCTCCAAAGGAATATATGGATATTATAAAAAAAGCAATTGAAGAAAGTAAAGAAATTGTTTTTTCAGGGGAATGGGATGTTGTTATACTTGATGAAATCATAACGGCGCTCTATTTTGATCTAATTGATATGAATACACTCATGGATCTTATAAACAAAAAACCGGAGCATGTTGAACTTGTTTTGACGGGAAGATATGCCCCGCATGAACTTATCGATGTAGCGGATCTCGTTACAGAAATGAAGGAGATAAAACATCCTTATCAGAAGGGTATTGAAGCAAGGAAAGGCATTGAGTTCTAACTCACTCAGGTGAAAATTTTTTAGTAGTGTAAAGAATAATAGAATATTATTACAAAACAAAAACAAAAAATTAAAATAACAATAATTTATTAAAATCAATAGTGATGTTTTATGAGGAAGATGACAGAAAAGAATCTGAATGAGGCTTTTGCAGGAGAAAGTCAGGCGCACATGAGATATCTTATATTCGGAGATGTTGCAGAAAAGGCTGGTTATAAGAACATTGCAAGGCTTTTTAGGGCAATAGCATATGCAGAACAGGTTCATGCAACAAATCATTATAGAACGCTTGGTATGGTAAAGGATACTGGAGATAATTTGCAGGTTGCCATTGATGGTGAAACCTACGAAGTGGAGGAAATGTATCCTGTGTTTAATCAGGTTGCAAAATTCCAGGGGGAAAAGGGTGCTGAAATGTCAACACATTATGCACTGGAGGCTGAAAAAATACATGCAGAACTTTACAAAAAGGCAAAGGAAAGTGTGAAAAATAAAAAGGATCTTGAGATTGGTGATATATACATATGCGCAGTGTGTGGATATACTACCATGGGCGAAGCACCTGAAAAATGCCCGGTATGTGGAGCTCCAAAATCGGCCTTTAAAAAATTCTGAGGTATTAATATGGGAGAGAAAGGAAAAGGTATTGTGGAGTTAAACGTTACTGAACTTATAAATGACCTTAACAGGATCTTCGCTGACGAATGGCTTTCATTGTATATATTCTGGTATGCTGCACAAAGCATTAGTGGTGCCGACAAAAAACATCTTAAGGAATTTTTCCTGGAAGTTTTCAGCAAAGATCTGAAACACAGTGAAGAGATATCTAAAAGGATCAATGCTCTTGGTGGAAAACCCATATACAATCCATCTGAAATGATAAGAGTTGGAAACTGTAATTTTCCACCATCTCTTGATCTAAAAAATAAAAATAATCTAATTGGATCACTTTTAGAATACAAGAGATGCCTTATTGAAGCTTATAGCAGAATTCTAAAAAAATGCCATGGAAAGGATGTGATCACATACCAGATGATTAGTGAAATAATTAAAGATGAAGTTGATCATGAAGATGAGTTGGAAAAAATGGAGGTGTAAAATATGAAAAGATTTGGTGAAGTAGTCTATACCGCGGAAAAAGAGGGTAAGGAGAAGCATGTACCTATAATAGAGGCGCCGGAAAAAGTAAAGGCAAATGAATGGTTTACAGTGAAGGTAACTGTGGGAAAGGAAGTACCCCATCCCAACCTTGTCGAACACCATATAAAGTGGATACAGGTATATGCCCAGATTGAAGGAAGGCCCTACAACCCAGTTCATGTAGCAACATTCGATATGGGTCCAACATTTGCAGATCCAACGGTTACATTCAGAATGAAGCTTGACAAGAACGCAACAATATTAGCACTGGCCTATTGCAATGTGCATGGTCTCTGGGAGAATTCGGTTGAAGTGAAAATCCAATAAATTTTTCTTAATTTTTTTGTGGTATTTATGGAAACGGTAAATCAGATTCTCGATAATGCAATAAGGGTTGAAGAGGAATCCTACAGATTTTACATGGATCTCATTAAAATTGTGAAATTCACCAATGTGAAAGAGACCTTAAAATTCCTTGCAGAAGAAGAACTTAACCATAAAAGAATACTTGAAAGCATAAAGCAGGGGAGATCACTGACCATTAAAAATACAATGGATTTTAAACTGAGCGATCATTTACCTAAAAAAACTACAATCGATGAAAATGCGGATATTGCAGATATTCTCCAGCTTGCCATGGCAAGGGAGAGAAGTGAATTTGAATTTTACAAAACAATGGAGGAATTAAGTGAAACAAACAAAGATATCTTTAAATTTCTTGCAGAGCAGGAGATTGCCCATAAAGCAAAAATTGAGGAAATCTACGATGAACTTGTTTATACAGAATTTTGAGGAGGAAATGTTATGATTGAAGAGGGAACAAATGTTAAATTTATTGATGATTATTTACCTGGCATAAAGGGGAAATGGATTGCTTTGTACTTTTATCCAAAAGATTTTACATCTGGCTGTACTTTAGAAGCAAAAAGTTTCAATGAAAAAATTGAAAAATTCAGGGAATTGAATGTGGATGTCGTGGGTGTAAGTGTGGATTCGGATGAATCACATAAAAAATTTAAAGAAAAACTTTCTTTGAATTTTCCTCTTATAAGCGATGAAAAGAAGGAACTTGTTGAAAAGTTTGGAGTTTTTAACATTGGTAAGGCAAAAAGGACAACATTCATAATAGATCCAGAGAGAAATGTGAGAAAAGTTTGGAAAAAGGTTGATGTGAAAACTCATGCCGATGAAGTTTTAGATTATCTTAAGGAGGTGATAAAGTGAGTGCAAAATACCAGTGTACAGTTTGTGGCTACATATACGATCCAGATCAGGGAGATCCTGATAGGGGTATAAAACCCGGAACAAACTTTGAGGATCTTCCAGATGATTGGACCTGTCCTGTATGCGGAGCCTCAAAAGATATGTTTAAAATGCTTTGAAGGTGAAAATATGATAAAAAATGAACTTACAGTGAGAATCGGTGGATCAGCAGGAGATGGATCCCTTGCCACAGGTGAATTACTTTCAAAATTTTTCAGAAGAACAGGGCTTTTTGTTGCAACAGATAAAGATTTTCCATCCAGAATAAGGGGAGGGCATACAAGTTATGCAATCAGGGGATCCGAGAAGGTGATTTATGGTATAGGTGATTACATAGATGTTTTACTTTGTTTTGATAAAGAATCCGTTGATTTACATCTCGATGAAATAATTCCCGGAGGGCTGATAATTTTTGATAACAGTAAAGTAGATGTTGAAATTAAAAGGAATGATATAAGGGAGATAAAAATTCCCCTAGCGAACGTTTCAAAGACAAAGCTGGGAATGGAGTTAATTAAGAACACCATGGCACTTGGTCTTCTCTCCTGGCTTTTTAGTCTTGATTCAGAAAAAATGAAAGAAACAATAAAAGACACATACAAGGGCAAAGGGGATAAGATTATTTCAGAAAATCTAAAAGCATTTGAGATTGGATACGATGAAGGAAAGAA
>JABEBW010005301.1_pt1 | contig 11771 bp, 10 predicted proteins | sample 7245961 | NCBI WGS metagenome assembly JABEBW01 (sample SAMN14506364, study PRJNA622280) | hot springs metagenome | biome: hot spring [ENVO:00000051]|acidic hot spring [ENVO:00002120]; feature: spring [ENVO:00000027]|sediment [ENVO:00002007]; material: sediment environment [ENVO:01001048]...
TCAATATACAACCCCTTTTTTCATCTATGTAAGGTGTTAGTTTAGTCCAACTATTTCCAGTTCCTCCTAGGCCATGCAAAAATACAATGGGATTTGTGCCTTCGCGTTCTATATAAGAAACCTTTCCGTAAGATGAGTCGAAGTATTTCCTTTCCATGAAGGGAGATTAATTCTTAAAATATCCATTTATTGCAACCCTTATCCAATGGTGCAAAGTATTTACACTCTTTAACAATATAGATCTGTGATTTAGAATGGCATTACCAAAAGTATCAGTTATTGGAGCCGGTCAAGTCGGCTCAATGGTTGCGGAGCATATAGCAATAAAAGAACTGGCGGATGTGTATCTTTTTGATGTAGTCGACGGAGCTGCAAAAGGCAAAAGTCTGGATATAATGGAGGGTCTGCCACATTGGAAATCTGATTCGACATTGGAAGGATATACTGTTGGACCAAATGGTGAAAACTATGAGAACCTAAAGGGATCTGATATTGTAGTAATTACAGCTGGTATGGCAAGAAAACCTGGAATGAGTAGGGATGATTTGCTATTCAAGAACGTGGATATAGTTAAAAGTGCTGCAGAGAATGTTAAAAAATACAGCCCAAATTCTATGATAATAGTCGTAACAAATCCGATGGATATAATGACTTATACGGCATATAAAATTATTAAACCAGAGGGCCACAAAATTATGGGAATGGGAGGAACACTGGACAGTGGTAGATTCAGGACATTTGTTGCTAAAGAGCTTGGAGTTTCAGTTGAGGATGTAACAGCTTTCGTTGTTGGTGGACACGGAGATGATATGATTCCGTTCGTAAGATATTGCTCTGTAGGCGGTATCCCATTGACTGAATTATTGTCTAAAGAAAAAATTGATCAAATAGTTACTAGAACAAGAAATGGCGGGGGAGAAATAGTTTCCTATCTCAAGACAGGATCTGCATATTTTGCTCCTGGTATATCAGTCACAGTGATGGTAGAGTCTATAATCAAAAACAGAAAAAGAGTTATCACAGCACCTGCATTGCTTACTGGAGAATTAGGGAAGTATTATGGCGTAGATGGTTTCTTCGTAGGAGTGCCAGTTAAAATAGGTAAAAATGGTGTTGAAGAAATCTATAAGCTGAACTTCCTACCTGAGGAAAGAAAACTCTGGGACATTTCAGCAAGCCACGTTAAAGAGAATGTAGATAAAGTAAACGCTTATCTACATATCTAATTTTATATCTTTTTCCTTTATTTTTGTGACAAATTCTTTTAATCTTGCTGCAAGATCGTCATCTATCAGATGCTCAAAGATACACGCTTTTTCGTAAGCAGTTTTTTCATTGCATCCCATAAGAACGAATAATTGATAGATAGATTCCTCTTTTTCATCCAACTTTTGAAGTAATTCCTTGCCTTTTAATGAGAGAGTCATCCCTCTATACTTCTCATAATTAATTAGACCATCATCTGCTAATTTCCTCAGCATTTGCGATACAGATGCAGGGGTTACCTTTAAATATTCAGCTATTTCTAGAGGCCTGGCATATCCATGCAGCTTTATGAAGTAATCTATAGCTTCTAGGTACTTTTCTCTGTCTTCCCTTCCTTTCACATACCTAAATAATTAAGGTTATATTAACTTCTCCTATTCTTTAAATAATATAATAATTAATTATTAGTAAATTTAGATAGATAAAGTAAATTATCTTAATTGTTATTTTAGAAGGTGCAGAACGCTTTAGATATTCCATTCATTAAGGAAAAGGCAAAGGAATTAAGAAAATTAATTATTAAAATGACTTTTTCAGCAAAAAGCGGTCATCCTGGTGGATCGTTAAGTGCGGCTGACATAATAGCATACCTTTATTTTAATGAAATGAAGATTGATCCTACAAATCCTCGCTGGGAAGATAGGGATAGATTTGTATTGTCCAAGGGACATGCATCTCCGGCGCTCTATTCTGCTCTTGCTCTTAAAGGATTCTTCCCAGTAGATGATTTATTTACATTTAGAAAAATTGGATCATTTTTACAAGGTCACGTTACTAATCATGTACCTGGAGTTGACATAACTGCAGGCTCGCTCGGACAGGGATTAAGCAACGCAGTTGGAATGGCTCTTGCTGGTAAAATTATGAATAAGTCTTATAGAGTATTTGCAATGATTGGAGACGGAGAGAGTGAGGAAGGTAGTATTTGGGAGGCAGCTTTAGCAGCTAATCATTTTAAACTGTCTAATCTTATTGTATTTCTGGACAGAAATATGATCCAATTAGATGGGTTTACAGAGACTATAATGAGCTTAGGAAATATGGAAGAAAAATTCAGAGCATTTGGTTGGAAGACAACTACCATAAACGGACATTCAATTGAAGATATTCATAATGCTGTTAAATGGGCAGAGAGCATTGAAGGCCCAAAGATGATAGTAGCAAATACCATAAAAGGTAAAGGTGTTAAATTTATGGAAAATAATCCAGAGTATCACGGTAAACCTGTCCAGGATGAAAAGAAACTTCAAGAGGCTCTTGAACAAATAGAGGAGGGGTTTTAAATGGAGGATTTTGGATTAACTTGGCTTCCCCAGCTAATAAATAAAGTAGAGAGAAAGAGCCAGAGGGAGAGCTACGGGAAAAGGATAGCTGCGTTGGGACAGGATAAAAATGTTGTCGTTCTGGACGCTGATCTTTCTACATCAACCCACACTAGCATTTTTCAGAAAAATTATCCTGATAGATTCTTTAACATGGGAATAGCAGAGAATAATATGATTGGAGTAGCATCAGGGCTAGCACAAAGCGGTCTGAATGTTTTTGCTTCCTCTTTTGCAGTGTTTGCTACTGGAAGGGCTTATGACCTTATAAGGCAAAGTGTCTGTTATGCAGAAAGTAATGTGAAAATTGTTGCGACTCATGCTGGGTTAACTGTAGGTGAGGATGGTGCAACACATCAAATGTTAGAAGATATAGGATTAATGAGTGGATTGCCTAACATGAGGGTTTTTTCACCTGCAGACGCACAAGAGACTGAGGATATAATAGATTACATATATGAAACGAAAGGACCGGCTTATGTCAGACTGTCAAGGGAGAAGGTTCCAGTTATTCATAATGGAAAATCATTTTCATTCGCTAAAAATGAAGTACTTGTGGATGGAGATGATGTAACAGTTATTGCTACTGGCATCCTATCCTTCGCTGCAACTGTAGCCGCGAAGGAAATGCATAAGAGGGGAGTTTCCGTTAGAGTTCTAAATATGTCAACAATAAAGCCAATAGATAAAGAAAGTATTGTCAAAGCAGCCCGCGAAACAGGTAGAATCGTAACAGCTGAAGAGCATAGCATTTATAACGGAATAGGTAGCAGGGTTTCAGAGGTAACTTCAGAAAATTATCCAGTTACTGTTTTTAGGTTAGGAGTCTATGATAATTTCGGTGAATCTGGAGGAGCATGGGAATTGATGGATAAATATAATTTAAATCCATTAGGAATAGTTAAAAAGATAGAAGAGATCATGAAGGTGAGAATATGAAATTCTTTCTTGATACTGCAAATTTGGCGGAGATAAAAGAAGGTGTGTCTTGGGGGTGCGTGGACGGTCTTACAACAAATCCTACTCTTATTTCTAAAGAAATGAAAGGGGAAATTGATTTTAGATCGCTAATTAATGAGATACTGAGACTTGTTCCTGGCCCGGTTTCATTGGAGGTAACCTCATCAAAACATGAAGAAATGGTTGAAGAGGCAAAAAGATTGAAGGGACTTGGAAAAAATGTAGTAATAAAGATACCAACAACAATAGAGGGTCTCAAAGCATTGAAAATTTTAAAGGATCTTGGAATTGATACAAATGCCACCCTGGTATTTTCTGTAAATCAGGCTCTTATGGTTGCAAAGGCCGGTGCAACATATGTTTCACCTTTTGTTGGTCGATTAGATGATATCGGTGAAGATGGTATGTCTCTGATCGAAGACATAAAGACTGTTTACGATAACTATTCTATAAAGACAAAAATAATTGTGGCATCAATAAGGCATCCTGTTCATGTAAGAGAAGCTGCCTTGATAGGAGCTGATATTGCCACTATGCCATTTGATGTAATGAAGAAACTAATTGGTCATCCTAAGACAGATGAAGGACTAAAAAGATTTACCGAAGACTGGGAAAAAATAGACAAGAATAAATTGAGATTCTAATGGAAAAAATCGAAGTAGTGGCAAGTCCTCCAGATCTCGACTCTATTTCTTCTGTCTATCTACTCAGAAGAGCCTTAAAAGGAAAAATCCTGGAAGTTAGGTATCTGGAGCATAATGAGATAGAAAACGTAGAGGCTGATTATATAATAGATTCACCCCATGGACGTGCCAGGATAATGAGATTTGACCATCACGGAGAAAGAGCGCAAACTTGTTCAGCTATGAAGGTTGTTGAGTATTTTAAAATGGGAGCTCCTGAACTAAGATTGGCAAAAGCAGTATGCTGGCAGGATAACGCAGGATGGAAGCACCTTGAAAGGGAAGGAATGGACAACCTCCTGGATATAGCACTACGGAGCTTATTGGTTTCAGGAATGAGAGTAGGCGAGATAGAGAATATATTCAGCATAATTTTTGATTCAATGCTTATTAAATTCGAAAATGATCTTAAAATAATTAAAGAACTCGACAATAGAATAATTTTCAGAAGCAGCGAAAGGAACGAAGTACTTGTGATAAATGGCGATTTCCCCAAGGATGTTGTATTTCATGAATATAAATGCATTCTTCTAGTTAAATTCGGAGATGGATACATTTCTGTGACCAGGACAGCTTCAGCAGATAATCCTGATCTTAATAATTTTAAAGATATACTGTCTAAATATGTAACAAACATAGATAGATGGTTTTTCCATCCTATAGGATTCTATTTTAGTTATTCTCCTCCTGGCCCTGTTGGAGAATTACCGATTGAGCCAGCTCTTTTGGGAAAGCTTCTGTTTGAATTTCTTAATGATCATAAATAAGTGCTGTATATTGTTTATTTTCTAGATGTTATATCATGTTTCATTTATTCGAAAAATTAAGCAAAATTTCTTAAATAAGAGAACATACCCTTTTATGGAAAAATTTAAAGACGTACAATCGGAAAATCCGACTAATACCTACAGATTGGATAGGGTCGGACTAACAAATGTTGTGAGACCTATAAAGGTTTACAGAGGAAGGACAATCACTCTTGTACCTACTTTTAGGGTGTTCGTTGATCTTCCACCCTATAGAAAGGGAAGTGACCTTTCAAGAGATATTGAGGCTCTTGAAGATGTAGTGGAAGGAGAAGTTGAAGGTAGGTCAAAGGGAATTGAGTATGTTGCAGAACTCATTGTAGAAAGACTTCTGCAAAGACATCCTTATGCAGATTATGCTGAAGCTCAGCTAACTGCAGATTATTTTCTCGAAAGAAAGAACCCCAAAGGCAGGAAAACAACTGAGAAATATGTTATACAGGGGATAGCAAAGAAAAAGAAAGGATCAAAGGCTATCAGATATATAGGAGTGACTGCAACCGGAATTTCTGTTTGTCCATCCGCTATGAAGACGGTTTCTACACTGGTGGGAAGAGAAACAGATGCACCTCCATTTATTTCACATAATCAAAGAAATGACGTAACTATTCTAATATCTGTTCCTGAAGATATGGATATAGAGGTAGATAAACTGATTGACATAGCAGAAGCTTCAATGAGTGCTCCAACTTACGAACTTCTTAAAAGAGAGGAGGAAGGAATGCTAGTCCTCCAGGCTCATCAGAATCCTAAGTTCGTTGAAGATGTTGTCAGGGATGCAGTAAAGTTACTCATCAAGGAGTTCGAAAATGTTCCAGATAACACACAAGTGGAAGTAAGAAGCGAAAGCTACGAAACTATACATAAACACAATGCATATGCTGAGAAAAAGGGGACATTCGGAGAATTCAGGCAGGAGCTTTCAGAAAAATAGATTATTCCCAAAAACGTCTATTTTTTGCGAATTCTACTTCATTCTGTAATATTTTTTCAAGAAGTTCATCTTCTCTTTTTGTTGGTACCTGGAGTATTCTGGAAGCTGTTTCTGGACCTATGCCATGAGCAGCAAGTACTAATAGGGCTTTATCTTCATACATTCTTAACAAATGATATGATATGTTAAGCTTTCTAAATGTTTCAGGGGACATATCTTTAATTGAATCAATCTCGTATGTCTTGAATGGGGCTATTCGGGGACTGCTGCAGAATATGCATCTTTTTTCCTTCATGTCTGAAATTTTTGCTGTAAAGTGTCTTTTGCACGATAAACAATAAAAACCAAGCTCCTCAGATTGCAGCCTCTTTTTTATAGCATTTAAGATTGGGCCTGTAGGTCTAATAGGCATCATTTTTTCTTTTAGATTTGAAATATAGAGTTTCGATGATGAAGAAAATTTGTCTCTCTTTACTATCTCTATACTCCCATTTTCGATATTTTTTATCATCTCTTTTGTTTTTCCAATTTGGAGATAATCCCACTTAAACTTCTCTAAGGATTCATAATATAGCCACGTGTTTCTATATATAGAAACTATCTTATCAATTCTAATCCTGGTAAAGTCATTATCTTTGGAAATAATACCGAACTTTTTTCCTACGTTTATGAAATTGTAAGTAAATATCCTAGTTTTCTCAACATATCTATCTATGCTTTCCAGGGATGAACTTGCGTTTTGTATTGCGTAGATCACGTCATCAACACTAAATTTACTATTCCCTTGGATCATTATGTGATATGGCGATATATCAAATAGAAATGATTCTCCGTATTTTTCTGATAAAGAGAATGTTATCAATAAGGCAAATGTATAATTTAACTTAGTCCCTCCTGTAATTTGTATGATGCAAGTATTACCTTCCTTTTCCAAAATTATCTGCTGATCTGTCGCCGTATCTTCAATAAATTTCTTAATAAGTTCAGCAGAATGTAAATCTAAATTTTCTCCTATAATCCTTTTCCTTCTCCTTCTCCCTACCTCCATTGCAACTTCATATGGAACTGGGATTTCTTCCCCGGACCAACTTGGGGGAACTGAAATACCCTGTATATAATCTACATAAATGAAATCGTCCTTTATTCTAAGAACACGCCAGGTACTGCCTTTCAAAATAAATGTGGCTCCTACGTCTATTTCAGTTGCAACATAAACCTCGTCTAGAAATCCTATTACTTTTCCGGTACTAGATTCCTTAACAACATACCTCTTTTCATCTGGGATCATTGAAATATTCTCAAGAAAATACCTCATTGTCCGCCCACTTCTTTTCACAGATTCCATCTCTTTGTCATAATATATAACTCTCACAGAACTTAAGAATTCTACTATAGAAAGAAATGTTTCAAATGATAGAGTTTTAAAAATATATGTATTTCTAAAAATTTCAAATAATGATCTTATTTTTATTTCTCTTTCTGAATAAACTATTGCAATGAGCTGGTTTACTAAAACAATAATTGGATTTTCCCTGATTTCTATATTCTCTATTCTATTATTTTGTGAAAAATAGCCTATGACTGATGCCTCCTCCGACTCTATTTCATTAACGCAAATCACCTCCCCTTCTGAAATTTCTCCGACTCTGTGCCTTCCTCGACCAACCCTCTGTACCAGGCGAATTACTTGTCTTGGAGAATTAACCTGAATTACAAAATCTACCGCCCCGATATCAATACCTAATTCCATACTTGATGTGCAGACAAGACCCTTTAGCTTACCTTTCTTAAAATCTTCTTCTATCTTAGTTCTAACTTCCTTACCCAGCGAACCATGATGGACTTCTACAGCGATATTTTTGTCATAAAGCTTAATTCTCATTACTATATCTTCCGCAGTGGATCTAGTATTAGTAAATACAATGAATTGTTTGCCAGATTCAAACATCTTAATTAGGTGATAGATCAATTCTGCATAACTATCTTCAGCTCCAATCATTTCCTTAAAGTTGCTTGGAGCACCTTTTGGCATACTAACTTTTATACTATATTCTTTCAAAACACCCGCAGTAATAATTTTGTAATTTGTTCCGAAAAAAATCGCCTTTGCAACCTCCTCTGGGTTTCCGATAGTTGCAGATAATGCTATTATTTTAAAATCGCTTGATATTTTTTTTAATCTTGCGATACCAACCAATAACTGCCAGCCTCTCTCATCGTTGAGTAGCTCATGAACTTCATCAATAATCAGGTATTTTAAAGAGGCAAGGTGCCTCTTTAATATTTTTCCATTAAGTATAATTTGCAATGTTTCAGGTGTAGTAATGAGAACATCTGGAGGGTTCTGAGACTGATAGCGTCTTTCACTGTCACTACTGTCCCCGTGTCTAACTGATACCTTTAAACCTATGGATTCACCATATGATTCAATTCTTCCTAGTACATCTCTATTAAGAGCCCTTAATGGGGTTACGTATATAATTCCAAAACCTGATAATTTATCTTTAATATTGTTTAGCAAAACCATTGCTGGTAATATAGCTGCCTCTGTTTTACCACTTCCAGTTGGAGATGTTAATAATATATTGTTACCCTCCAGTATTTCTGGTATAGCGAGTTCTTGAGGATCTGTAAGGGAGCTAAAACCCCTCTCTCTTAAAATATCAATTATCTTATCGTAAAGTGCTTTTTTTTCCTCGTCTTTCATTGGTACCAAATTTATTTATAATATTAAAATCGTGACTTAGTCTTCTTATAAATTTTAGCCAAGCGCATTATATTAAATAAATTATGTTTGTATCTAAAAAGAACTAGAAAATAATTTTATATTATAACCAAAGGATGATGGAGCTCATTAAACTATGATTCCTGTAATTAAAGTTGGGAAACGTACACTAAATTATTTAATGTTATAAATACTATCTCATCAATGACAGTAATTATTCCTATGAAAGAATTTGAAATAGAGTCGATCGAAGAATTAACTAAACAAACTGTTGATAGTTATCCTATTAATAGTTTTAAGATGAAACCAATGGATAATAAAAACTATACCTTTAAACCTGGAATGTTTTCTTCTATATATTTACATAGAGAGGATAAGCTTTTCAGATCCTACTCTATTGCATCTTCACCTCATTCGGATTATATGGAATTCATGATCGAGATGATTAATGGAAAATTTACCAGTCAACTTGCAAAGTTAAAGAAAGGTGATCATGTGTTATTAACGGAACCAAAGGGGACTTTTATATATGATCCATATGACAAAAAAGAGATAACTTTTATTGCCGCAGGTGTTGGAATTGCCCCGTTCTTCTCAATGCTCAGATATACAAAATATATAAACTTGAAGAGGAATATTTCCCTCTTTTATAGCGTAAAACATAGGAGTGACATTGTTAATTTCTCGGAATTAAAATCCTATGAGGATAATGGTCTTTCACTTTACATAACCATTACCAGGGATCCTAAGGATGAAGATTGGAATGGAGAATATGGCAGGATTAACATAGATATGCTGAATAAACATCTCCCGAGTTTAAAAAATAGAATATTCTACATATGTGGTGGTATTAAATTTGTGAAGGACCTAGTTCAAACTTTGACAAGCAATGGAGTCAATGATGAAGATATTAAGAGAGATATATGGGGTGAATGATATGAAACCTTCGAAGAGATATGAAAGAGAAACAATAGCTATTCATGGTGGTGAAATCGAGGATTTAAAATATGGAAACATTTCTACACCTATTTTTGAAACTTCTGTTTTCAGTTATCCCAATATTAATCCAGGAGCTTTGCTTGATAAAAATAGAAACTTGCCATTCATTTATACAAGACTAGGTAATCCAACTATTCAGAGTCTTGAAGAAAAATATGCAATGCTTGAATCTGCAGAGGATGCGTTAGCTTTTTCTTCAGGTATGGCTGCGATATCCTCTACACTTCTAACATTCCTTAAAAAAGGTGATAGATTATTATCTCTCAACAAGTTGTATGGCCAAACACTTGACTATATAAAAAATCATCTGACTTCTTATGGTATAGAAGTGGACTTTATTGGGGTAGAAGAACTCAATAATCTTAGCTTTGATCCGAGGAAATACAAGATGCTGTTTTTCGAATCGATAGTAAATCCAACTATGGAAGTTATAGATATAAAGAAAATAGGGAAGGAGCTTTCGCAATATAATATCATAACAGCGGTAGACTCAACTATGGCATCCCCAGTAAATCAAAGACCTTATGAGTCTGGGATAGATATTGTTATACAGAGTGCTACAAAATATATCAGCGGGCACGATGATGTAACTTTTGGTTTTGTTTCTTCTAGCAAGGAGTTAATTAATGATATTTCAATTAAGAGAAAAGTACTCGGAGGAATACCGGATCCTATTCAAGCTTTCCTAATTTCAAGAAGCCTGAAAACCATATTTCTTCGGGTGAACAAACAGAATGAGAATGCCTTAGCAATTGCGCAGTTCTTAAAAAGTCTTGGAATTCAAATAGTAAACTATCCAGGGTTGAGTTCGTTTAAATATTATAAAACAGCTAAAGATAACCTCGATGGTTTTGGAGGGGTTCTTTCATTCGACTTGAATTGCGACTATCAATCCGCTGAAAAGTTTATGGACAGTTTGAACATCATAAAAAAGGCACCTACCTTCGGGGGTATTGAATCTCTTGTAACTATGCCTTGGGAAACTAGCCATACTTACATAACAGAAAAAGAGAGAATTGAAATTGGGATAACTCAATCATTACTAAGACTTTCTATGGGAATAGAAAATATAGAAGATATCAAGAACGATATAAATAATGCAATAAATAAATATAAAAATTAAAAAAATTATGGGTTATACTGGATTGTATAGAACACTATGAAACTCGCACCCACAACTGGGTTGAATGTCAGTGCTAGAGATGACGGATTTATTGCAGTGCTATAGTAGAAGACAGCCAATGGTTGCATTACTCCAAAGTAGAAGTCCATATTAACTGCTATCTTCTGTGCCTGGTAGTAATAATTTGTTACCTGTGTCATGTTTGTTGTTTCACCGGCGAGATTCAAATCGTTCCACATCTGTGTTATGTTTGCCATTTGACTAGCGTTTATGTATGTATTCCCAGACCATAGACCATCAGGATATGTATAGATACCGTACTGCTCATAGAATGGAGCAACAAAGTCTGACGCATCGGGATAGTCATCTATCCACCCTAGGAAGTAAATAGGCATAGGGTTTTGACCTGGACCTACTGATGTGAAAGATACTAGTTGACCGAATGATATATCTATAGTTGTAATTTGCAGTTGTCCGTTTGATATTGTTGCTAGATTAGATGCCAATACTGAATACATTTCATCTACTGTTGGATTGCCTTCCGAGTTGAATACTGGGAAATAGTATGTTCCTGTTCCAGCATATCCTGAAATGCTCCAGTAGTATTTTGCAAGTGTAAGATTCATTACTTCAGGATATTGTGCAGATAGGTTGGACAGATATTCAGGCATTCCCCTTGGAATTATACCTGTAAGGTTTTCAGCAAATGTTATTCCAGAATTTGTATTTGCAACATCTATCCAATATGTATAGTTAAATGCATATGAAATTGCCTTTCTAACATCTAGATTAGCGAAGAATCCTGCCGGAATGTTGGTCTGTTTCACATAGTCCTGGGCTCCTGTTATGTTAACATCCATATTGAAATAGAATGCGAATGTTGATAGCTGGGAGACAGATGCAGATGATATTATTCCCTGTTTTATAAGACTGAGAGCCTGTGGTGTATCGTA
>JABEBW010003394.1_pt1 | contig 11696 bp, 15 predicted proteins | sample 7245961 | NCBI WGS metagenome assembly JABEBW01 (sample SAMN14506364, study PRJNA622280) | hot springs metagenome | biome: hot spring [ENVO:00000051]|acidic hot spring [ENVO:00002120]; feature: spring [ENVO:00000027]|sediment [ENVO:00002007]; material: sediment environment [ENVO:01001048]...
AGAAATATTTAGAATCTAGAATGGAGAAAGGAGAGAAACTTACAGGTGATTCTCCTTTAGTTTCTCTGGAAGAGAACAATCAGCTTGTTCATAAAAGGATAAGGACTCAATTGATATCAAGAGAGATAAGGAAAGCTATGAGGAGACTTGGATATACATGGAGACCATATGTTCTGAGAGCTTATTTCTCAACTGCACTTGATATATGTGAGAATAAGGGATTGGTATCACACAATTTCAGGGAATACTGGACAGGACACAAAGGAGACATATCAGCTAGGTATTCAACAAACAAGAAATTAACTCAAGATAAGATAGAGGAGATGAGATCCACCTATCTGAAATGTATACCCTATTTAGAAACAGGGAGAAGACCGTTGAGTGATGAGGAGAAACAGGCATTGAACAATGAATCTAAGAAATGGTATCTAAATATGATGGGATTCTCTGATAAAGAAATAGAAGATGAGAATCTTTTAAATCTCCCTCCCAAAGATCTTCAACAGAAGGTAAAGGAGAAGATGAGGATGGTAACAAACAACGGTCACAATCAGAAAGTAATACCTATGAAGGAAGTGAAACATTACATAGAAGACCTTGGATGGGAATACGTCAAGGATCTTGGAGAGAAAGAGGCTATAGTAAGGCTGCCAGAACGTCCTTGATTAATGCTAATAGGCAACATATCGACCAGTATATGCCTTAAATCGCTAATTCTCTGTGATTTCACTTTAAATAATGTAAACATACAAGCTAATATCTCATAAAGTCAAAAATTCTTCTTACTCTTGTTCGTTATATATATTGGAAAAGGAAAGGTTACTAGAACAGAGAACACTGATCAATTTTTGTAGTCCTCTCCTTTATACTGAGGGTTCTTTTTACTGTCCAGGTGTTCTCTTGCGATTCTTTAGATTTTCTCTAATCAGTCCCGACAAATTCAGGATTCATTGTTATCGTCCTCTAAAGAAACGGTTTGTGCATTATTATCGGAAATAAATCCATGCCTTCTCTGATATACTCAATGATTTCTTGAATATCTCTATAAAAAATTAAGGTAATCATTTTTTAGAAATCCATATACATTCGATATAGTTTATACCACGTTTTGAGAGATTAAGTGTTTTTTTCAGTTTTGTTTTAACCTCTTCAATGAGTTGTTTACGCTAATGGCTCCCATGCACATGTGGAATATACCAAAGAACAGAGAGAGTTAATAGAAAAGCTCAAGACCGACTTATAGTAGTACGAAAAAGGGCGAAGATAGGTAAAACTTACTTTATTCATAAAATTGTATTAATATAATATGTCTAGTTGAAATGTTACTTAAGTGACATTATTTTATTCAAAAGTGCTGAATAATTCCGGTATGCTTCCATACCTTTTTCTGTTATCTCCACTATTACTCTAGGACCGCCAACCTTTAAAACTGTTTTAATAGTTATAAGACCGTTGGCCTGTAGTTTATCCAGGTGATTGCTGAGGCTCCCCTTTCCAAGGGATGTTATTGTGATCAAATCAGAAAAAAAAGAGTCTTTTGTTGATAGCAAGTGATATTATTATTATGAGTCGGGCGGTAGATTTCATAACTGGCTCACTCAACTGATTTCCTAGAGTTTTAATAAGATCGTTTAGATCATCTTTCTCTCTCTGGAGTTGATCATTATTCACTCTCATCTTCACTCCTGACTGCTGTCCTGACTGGTCAATTCTTCACTAGCATTGTAAATCGAATATACTGATGCAAGAAACCAGACTATTATAGTGGGTATCCAAAAATATCCAAAGTAATACGCACTTCTTAAAATAACGGTTGCTAATGCACCCCCTAGGTCGCTTAACATAAAGACTGAAACAGCAGCTATAGCTTCCGGGGGTAGCCTTCCAAGGGACTTTCTTATCATCCTGTATATATAAATATCTAATAATGCAAGAAAAGAGGTTATCAAAAATAAACCTGCAAAATTTCTTAAGAGGAGAGTTCCAGTAATTACAAGTGCAACTATGATTAAAAGCATAATATATGACATACTGAAATTCTTAGGTTTGTTCGCCTGATATTTTCTGAATATAGTATTTTCAAATTTTGAGAGTTTTATTGCCTTAGAGAATACAACTCCAGTCACATACCCGGCAACAGCTATAATTATGGTATAAGAAAAAATATACGCAACATCTCTCAGATATTCCTGTGGTATGAGTTCAATTGGATATGTAAGAAATGCAAAAAGAAAAAATGACAGGGCCCATATTGAATAATAGATGCCCCAAGCTCTTCTCTGAAGGTACCTATCTAAATGGACTGCCTTGATTCCCACGTATTTCAAATGATCTGAAAGTTCCGAAAGTTCATCCCGATTCATACCTGTCTTCCGCCCTCTATGGATACTGCCTTGATCCTCCTTATAAGAAACATTGCAAGTACAAAGAGTAATGCAATCCAAAATATGAGGCTAACCATCATGATGTACGGATTCAAAGTTGGGCTTGTTGCGTTCGAAAAGTTCAGCGGAGATGCCTTACCATAGTAAGTCTGATACATTATTCTTGCAATGTCGGTGAACGGGCTTCCGTACACAATTTCATTTGGCAAGGAAGTACCAATCTCAGAAAGACCAAATAGAAAAGAAAGAAGTTGCGGAATGAAGGCGATAAGAGTTACACTTTTCAGGCCTATATAGTTGTTGGCAAACATTACCAAGACCGCTGAAAGAAGAAACATGAATATCCCCGTAACAAAGAACATTAAAAGTAAAAATTCGGGAAATTTCGGTATCAGTAAATAACCAGATTTAGTTCTGAATAGTATTATTGTGAGCACAGTAATTATTGCTCCTATTATGCCTGTCATTATTGAGGTGCTGATCATAAGGTCTCTGATATAACCTGAAGGTTTGAGTCTCGTAAACCTGAATCCATACGCAAGCGACGAATTAGCATAATAGACTGAATAAGCAACAGTTGTAGCTATTACGCTCGCAGATAAAAGTCCTATAAGCGAGAACCATACAGATGTATAACCCATCCATTCGTTCTTGGTAGTCATATCAGGCTCGAAAACATACGCACCCATAATAATCCAAAACAACATAAGTCCAACTCCCCATCCCCATATAGCTTTGTTTGATAGGAGAGATTTTAAAAAGTATTTGGTTATCATCAGATCACCTCCTCGAACATTGCGTTGAAATTTCTGGCGGAAGCAATTGGAACTGCTCCGCTGTTTTCTGTTATCGAGAACTTACCGAAACTTGTATCCAGAACACAAATATTTCCTGCTACTTCCCCTCTGTTTATATAAAGGTTCTTCAGCTGTGAGACTTGGAATTTGCCAAAGAGTTTTCCTTCTATGATGAAATATAGGGCCCAACCATCAAGGCGATTTAGCAAGTCAAATTCGTGAGTGTTTATAATGATCTCTGACTGAATATTTCTGATCATTTCTATGAGTTTCATCCTCCTCCCTTGATCCACATTGTCAAATGGTTCATCCATCAGGATGATGGATGGAGAGAAACTTAGGGAAAGAATATTCCCGACCATTTTCTGCTCCCCTGAGCTAAGTTCATCAATATTTTTCTCCATTATTGATTCCAGCCCGAAATTGTGAAAGAGATCCTCGGCCTCTTTCGCATCACCATCTTTCAGCTCGGAGTAAATCTTGATTAAATCCTTAACAGGGACTCTCATTAGCCTGTAAACATCTGATAGATTTGTTGAAACGCCATTATCTCCTCTGATATTTTTAACGTCTACTCCATTAATAACTGCTCTGCCGCTATCAATCTGAACAAGTCCTAGAAGAGTTTTCAGAATTGTAGTTTTCCCCGATCCGTTTGGTCCAACCACTACAACCTTCTCTTTTTCCACTCTAAGATTTACACTCTCCAAGGCTAATTTTCTATTTTTACTGCCGTATCTGACTGAAACATTTGAAAGTTCTATCATGTTTTAAGGAATATTCAATGAAGTAATAAATACAGTATAAAGTTCAAATTTTGAACGCACAAGAAATTCCTTCCTTGTTCTTCACAATGGTTATTGTCGTTACACGGCGTATCATATACCCATATTTCCGTACTCGAACAAATCTCGAATGTAATCGAATAACTAAATATGATACCTGAAATATCAATGAAAATGAGTTATTCACATATATTCCTGCATAGGAATTTGCAATCCTTATTCCAATTTCCTGATCCTAAATAGCATATTCAACAATAATGTTAACCCCTTCTTCAGGGATTAGTAGAGATATCTAATGGTTTAAAACAGCTGTTAGTGCTTTTCCATTCAGGAGAAGAGTAAGAAGATATGATATATCTCAAACATATGAATATTGATCCCTTTAAAATAAAACGTGGAGAAAGGCAATTGGTATTTTCTTATTTTAAAAAATACCGTATTATTTCATTTTAAAATCCCATGAAGATCCAAATATTTCTTTTGCCTTGCTTTTGAGTGATACTATAGTCAAAAGGATTAATTACGCCTTTTGAATCTAATGTCTCCTTAAAACCAATAAATGAATGCATTTTTCTAATCATTTTCATATGATCTGATCTTCTTTTTATCTATTCTCCCGGGATCTGATTGAAATAACAACTGTGATTTATACTTCAACAATCATTTCAAATTAAATATTATTGCACTTGCAAGGGTATTAAAATAGCTTATCAGATTTATCAAGGAACCTTAAAGTTACCGTTTATTAAACATTAAAATATCTTCCACTATTGAAAACATAGATAATTTCCAACTCCTTGCTGGTAAAACTTCTGAAATCAAAAAAAAATTGAAGAATTGATGGATGAAATAAAAATTGATCAAGAATTGCTGTTAGAATCTTTAATTGGTCAATTCATTCAATATTCTATAGTTTAAAACTAAAAAAATAGATAAATTTATGTTCACAATCCATTCTTACGTCAGCCTTCAAATATTTTTCAGCTGCTTAAGTAGCAAAAGATACTCTTTGATGGCTTCCTCACCTTCTTGAGTGATTTCAATTATTTTTCTTATCCCTCCAGCTTTTAGAAAACCATATCTTGTAATGATATAACCATTATCCTCTAGTATTTCTATGCTACGGCTTAGTGAGCTCTTCTGAAGTCCTGTAGCTATAAGAAGATCAGTAAATGTAGCACGTCTTGATATCAGGAGGGCAACCATGATACCAATTCTAGAGGAATTCCAAATGGGGCCGCTTGACGCTATCTTTCTTACCAGATCTTCGTTAGGATGTTTATTGTCATGTTCGTCAGGCCCCTGATTCATATATGATTTCCTCCGGCGAATCAAATAGTGATTTAGTACCGGCCAGTATAAGGACAGGAGTTATGTATACAAATCCCAGTAGGCCTATATGCGGTATGATAACAAGGATAGAAGCTAATGCTAATGCAAAGATAACGACCCAGTCCTCGATTCTTTGTTCTACAATGACTTTTTCATTACTCTTAAATTTCAAATATCTTATGATTATAATTTGTGCTATCCATAAAGTAGGGAAAATTACTGCTATTCCCCCTTTTCCTATGATTAAAAAAAATACAAATAGAATCCATGGCCAGAATGCTCTTATTATAGAAAGAATATTCCAAATAAAACGATGTTGCTTGGGAAGTTTTCGATCAATATCAACTAGGGCTATTGCATAATTGACCCTTCCAAACCCTCTAAACCCCGAAATTCTTGGTATGTACCATAGAAGAAATGACCCAGGTATCCAAAATATGAATACGTATAAAATAGAATTCGTCATAATCTGGATTATAAATGATGTAATAATGAAAAAGGCGAAAAACAGGTAGAATACTCCTATCCCTCTTCTGGCCTTGAACCTGAAAAGCCTGATAGCTATCTGCTCCCCTTCTGTAGTTATGTTCTTAATTTTATCCTCTGTGATCGTTCCTATAATCTCGTTATCTATCTCATCATCAGACATTTTAGATTAACACTTTCATTCAATATTTGTTTCCCTAAAATATATTTCTGATGTTCACAATGTGAAAAAGCTCTCCGACTTATGTAATGTAATATAATTAAGGAATATGCGGCTTAATTATATGGGTGGAGGTTTAAAGTATGAAATTTGAATCATTCAGTAGAATTTTTGCCATCTCGGCATATGAACTGAAATGGGATATAAAGAAGAAAAAGGTACTGTTTGCAATTTCACTAAGCATTATATCACTATTGATAATTGCAATTGCAGCAAAATATCTTCTTGGAGGCAATTATGTAGCAGAAAATAAAGGCATAATGTGGGACAATATATTGCTTATTTTCACGAACGGATTAGTGTCTGGTATCTTTCCCCTGATATTAGGTAGTACACTAACAGTTGATTCTATAGCATGGGAATTTGACAAGGGAACCATTTTACCACTTCTATCCCAACCCGTGAAGAGATCGGAGGTTTATTTTGGAAAACTGCTGGAAAAGATATTTGTTATACTAATAATATCCTTTCTAATAGTTTTGCTCTCTCTGCTAATCTCCTATATAATCTATGGAAATCAAAAATATATTTTCTGGGTCCTGGTTTCTGGTTTATTATTCTCAATAGAAACCCTCACCTATGTATCTCTATCATTTCTTTTGGGTTCGGCATTAAAAACATCCGGCATTATTATAGCTGTTAATTTAGGTTTATATTTCGCGACAATCTCAATTTCATCCTTCCTTGCGGTTAAGGATGGTATACATCTATGGCTAACTCTTTTCCCATTATCTGATGTCAACTTTCTAGAAGGCTCTCTACAACAATATTTCCTTAACCCTAGAGGTAAAACCCAGATTGGCATGAATATAGCAGGCATATTATCAAAAAATGGGTATCTAACAACATACTCCCTCTTGCTAGCGGCATCTGCATTCGTCCTCCTTTACGTCATTGCATTTTCCATTATTGGTTACATCATCTTCAATAAAGCTGAAATAAGAGGGTGAAAATATGGAAGAAATTTTAGTACTTAATCATTTAAAAAAGTTATACAAGAAGGGTGGAGGAATAAGAGACATAAATATGCATATCAAACCACATACAATTCACGGTTTCCTAGGACTGAATGGAGCTGGAAAAACAACTACTATGAAATGCATTATGGGTCTTCTGAATATAGACTCAGGAAGTACGTTCTATGACGGAGAAGAATATATCCCATCAAATCCTAATGATAAGAAAAATATCGGATTTTCGCCAGAGCTTCCGTCTTATCCACCCTATTTTACAGGAGAAGAGATTATGAGAGTTTATGGAAGAATAAGAGGTCTTCACAAGGATATTATCGCCAGAGAAACAATGGATATATTGAAATTGGTTGGGCTTGAGTCTTCTTCTCATAAAAAGGTTGGAAAATATAGCAGGGGAATGCAGGCAAAACTAGGAGTTGCAGTGGCAATGTTAGGAGATCCCGATTTGCTCATACTAGACGAACCAACCTCTGGGATGGATGCTTCTGGAGCTGCAAATATTAGAGATCTTTTCAATGAACTAAAGAAAGGTGGAAAAACTATAATGCTCTCATCCCATCTTCTATTCGAAGTACAAAGCATATGCGATAATGTAACCATTATAAACGCTGGCAAAACCATTATAGAAGGAGCGACTGAAGATATCATATCTAATCATACAAAGGAAATAAAATACACAGCAGAATTCAATTCCATAAATAATAAACTAATCGAGGACTTATTGAAACTGGAAGGCGTTACTGGATATGACAGTATCGGTGGAAATAAAATTTCCATTACTGTAGTTCCCAATGGTAGAAATGACATACGGGAGCAAATTGCTTTGGCAGCTCAAAGAAATGGTATAATTATGCTAACCTGTACTCAAGAATATTCGAATCTGGAGCAAATATTCCTCAAGATTGTAAATTCTGATGGGAGAAGTGGTCAATGATATCAATGATAAATTACAAATTCTATACTATTGTAATAGTAATAGGAATATTATTTTTATTCGTAGCCTTAAGGATTTACAGAGGCATTTATGGACGCAAATTTAAAAAATCCAGGATTATTTTTAGAACTGCTATCTTTGAAATAATAAGCATTGCTATAACAATACCAAGTGCTAATCAAAATACTGATCTTCTTTACCTATTCATTTCACTAATGTGTTTAGGACTAATTCTAGGGGTAAAATTCAGTGAAAAAGTAACTTTTTTTTATAAGAGGGATGTATTATATTTTAAAAGATCTCCTATTATACTTATAATTTGGGTCGTTTCATTTTCCTTAAGAATAATATTTGAGTTTATAGTTACGGAACGCCCCTTCACAGTTATTTTTACGGATTCTTTGCTAATATTCACTTCCGGTCTTTTAATGGGAGAGGCCATAAGCATCATCAAACAAAATAGAACCTCAAGACTGAGATACAATGAGTCACAACTTTAACGTCTTATAAGCCCATATCAATGAGCAGATCTACTTTTTTTCTTTTTTTTAACCATTTGATGAAAATTATATGGTATTATGTTGGTGAAACCTTCTTCAAGATTAGAGATTATATAAATGAAACCTGCTTCGAAGAGGTATAATGGTAATCTTTCACTATCATCAACCATAGAAGCGATGAATTCCATAATGTTAATATGTCTTGCAAGAGGTAATAAAATAAAACAAAAATTTGATTTCAAATCAGAGACTGGAAGGAGAATATTTGAAATAATGAAGTTAGAAGATCTCATCATAAAATAATCCTGAGTGCACCCACATTTCTAAATTCAAGAGAAGTTCTATAATTCTAATTATTCGTCTTGCTAAAATAACTTTAATGTAAAGTCACGAGGTATCATAAAAAATGAAAGATTAATATTTTGCCTTTATTTAAAAATCGTCCCTTGCGTTCTTATCCATAGGGATGATAAAATGGTCAACCGAGATACGCATCTCCCACAGGATACGGTTCCTCTTGCTGTCCTCTATCCTCTTTTCTATTTTTTCCCTTTCCCTCCTGTTCATGTATGAATTAATCTAAGATCTCAAGACCGACTTATAGTAGTACAAAAGGGCGAAGATAGGTTGATAGGGTCGAAGCATTCGTCCACTCATTCAGGGATTTTTTATAGACCGTCCAAAACCATTAGTAGCTGGGAAAGTACAAGAATCCATTGGTCTTCTGGTTGTCCGCTTCTCTTTTCTCAAATAACTCTTGAAGGTGTAGGGGTCAATAGGGAAGGCAACCAGGGAATTACTAAGAGTCTGATTTGTCCATATGCAGAAAATATGTTATCAGGCAACCACAGGATAGACGCTTTCATAAGTTTGGTTGCCAGAAACAGCCTAGTATTCCATATTGTAAATGGTACCGTTCGTTATTCCGCTGATCTCAAACTTGCCGTTGGCCGTCTGCCCTACTGATATAGAGGATATCGTTCCTACCGTAGACCCAGTTGATGGAATGGTAATAGTGATGAGGCTGATGAAAACATTGCCAGTGTTTTTCACAGTCGTCTGAAAGGACCAAGAAACGGATGAGTTGACGAAGCGGGCCGATTCAACATAGAAGTATATACCGTTGTGCACCGTGGTCGTTGCCGTATTGAGGTGATGGATGAAGTCCACAACTACGACACCCCCGAGCAACAGAATTATCACTATTACAATTGCCATTCCCGCAGCCCTAGCCTTCATCCTTTTCTGTTCCATGCGCATTGCTTCATCGAATACTGGGTGCTTCCCTTTCGCCCTCCTCTCTATCTCCTGCTGTTTCCGGATTTCCTTCTTTTCTCTCCTTGACTCTCTTAATGCTATATCTATCCCTTCCAGAGCCCTATCGCCAAGCCAATGATGAAAAGGATTACTGAAAGGGTCAGCTGGACTACACCAAACCTCACCGTAGAGACGTATGAAAGAAGGAAGGAGGACCATTTGTGTATTTCATATGTTATGGATATTCTCGGAATAAACGTTATTCCGACATAGCCCGCTATGAGGAAACCCATGATGGCTAAGACGAAAGCCCATTATTCCCTTTCTTTAAAGCAAGACCTATAAATAGACCGGACACGAATGTAAGAATAATTGTTACAATTTGTGAGAAAGAAATACTACTACCATTTGATGAAACAGGAACAGTAGGTGGAGACTGAGATTTATCATTGGGTTGAGAAAGCATTAGGGTTATCTGATCTTTGAATACTGTCATATCTTTGGTTACAATTCCTTCTACTGAAGAATCAGCGAACTCCATAAATAAAACAAATGTTTTATCTCTCGCAACAAAAACTTGAACTGTGGTCTTTATTCCGTCTGTATTCGTGGAAATATCTGTATACGTGGAAATATTATACACTGAATAAGTAAAATTGTCAAATAAACCTGTTGATATCTCTACCATTGATGACGAAGAATTTTTTATATCTCCTATTAAATCGTGAGTGAATTTAGAAGCAACGGATGAAGAGTTAAATTGAAGGATTCCGGTTAAGATTCCAGCATATCCTTTTGTTACATTTGTGGTTTGATATAAAATCATCTCTACCTTAATTAAACCATTACTTGAAATCTGCAAAGGGCTAATATTTTCTTTACTTAAATAATTATAAGCAGTAAAAAAAGTTCCATAGGTAAGATTTAGTGTGGATGTAGGAAGAAATACAAACCTAGGAGTCTGGGATGGTGGAGAGGATATAGAATGATGCGTAACTGATGGATAAACAATAAAGGCAGCAGCAACAGAGATAACAACTACAATTATTAAAATAGTGATTATTTTAAGCCCGGAGATCTTAGATTTACGATCTGTTGGAGGTAACTGAGATGACTCTGGTTCAGAAGACAATTAAATTACCTCCTGTATTTTAAATGAATAGTTAACAGAATCTATCTGGACAGGAAATGTATTAAGCAAAGGCAAAACCTCCTTCATATACTTAGGATTTAAATATAGTTCTAGAAGTGAAATCTCTACCACCAGTAGCTATACCAGCTTTATATTTCTACTTTTCTCGTAAGCTAAAAATAACTCAGAATTATCGCTTAAATTAAGATCTAGGATTGCAACTGATGGATGAATAAGTTTGCTGTCAATCATTGACATTGTGATATAAGTAGCTACTCCTCATCTTTTTTAATGATCAGGAAAACCTTCTTCCCATGAATTCCTTTGTATAAGACTTGCCCATCGAGTTAACTGCCTTCATTTTGGTTCCATCTACCGCTATATCCTGTGATTTAAAGAGACCCTGTTCCTTTAGGAACAGGTTGAAGGCCTTGAAAAATATATTCACAATATTTATGTTGTTCTTACGGAAATCTGCTATAGTCTTGAAATCAGGAGTGAGCTTATTGATGAGCTACATAACTTCTATGTTTCGATAACACTCATTCTCGAGTTTTCTTGAAGATCTTATTCCATTGTAATATCCCCATAAGTAGAGTTTCAGGAAATCAGATGGATCATATGAAGGTCTTCCAGGACACTCTTCTAAATTTGCCTCCTTCCTATTTTGTTAATGTAAGATGAACTCATATATATAATATAAAGAGGTCACATGAGACATTGGGACATAAGTAGCTAATCTTCGTCTTTTTTAATGATCAATATTACCTTCTTCCCCAGGAATTCCTTAGGGCAGTCCACCTTTGCCCCAGATCCAAATTTAGTCACAGTTCTCTCCATGTAAGCCTCGATGTTCTTGACCGTAATACGATTGCTCTCCTTCACTGCGACTCTC
>JABEBW010003692.1_pt1 | contig 11679 bp, 24 predicted proteins | sample 7245961 | NCBI WGS metagenome assembly JABEBW01 (sample SAMN14506364, study PRJNA622280) | hot springs metagenome | biome: hot spring [ENVO:00000051]|acidic hot spring [ENVO:00002120]; feature: spring [ENVO:00000027]|sediment [ENVO:00002007]; material: sediment environment [ENVO:01001048]...
CCCTAAACATAGCGTTTGGTAATGCTTCCACAACTTCACCTTCAACTACAACTGGTTTTTCTTTTGCCATAAAAACTAATTCTCCTTGCTCAATATCACGGGACCGTTTTCTAAAATAGCTATAGTATGTTCAAAATGAGCCGATGGCGACCCATCTTTTGTCACAACACTCCAACCATCTTTTTTTACTTCAACTTCAAAATCGCCCACATTAACCATTGGTTCTATTGCAATCGTCATGCCTACTTTTAATACGATATTTCGTGCTCTGTCTGGAACATAATTTGGTACCTGAGGCTCTTCATGCAAATGTCTTCCAATGCCATGTCCGACATAATCTCTTACCACACTAAAACCATTTGCTTCTACATATGTCTGGATTGCTTGTGATATATCAAATAAATAATTGCCAGGATGAGCTTTTTCTATACCTTTGTACAAAGAATTCCTTGTCACATCAATTAGCTTTTGTTTTATTTTGGAAACATTACCTACACAAACAGTTATCGCAGAATCGCCATAGAAGCCATCATAAAACAAACCAAAATCTAAACTGACTATATCCCCTTCTTTTAAAAATCTCTTATTAGAAGGTATACCATGCACTACCTCTTCATTAACAGAAACACACAAAGCGTTTGGAAAACCACCATAACCTAAAAAAGCTGGCTTTGCATTTAATTCTTTAGAGTATTCCATTGCAAGCCTATCAAGCTCATATGTTGTTATACCAGCTTTCACTTCATTTTTCAACATGTTTAAAACTTTCGCTACCATTGCGTTTACAACGCGCATTTTTTCTATTTCTTGTATTGATTTTAAAACAATCATCAATCGCCCAATATATCAGTAATAGCTGAAAAAACTTCATCTACATTGCCACTGCCACTTATTGTATGTAATTTGCCTTTTTTCTTGTAATACTCAATGAGCGGCTTCGTATGTTCTTTAAAAACCTTTAACCTATTTTCTACAGTTTCTTTTGTATCATCAGTGCGTTGGATTAATTTAGACCCGCAAATATCGCAAATCATGTCTTGTTTTGGGGGTTTGTTTTTAAGATGATATATGGCTCCACAAGTTGGGCAAACTCTTCTTAGAATTAAACGTTCGATAATCTCTTCGTCTGCTACATCTATATATATAACGGCATCTAAAATTAAATTTTTTTCCGTTAGCATTTTATCAAAGCTAGAGGCTTGATCAATAGTTCTTGGAAATCCATCTAACAGAAAACCGCGCGCGCAATCATTTTGCATTATACGATTTTCAATCATCTTTATAATAAGCCCATCTGGAACAAGCTCGCCTTTTTCCATATATTGTTTTGCCGCTACACCCAAATCGGTTTCGTTTCTAACTTCATTGCGTAAAATGTCTCCTGTGGATATCTGCACAATAGAGTATTTCCTTATTATCTTTTCTGCTTGAGTACCTTTTCCTACACCAGGAGCTCCAAGTAAAACTACAATCACTTATCTACCTCCTTTATTCAAAAAACCGTCATAATTCCTCATATACAAATGAGCTTGTATTTGCATGATAGTGTCCAAAGCAACCTGAACAACAATCAATAAAGCTGTGCCTCCAAAGTAAAACGGCACGCTAAAGTGTTGCATTAAAATCCAGGGCAATACACATACAAACGACAAGTATATACCACCAACAAATGTAAGCCTAGTTAGTATCCAATCCAAAAAGTCAGCAGTATACTTTCCTGGTCTAATGCCTGGTATAAAACCACCATTCTTTTTGAGATTATCGGCAACATCTTTTGGGTTAAAAGCAATGGATGTATAAAAGTATGCAAAAAAGAAAATCAAAATCACATAAAAAACATTATAAATCATACCGCCTGGATTCAATAAGTTAGAGATTTTTTGTATAAAAGGTACATTTATAACTTTAGCTATTGTCGCAGGGAAAAGCATAATAGAAGACGCAAATATCGGAGGTATTACACCAGATACATTAATTTTTAATGGGATATAGCTGCTTTGCGCGTTGTATAGTCGCTTTCCAACCATTCTCCTTGGGTACTGCACACTTACCCTTCTTTGAGCTAACTCAACAAATACTATAAGCGCAACAACACCAACTACAACAATAAAGATCAGTAACAATGCAAGTATTGACATATCGCCAGAACTTACTAAATTAAAAGTGTTACCCACTGCTGCAGGCAACCTTGCAATAATGCCGGCAAATATAATAAGAGAGATTCCGTTTCCAATCCCGCGCTCTGTTATTTGCTCACCAAGCCACATTAAAAACATCGTTCCAGTTGTTAAAGTAATATCAGCAAAAATAATAAACCCTATACCATGCCATATTACAACAGGTGTATTATTTGGCCCATGCATTGATTGTAGACCTATTGCTATTCCTATACCTTGCAATAAAGATATTACAACCGTTAAATACCTGGTGTACTCCGATATTTTTCTCCTACCAGATTCACCTTCTTTTTTTAATTTTGCAAGTTCTGGGCTTACAGCTGTAAATAATTCTAAAATAATAGCTGCAGAAATATAAGGCATAATGCCTAAAGAAACAATACTAAAGTTGCTAATTGCACCGCCACTAAAAAGGTTAAATAGACCAAGCGCTGTTGATTGATTTTGATTTACAAGCGCAGCCAACACATGAGTGTCCACACCTGGTGTAGGTATGTGTGCTGCTAACCTAAATATTATAAACATGACAAGAGTAAATAACAACCTTTTGTTTAACTCTGGTACGTTAAACACGTTTGAGTAGTCTTGCATTAAATAACCTCAAATATAGCATTTGCTTGTTCAATTTTGCTAATTGCTTGCTTAGAAAACGCATGGGCCTTAATATTCAATTTTTTTGACAAGTTTCCGTTACCCAAAATTTTTATTAATTTTTTACCGCTTACTAAGCCCTTGTCAACTAGCGTTTCAAAATTCACTTCATCATTTTCATTAAAATGTTCGTTTAAAATTTCGATATTAACTATATCATACTCAATTTTGAAATTATTTTTAAAACCTCTTTTGGGCAATCTTCTATAAATAGGTGTTTGACCACCTTCGTAGAATGCACTTAAGTGTCCATGTCCACTCCTTGCTCTTTCACCTTTGTTGCCCTTACCAGCTGTCGTTCCGTATCCACTTGCGTCGCCCCTTCCTACTCTTTTTTTATTTTGTACTATCTTTGGTAATTCAAACAATTGCATATTAATCTCCTTATTCAACTTCTTCAACTCTAACCATATAGTATAATTTTTTTATCATTCCACGTATGTGGGGTGTATCTTTCCTTAAAACATACTGATTAGGTCTTTTTAGGCCCAGTGACGTTGCCACTTTTTTTAATTTATGCTTTTGTCCAATATAGCTTTTTGTCATAGTAATCTTAAGTGTCATTGTACCAATCCCCTTCCTTTCAAAATTTCTTCCTTATTTTTTAGTGACTTTAATGCTTTTATTATAGCGCCAGCTAAATTAAATGGATTATTAGAACCAATTGATTTAGTTACTATATTTTTAATTCCGCAGGCTTCCAATACCGCTCTTGCAGTATTTCCAGCTATTATGCCTGTTCCTGGCTTTGCTGGTTTCAATAATACAATGCCAGCACCCTGTTTTACTTGTACAATATGAGGAATGCTTCCATCTTTTGTTATAGGCACTCTAAACATTTCTTTCTTAGCCTTTTCTACGGCTTTCTTTATTGCTTCTGATACTTCTTTTGATTTACCCAAAGCAATTCCTACTTGACCATTAGAATCTCCAACTACAACTAAAGCGTTAAATCGAAATCTCCTACCACCTTTTACAACCTTAGCAACTCTACCTATTTTAACAACATACTCTTGAAAAACTTTTTCCACTTAACCCTCCTAAAAAATTAAACCGCCCTCTCTTGCAGCATCTGCTAAGGCTTTAACTTTGCCATGATACAGATAGCCATTTCTGTCAAAAACAACATTCGATATACCCTTTTCTAAAGCTTTTTGAGCTAAAAGCAAACCTACTTGCCTTGCTGATTCAATATTACAACCTTTTACTTTATCTTTAAGTTTAGAATCTAAGCTCGAAGCACTGACTACTGTATTACCGCTTATATCGTCAATGAGCTGAGCATACACATGATTTAAACTTTTAAATACGCATAGTCTTGGCTTTTGCAAAGTTCCCCTGATTTTATACTTTAAACTAATTTTTCTTTTTTGTCTCAATTCGTTTCTACTTTGTTTCTTTAACATTAAACCTCCTACTTACCTGCCGCTTTTCCAGCTTTCCTTCTAACTTTCTCATATTTGTATTTTATACCTTTGCCTTTATAAGGCTCTACTTTTTTAAATGCTCTAATATCAGCTGTTACTTGTCCAACTAAATATTTGTCAATGCCCGATATTGTGAGATTAGTTCCAGATTTATCTACCTCAATAGTAATACCATTTGGTATTGAATAGAAAACTTCATGTGAAAATCCTAAGTTCAATTTTATTTTCTTTGATTCTACACTTGCTTTATACCCAACCCCTTCTATTGATAATTCCTTATTAAAGCCATTTGTCACGCCTGCAATTGCATTTGCAATTAAACTTCTGTATAAACCATGAAATGCCTTTGCTTTTTTATTTTCTTGATTGATATTTTTTACAATCAAAGTATCGCCTTCTTTGACTAATTCAATGAATTCTGATTTAAAGTTCTGAGTTAAAATTCCTCGTGGACCTTTGGCTGTAATTTTATCCTTTTCTATATTTAACTCTACATTCTTTGGTAGATTAATTATTTTTTTACCTATACGAGACATAATTTCCTCCTAAAATAGCTCACAAATTAGCTCTCCACCCAATTTTCTCTTTTTAGCCTGATATGTTGTCATAACACCTTGGTTGGTTGATATAATAGAAATACCCAAACCACTAACAACTGGCTTTATGTCTTGCGATTTAACATAAATTCTTCTCGATGGTTTACTTACGACCTTTATTATTTTTAAAGCAGGCTCTTTATGTTTGTCATCTAGATATTTCAATTCAACTTTTATGAGTGTTTTTAGAGGATTAATAATTTCATAATTTTTTATATAACCCTCTTTTTTCATAATCTCACAAATGTTCTTAACTATGCTGTTGCCATATACTGTTACTTCGGTTTTCTTTGTCAAAAGAGCATTTTTAATCATTGATAATGAATCACTTACTCTATTCATCATATTCTCCTACCAACTTGATTTGGTTATACCAGGAATTTCTCCCCGTGATGCTAAATTTCTAAAACAAATTCTGCAAATTCCAAAATCCCTAATATAACCTCTAGATCTACCGCATATATTGCACCTATTCTTGATTCTTACTTTAAACTTTGGATTCTTTTTAGTTTTTTCAATCATAGCTTTTCTAGCCATTAAACCTCCTAATTTGATTTAGCAAACGGCATGCCAAAAGCTTTTAACAACTCGAAAGCTTCCTCATCGGTTTTTGAAGTGGTAACAAATGATATACTCATGCCATGCATTTTTAAAATTTTATCATAATTTACTTCTGGAAAAATCAATTGTTCTGTAACTCCAAGCGTATAGTTTCCTCTACCATCAAAGTTTTTCTTAGAAACTCCTCTAAAATCTCTGATTCTAGGTAAGCTAAAACTTATAAATCTCTCTAAAAACTCGTACATTCTGTCTTTTCTTAATGTTACTTTACAACCTATTGACACACCTTTTCTCAACTTAAAATTTGCAATGGATTTCTTAGCCTTTGTAACAACACCTTTTTGACCAGTTATTATTGCGAGCTCTTCTAACACAGAATCAAGCACTTTAATATCATTGGCTCCTTCTGCAATGCCAACATTCAATACTATTTTCTCCAATTTTGGAACTTTCATAATGTTTTTATAAGAAAATTTCTGCATCATATATGGTATGATATTTTCTTTATAGTGTTTTTTCATGCTTACTGTATACAATTTGCATCCTCCGCTCTTAAATAGTTTCTTTGCATTTTTTACAAACCCTAACCTTAATACCATCATCTAAAATTTTACTTGAAATTCGAGTGGGCTTATTGCAATGCGGACAAATCAACATTACATTAGAAATATCAATTGGCGCCTCTTTTTCTATTATGCCACCCTTTGATGTTTGTGTAGCTTTTTCGTGTTTTTTTATTATTTTAACACCCTCAATAATCAATCTATTTTTTTTGGGTAAAAAAGATATTATTTTCCCTGTTTTGCCTTTATCTTTGCCTGCTATTACCTTGACTAAATCGCCTTTTTTAAGTTTTGTACGCATATTTGAATATACACTAGCCATACTTTCTCCTTATAGAACCTCTGGGGCAAGAGAAATAATCTTCATGAAATCTTTCATCCTAAGTTCCCTAACAACTGGTCCAAAAATTCTAGTCCCAATTGGTTCTTTCTGATTATTAATTATAACTGCAGCATTTTCATCAAACCTTATATAAGAACCATCGTCTCTTCGGAATTCTTTTCTTGTTCTAACGATAACTGCTTTTACTACATCACCTTTCTTTACCTTTCCATTCGGTATAGCTTCCTTAACAGATGCAACTATAATATCGCCTATATACGCATACCTTCTCTTTGATCCGCCAAGAACCTTTATGCACATTATTTTTTTGGCTCCAGAATTATCTGCTGATTTTAACATTGTAAAAGGTTGTATCATATTTCCTCTCCCAATCCGGCATATCGTTGCAAAATCTTTAATAACCTAAATTTTTTTTCTTTTGATATAGGCCTGCAACTTACAAATTGAACAAAATCTCCCACTTTAGAGGAGTTTTCTTCATCATGAACCTTAAATTTTCTTGTTTTTTTGATATATTTTTTTATTTTTGGATGCAGTTTGTATTCTTCTACCCTAACAACTATTGTTTTATCCATTTTATCACTTACTACAATACCTTCACCAACAAACTTACTCATAGTCCTTTCTCCAATTGCTTAGCTTTTGTTAAAATTCTGGCCAAATTTTTCTTTAGCGTTCTAGTACGCTTTGGATTTTCTAATTGCTCAAAACCTTTTTTTAATCTCAAACGCATAAGTTCTTCTCTAATTTTTGACTCAGAATCTTTTAGAGCGTCTATATTCATAGTGTTAATATCTTGCTTTTTCATAGCCATTCTCCGCTTGCTACAAATTTTGTCTGTATATTTAGTTTTGAAGCAGCTAACTCAAAAGCGCTTCTAGCTAACTCTTCACTAACACCGCCAATTTCATACAGGATTCTTCCAGGTTTTATTATACAGACCCATTTTTCAATAGAACCTTTTCCTTTTCCCATTCTTGTTTCAGCTGGTTTTTTTGTAAGAGGAAAGTCGGGAAAAATCCTAATCCAGACTTTGCCTTGATGTTTAAGTCTTCTGTTTATTGCAACCCTTGCAGCTTCTATTTGGTTGCTTGTAATCTCGCCTCTTCCAATGGCTTTTAGACCAAATTCTCCAAAAGCAAGCTGACTTCCTCTCTTTGATAATCCCTCAACACCATGTCGGTTGCGTTGGTATTTTCTAAATTTTGTTTTCTTTGGCATTAACATAAATCATTCTCCTTTAATCCATTACATAGCCTTTAAATAACCAAACTTTTATACCTATAATGCCAGCCGTTGTCAAACTTTCAGCAAAACCATAATCTATGTTTGCCCTAAGTGTAGTAAGTGGCACACGTCCTTCTTTTATCCACTCTGTACGAGCCATTTCGACACCACCTAATTTGCCAGCACACTGAATTTTTATTCCTTGAGCGCCTTTTCTTAGAGCCATATAAGCTGCTTTTTTCATAGCTCTTCTAAAATGAGTTCTTTTTTCAATTTGCAATGCTATATTTTCAGCTATTAATTGAGCATCTGTTTCCGGTGTATTCACTTCTCTAATATTTATGGTAACCTCGGACTTCGTAAGTTCTTTCAAAAAATTTTTTATCTTTTCAACTTCCGCGCCCTTTCTACCAATAATTATACCCGGTCTTGCGGCAAATATATTTAGCGTGAGCTTGTTCATTTTTCTTTCTATTTCTATATTTGAAATACCTGCATAGTACAGTTTCGCTTTAACTTCTTTTCTTATTCTTTGGTCTTCCAATAACTTTTCTTTGAAGTCACCTTTTGCAAACCATCTTGATGTCCAATTCTTTATAATTCCCAATCTCAATCCAATCGGGTTAACCTTTTGACCCAAAACCCACCTCCTTTGCAAGCACGATTTTTATATTTGTGGTCCTCTTTAGTATCTTTCCTGCGCGTCCCATTGCCATTGGTCTATAGCGCTTCAACCTTATGCCATCATCTGCACATACGGTTTTGACATAAAATTTATTTGGGTCTTCTCCTTTTTCCAAACAACCAGCAACGGCTGATTCCAACAGTTTTGAAAGTATAAAAGCACTTTTTTTAGGCATAAGTTTCAATATAGATATAGCTTCATCAGCCTTCTTGCCTTTTATTACACCTATTACCTGTCTGACTTTTATAGGCGAAATGCTTGCTCTTGATAGTCTAACTGTATGCTCCACTACTTTACCCCCATTTTATTCCTATATATTTATTTGCCTATTTTCTTCTGAACCACACCTTTGTGTCCTTTAAAGGTCCTTGTTGGCGAAAATTCACCCAGTTTATAGCCAACCATATTTTCTGTTACATAGACAGGCACAAATTTTCTGCCATTGTGTACTCCAAATGTTAAACCAACAAACTCAGGTATAATAACGCTTCTCCTCGACCATGTTTTTATTATTGTTTTTTTGCCTTCAGATTTTGCTTGATTGGCTTTTTTGAGAAGCTTTTCATCTACATATGGCCCTTTTTTTAGTGATCTTGCCATTTAACCCCCTAATCAATCCTCTTAATAATAAATTTGTCCGTACGCTTATTGTGTCTTGTCTTGTAACCTTTGGTTGGTTTACCCCAAGGAGTTACCGGTGTTCCACCTGTACCTGTTTTCCCTTCACCGCCACCATGTGGATGGTCTATTGGGTTCATAGCCACACCCCTTACATGCGGTCTTCTACCTAAATGCCTAACTCTTCCAGCTTTTCCATAATTTATATTATTATGGTCAATATTACCAATTTGACCAATCGTCGCATAGCATTCTGCCAATATATATCTCATTTCGCCGCTTGGCAATTTTATTGTAGCATACTTACCTTCTTTCGCCATTAATTGAGCAAATGTTCCAGCACTTCTTGCTAATTTACCACCACCATTGATTTTCAATTCAATATTATGAATGAAACTACCGACTGGGATTTTTTTTAGTGGTAGAGCGTTACCTACTCTTGGCTCGACAGTTTCACCAGCTTCAACTCTATCTCCAACATTTAGACCAAGTGGAGCTAAAATATACCTCTTTTCTCCATCAATATAAGAGAGTAAAGCTATCCTTGCACTTCTGTTAGGATCATATTCTATAGATTTAACAACAGCCTCTATATTTCTTTTATTGCGCTTAAAATCAATGATACGATAAATCTTTCTTGTTCCGCAGCCACGAAATCTGACCGTTATACTACCTGTGTTGTTTCTGCCCGATTTCTTTTTTAACACCACGGTGAGAGATTTTTCTGGCGTTGTCTTAGTTATTTCACTAAAATCGCTGCCGCTTGCAAACCTCATACCGTTCGTTACTGGTTTAAAAAACTTTATACCCATAAAACAATCCCCTTTTTTTACAAGTTTATGCTGTAGCCATCTTTTAGCGTGACCACACATTTTTTGCGTGAATTTTTAATACCAACTATACCCTTGAAAACCTTTGTTTTTCCTTTTGTATTGAGAATATTTACATCATTTACTAATACCTTAAAGGTAGATTCTATTGATTTTTTAATTTCAGGCTTTGTTGCCTTGATTGAGACATAAAATTCATATTTATTATACTCTTGCATCATTAGAGCTTTTTCTGAAACAACTCGTCCTTGAATTATATCCCATTTATCCATTTGCAAATCTCCTACTTAATTTTTCAAAAACATCAGTCGTTGTTACAACTTTTGGAAACCTCATTAAATCATATACATTTACACTATCAACATTTCTAATTTCTATTTTATCAATGTTGCGCAAAGATAAGTAAGCATTTTCCATACCTTTATCCAAAATAAATAATGATTTTACTGCATCTAATTTCTTTATCAAATTATAAGCTAACTTAGTTTTTGGCTGATCAAAATGTAAATCACATAGTAATACAAGCGTTTTTGCTTCAATATGGGACATTAGAGCTTCAATAAATGCTTTCCTCTTTTCTTTCTTATTCATCTTTAATTCAAAATCTGTTTTTGGTTTAGGGCCAAAAACTACACCTCCACCTCTAAACAACGGGGATCTAATCGAGCCTGCCCTTGCCCTACCTGTACCTTTTTGCTTCCAAGGTTTTTTGCCACCACCTGATACTTCACCTTTTGTTTTTGTAGATGCTGTCCATTGTCTTTTATTTGCAAGCATTGCACGTATAACTCTATTTACAACGACATCAGGTTTTTTAGAAGGCTTATAATCAATTTCAAAATTAATTTCGCCAACCTTATTAATATCTTTATCGAAATACTCAATATTCATATTTATTTCTCCTTTTTGCTTAATAAGGTAACGTAAGAGCCTTTAGAGCCAGGTACTGCACCAGTTACTGCTATTATATTCTTTTCTTTGTCTATAAAAGCAATTCTAAGATTTTTAATTGTTACCTTTTCGTTCCCTAAATGTCCTGGCATTTTTTTACCTTTTATAACCCTTCCAGGCCATTCTCGGTTTCCTATTGAACCAACCCTTCTATTAAACATAGAGCCGTGACCGCCAGGACCACCAGCAAAGTTATGCCTTTTCATTACACCTGCAAAACCTTTTCCCTTCGATGTACCAACAACATCGATTTTCTCACCCACGCTAAAAATATCAATATCAATTTGATCATTTAATTTAATTTCATTTAAACTATTAACTTTAAATTCTTTTAAATACTTTTTGGGTGTTGCGTTTGCTTTTTTTAGGTGACCCAATTGTGCTTTTGATATCCTGCTTTCTTTCGTATCAACAAAACCAACCTGTATAGCATTGTAACCGTCAGATTCTTTTGTCTTGATTTGTGTAACAACAGCAGGTTCTGATTCTAAGATAGTTACAGCCACTGCATAACCATCTACAAACATTTTAGACATACCCACTTTTTTTGCAATCAGTCCTATCATTTTCTACTCCTATAATCTATATAAAGAGGAAGAGAAACCAAAAATAAGGTTTTTACCTCTTTTATTACATTTAAAGTTTTACCTCTACGTCTACACCAGCAGCCAGATCTATCTTCATCAAAGCATCAACAGTTTGCTGCGTTGCTTCGTCTATTTCTAAAAGCCTTTTGTGCACCCTCATCTCAAATTGCTCTCGAGAGCTTTTATTGATATGGGGTGACCTCAGCACTGTATATTTAGAAATATCTGTTGGCAGTGGTATTGGGCCTCTTATGGTTGCACCTGTTCTTTTAACAGTTTCTATAATATCTTTTGCAGATCTATCCAATAGTTTTGCTTCATAAGCTCTAAGTTTTATTCTAATTTTTTGCGACATTCAAAACATCCTCACTTAATTATCTCAATTACTACACCAGCACCAACAGTCTTGCCACCTTCTCTTATAGCAAATCTAGTTTCTTTTTCAAGTGCTATAGGGGCAATT
>JABEBW010004115.1_pt1 | contig 11660 bp, 16 predicted proteins | sample 7245961 | NCBI WGS metagenome assembly JABEBW01 (sample SAMN14506364, study PRJNA622280) | hot springs metagenome | biome: hot spring [ENVO:00000051]|acidic hot spring [ENVO:00002120]; feature: spring [ENVO:00000027]|sediment [ENVO:00002007]; material: sediment environment [ENVO:01001048]...
ATATGGATCCATGAGAATTTTACCGCTCATAGATTTTGATGTGATAAAGGAACATCCAAAGATATTTGTTGGATACAGTGATATTACAGCACTGCACATCGCAATAAATCAGAAAACTGATCTGATCACCTTCCATGGACCAATGCCTGGAGTGGATTTTGAATTCATTGGGAAAAATATACTCAAGCATATGATGGGTATACTAAGTGGTGAAATACTTGATCTTACACCCCAGATTACAAGGATAGTGGGAAGTGTAATTGAAGGGAGTGCGACAGGTATAAGCGCAGGTACAAATTTCTCTCTTGTTATATCACTCATTGGTACGGAATATGTTTTAAAAACATCCGGTAAGATACTTTTTCTGGAGGATGTCGCAACAAGTATATCAGATATAGATAGATACATGGCTGAACTCTGGTTGTCGAAAATTCTATACAAGGTAAAGGGACTTGTTTTTGGCGATTTTACCCATATACCAATGGATGAAGGACCAAATCCATCCCTTCAGGAAATTATATACTATTATTTACAAAAAATGAAAAAGCCTGCCATGTATGGTCTACCATTTGGCCATGGTACGGATCAGATGATAATTCCATTGAACGCAAAAGTTAAAATCTCCACCTATGAACCATCAATAACACTTCTTGAAAATGTTGTGGATTGAATTTTTTTTAAAATCCAAGGTAAAGTCTTTCAGCAAGTATAGATGGTAAATTTTCCTTTCTGATTTTTTCAGCTACTTCATCTATATTATAATTTACCCTGACAATTTCAACGTTCCAATTATCATCAATTTTAGCAAAAGATGCCCTTGGATCACCATCCCTTGGCTGTCCAACACTGCCAGGATTTATTATTATTTTTTCTCCAAAGTTTTTCACAAAAGGGACATGGGTATGACCGAGAATAAGTACCTGGAATCCTTCAGGTATTATTTTCTCATCCACATCCTCCGGGTACAGATACAAATCCTCGTTCCAAGGAGATCCATGAAACATTATAATTTTTTTACCCTTAAATTCGAAGGAAATCGATTTTTTTAGCGATTTTAGGTAATTAATATCATCAATGGTCAAATTTTCTTCAGTCCATTTTAGTGCATAGTACGCTATTTCATTAAAGTTTGAATAATCAGAATCAACGATTGCGCGATCATGGTTTCCCCTGATGCTCTGAATTCTTAATTCTCTGAACCTTTTTATTACCTCCCTGGGATATGGATTGTAGCCTATGATATCCCCAGCATGTACAATTTTTTCTTGCGGACCAACAAAATCGAGAACTTTTAAAAGTGCCGGAAGGTTTGAATGTACATCAGAAATTATTATCATCTGTTATAGCCATTCTTCCCCTGATTTCTTATAGTCTATAAATTCATTCTCTTCAAAAATAACGCGATATTCCCTGTTAAATGATTCTAAACTATCCGATCCATGAATAAGGTTTTTCTCAATACCAGTTGAAAAATCTCCCCTTATTGTTCCAGGTTCTGCTTCAGCACCATTGGTTTTTCCCATGATTTTTCTTACAACGTTAATTGCATCCCTTCCCTCTACAATCATGGCAACAATTGGGCCTGAGGTTATGTAGGAAACAAGATCCTCAAAGAATTTCTTTCCTTTATGAACATCATAGAGCTTTTCTGCCCTTTCCCTTGAAAGCCTTACCATTTTCATTGCTATGATCTTCAGCCCCTTTTCTTCAAACCTTGTGATAATTCTACCCACAAGGTTTCTCTGAACTGCATCAGGCTTGAGGATTACCAGCGTTCTCTCCACCGGCGCTCACCCTGTGGATCCTTAACTTCTTTTCCTCACTGAAGGCCCTTGTCCACCTTACATTCTTTGGTATCCTTCCAAGTTCAAGCATGTTCTTTTCACATTTACTGCTGCAGAAATAAAGTATTGTACCATCCTTTCTTATGTACATTTTGCCAGTTCCAGGCTCTATTTCCTTACCGCAGAATGAACAGACCCTCTTTAAAACCATAATAATTCACCTTGCAACAAGTTTTCTTGCTTCCCTTGCAGTCTCTCTGAGCATTACTATATCTCCAACCTGAACTGGGCCAATAATGTTCCTTGTTATTATTCTTCCTTTATCAGGGCCATCAAGAATTTTTACCTTTACCTGTATAACTTCCCCTGTCATTCCTGTCCTTCCCATTATTTCGACCACTTCAGCCGGTGTGGCTTCATCTGGCATTTTGTATCACCTATTTCTTCAACTTGGAAATTTCCTCAACAATTCCTTTAAATTCAGATTCACTTTTTCCAAAATCAATTATTGCAACACTTGCTGCTGATGTTATGCCAATCCTCTGCCCGAGTTCTCCCTTGCTTGGAACATATACGTACGGCACGTTCTTTTCATCGCATAAATACGGTAAATGTGCTACAACCTCTGGTGGATTCACATCTTCAGCTATAACAACAAGTTTTGCCTCGTTTCTTTCTATTGCTTTTGTTACCTCGTTTGTACCTTTTCTAATCTTTCCAGATGTACTTGCCACTTCCAGATTTGAAAGCACCTTATCCTGTAGGTCCTTTGGCACATCGAACCTGACATATTGTGGTTTTGCCATATCTTTCACCTCTTTCATTCATTCAATCATAGGTAGAAAAGGGATGTTTATGCAATATTTATAGTTTATCTTTTTGGGCTTACAATCAAAAGGTTTATTTTTAGAATATTAGAAAATTGTATTTCAAAAAACATTTTTGAAAATTTTTCACTCATCTAACCAGTGTGATCCATCTTCATAAAATTCTTTTTTCCATATGGGTACGGATTTCTTTATTTCATCTATTATGTATTTGCATGCTTTAAATGCATCATCTCTATGTGCTGAAGAAACACCTATAAAAACAACCCTGTCTCCAGGTAAAAATTCACCAATTCTATGATGAACAACAGCATCATCAATTCTATAATTTTTCATTGCTTTCTTTATTATTTTCTCTATTTCCATTGTTGCCATTGGTTCATATGCATCGTACAATATTTTTATAACTTTTTTATCTCTATTACTTTTCCTCACAGTTCCGAGAAAAGTAACAATCGCACCATCTTCTTTCTTTATTAATTTTGCAATAAGATCATTGAAATCGAAATCTTCCCTACTCACTATCGCCTTTACCATACCTATCAAACTCACTCCATATACACCCACAATAACCCTGATTATAAAGGCCGAGAGATTTTGCAATCTCATTTCCCGCTGGGAAAAATTCCCTGAAATCCCTGTAATAAAAATCAATTCCATATTTTTTTGAAAGATTTTCAGCTATTTCCCTAATCAATTCATGTTTTTGGTATGGTGAATAAAGGAGAGATGTTGTGAATGCCCTGAATCCATTTTCCTTTGCATATTTTGCTGTTCGGTCAAGTCTATCTGCATAGCAATATCTACATCTAAGAACATCGGATTTTTTGTTAAGAATTGCTGTCTTTTCAATCCATTCCTGCAGGTTGTAACTTTTATCATATATAACTTTAAAATTCCATTCTTTGCTTAATTTTTCCAGTGTGTTCATTCTTCTTAAATATTCTCTATAGGGATGTATGTTTGGATTGTACCAGAATACCGTAAACTCCTCATTTATATTTTTTATTATTGAAGATACGCAGGGTGCACAGCATGCGTGAATTAGTATCATGTGAACCTTGGTTCCCTTTTCTCAAGGAATGCGCTTATCGCTTCCTTACCATTTTTCGATGAAACTATTTTCCCAAATTCTTCTCTCTCCGTTGAATATGAATTTTCCCTTACCATCCTCTTATAAGCAATTAAAGCTTCTGTGTTTTTCTTTGCAAGATCTTTTGCAATTTTTATTGAATCTTCAAGTGGATTATCTGAAAGAATATGGATGATCCCAAAATCCTTTGCCTCCTCCGCGTTCATAACATAACCTGTTAAAAGCATAAATTTTGCGTGTCCCTTACCAGCATTTTCAATAAGTCTTTCCGCACCTCCCCATCCCGTTACAAGACCAACATTTATTTCAGTCTGTCCCATCTTTACATTCCTTCCCGCAACCCTTATATCGCATGCAAGTGCAAGTTCCATACCACCTCCATAGGCAGGTCCGTTCAGGCAGGCTATAAAAATTTTATCATTTTTTTCAATGTAATTCATAAGATCCTGACCTTTTTCAGAAAATGTTTTTCCATCATTTTCCTTCAGAGTTAGCATTTCTCTCAGATCCCCCCCTGCAGAAAAGAATTTTCCCTTCCCTGTTATTATTACGGAAACTATGTTTTTATTTTTTTCAAGTTTTTCCAGCTCTTTCTTTATCTGTTCTATTGTTTCAAGGTTTAGTGCATTTGCTTTTTCCTCTCTGTCTATGGTGAGGATAGCATAACTTTCATATTCATCAACATGGATCATGGGTAAAGAATAGTTGAGGAATATTTTAACCTTATCGGCTGAAATCAAAATTATAGAAAATTTATCATCTACCCTTAAGAAAATTATTAATATGTTGTGAGGAATTAGGCAACTATGAAAATTTTCAGGTACAAAAATATTTACTATGGAAAAGTGAAGGACAAGGCACTGCCAATAGGAAATTTTAAAATTGAGCATCTTACGGAAAAAGAATGGGTTGAAGAAATGGAGAAGGATGTAGAGAGAGATGGTTTCACAATGGGCATGCCTGAAAAACTTGACCCTCCTGTTGAAACAAGAAGGATCATGGCGCTTGGATTAAACTACATGGATCATGCAAAGGAAACCGGACAAAAAATTCCAGAGGAACCGGTATGGTTTGAAAAATCCATAACATCAATAACAGGACATGGCCATCCTGTTATTTACCCAAAAATTGTGAAGGAACTTGACTATGAGGTGGAGCTTGCAGTGGTTATAGGAAAAAAAGGTAAATACATTGAAAAAGAGAATGCATATGAATACATTGCAGGCTACACAATAATGAACGATGTTAGTGCAAGGGATCATCAGTTCAGATATGCGAGTCAGTGGTTCATAGGAAAGAGTTTTGACACATTTGCACCGATTGGACCTGTAGTTGTTGATAGGTGGGAAATTGGTGATCCACATAATCTTAACCTTGAAACAAGAATAAACGGTGAATTAAGGCAGAAATCAAACACATCCAACCTGATATTTAAAATAGATTTTCTCATAGAATTCATATCCAACGTTCTAACGCTTGAACCCGGTGATATAATTTCAACCGGTACACCTGGTGGTGTTGGTTTTGTAAGGAAACCACCCCTGCTCCTTAAGGTTGGAGACAAAATGGATCTCACGGTGGAAAAGATAGGTACACTGAGCAATAAGGTGATTGAGGAAAAAAATTTATAGTGAATTTCATTAATTAAACTATGATATCTATTATTGGTTCCGGAAGAGTTGGAGCATCAACAGCAGCTTTTCTTATGCTCGGAGATGTTGACAATAATTTAACACTTGTGGATATTGTTGAAGGATTACCGCAGGGGGAGGCATTGGATTTAAACCATGCAGCATCAATACTGGGCAAATCTGTAACAGTTAAGGGATCAAACAATTATGAAGATATAAGCGGAAGCGATATTGTAATAGTTACAGCCGGTCTGCCAAGAAAACCCGGAATGACAAGGGAAGAACTTGCAACAAAAAACGCTGAAATTGTTGCAACAACGGCTGAAAAGATAAAAAAATATGCACCGAATTCAATTGTTATAATAACAACAAACCCTCTTGATGCAATGGTCATGGTTCTTTACAAAAAGTTGAATTTCCCGAGAAACAGAGTGATAGGATTCAGTGGAGTTCTTGACTCAAGAAGAATGGCATTTTATGCATCCCAGTACATTGGAATTTCACCTGCTGCAATAATTCCTCTTGTTCTTGGACAGCATGGAGAGAACATGTATCCTGTACCTGAACTATCCATGGTTTACGGTAAGAGTTTAAAGTCATACTTAAACGATGAGCAGTATGCTAAAGTTGTTAAGGATACAATAGAGGCAGGTGCACAGATAACAAACCTCAGAAAATTCAGCAGCAACTGGGGACCAGCAGCAGGTTTACTACAAATGGTGGATGCAATAAAGAAAGATAGAAAAATTGCACTTGAAGCCAGTGTATACCTAGACGGTGAATACGGTGTTAAAGGAGTTTTTGCTGAAGTACCTGTAATACTTGGAAAGAATGGACTTGAAAAGATCATAGAGGTTGAACTCACACCTGAACAGAGGGAGAAATTCAACAAGAGCATTGAGGCAATAAGGAACAATCTAAAACAGGTACCTCCATCGTTCTACGAATAAATTTTTTCATTTTTTCCATCAAATTTTTTAATGAGTTCTTATTTTGTATTGTTGTGATTACTGGAATTGATGTTGGTAGTACAACAACAAAAATCGTTCAGATGGATGATGATTTAATCGGTAAGGAGATAATGCCAACAATAAAATTCATATATTCCGAAAGAAAGAGCCAGGTTAAGAATGCCATATCAACAGGTTATGGCAGATTCACCGTTCAGACATTAAAGGTCATACCTGAGATAAGGGCCCATGTTTTAGGTGCAATATATCAAACAAACCTTACGGATTTCACGGTGCTTGACATAGGCGGACAGGATTATAAGATTGTGCATGTGAAAAACAGGGTAATACAGGATTTTCTCACAAACGATAAATGTGCAGCAGGAACTGGAAGATTTCTTGAAAAAATGGCTGAGGTTCTTGATCTTTCCCTTGATGGGTTATCAAAATTTCATGAGGATCCAGTAAAACTCAATTCAACATGTACGGTTTTTGCCGAAACTGAATTGATTTCAAAGATCATGGAGGGATATCCTAAGGAAAGGTTAATTGCGGGCGTAAACTATGCTGTATTTGAAAGATTAAAGCCATATCTCATGAGGTTCAGATCGAATATAATTGTTTTTACGGGTGGTGTGGCTAAGAATCATGCCATAAGAAAGATACTTGAAAATGAACTGGGTGTTGAAGTAGTTGTACCTGAAGAACCCCAGGCTAATGGTGCAATAGGCTGTGCCTATTACGGTAAAAAACTTCTTGCTAAAAATCCATTAGCTCTATTCCATAGATCATAGAAATATTTTCTGAAAGTACCTTTGCGTATTCTTTTAGATCTTCCCTAAGTTCCGCAGTTAACATCTTCATTCTCCTTGGTACAGATTCTATATCCATCACAGCACCTTTCCTTTTCGGATCATCAAGGAAATCTGTTTCAAGGAAAAATCTTTTACCTTTGAGAATCGCATTTCTTGCATTTTCCCTGCTTGCCATAACACTTGGAAAAATACCATGGTTTTCTTCAGGGAGAATAAAAGGGGGGCTGAAATGTTTTATAACAAGATTTTTGTTAATTCCATTTCTTTCCGCCATTTCTGCAAGTTCCTTAAATGTTTTCTCTGTTGCTGATTCTGTGTGGAGTATAACTGGTATATTCCTTTTTCCTGCATTTTCGAAAGCATACTCAATGATCCTGTTGGACATATCCCATATTTCTTTCTGAACAGTGAAATGTGGTCTACCTATTTCTCCAAGAGCGTTTGCTTTTCTTTCCTCAATGTAATTCAGTGCAATATCTATTGCCTCTTTGAAAATACTCTCAATTTCCTCAATTTTTTTAATATCCATAAGCTTTAAGGCATCCACAGGATAGGGACCGATTGTAACAAGAACGATAACTCCCGTATTTTTTCTTACCTGATCTGCAATTTTAATTGTTTTTTCATACTGTTCAACAAAATAATCAATACCTTCAATTTTTTTGTTCAATGGTAGATTGCATATGTTTATTATATTTCCTCCAGCTTTCTCAAACCTTTTCACAGCGTTGACATTTTCCCCCTCTTCTTGAAGATGAACATGGTTGTCAAAAACTGGAATATCCATAATTATCTCCAATATGGTTCCCTATTTTCAACTGCTTTCAAAAATAGGTATTTTAGTTCCAATAAATTACCATTTTTGATGGAATTTTTCACATCCACTAGATTATCGTTCCTGAATATGCAGGGTTTAAGTTTTCCATCGTATGTGAATCTGATTCTTGTGCAGTTCTTGCAGAATTCAGTGTTGTGCATGGGTTTTACAAGTTCTACTGTGTAAGATGTTCCATCATTTTTAACCGTGAATACTTCCCTGTTATGCAATGGGTTCCTTCTTATTTCAGGATTCAATGATCTTAAATGAGATTCAATGGAATCAAGGCTCACATGATATTTTTTGTACCATGGAGAATTCTCCCCTTCTTTTGGTACCTCGAGCTCTATGACCTGAAGGATCATATTGGAATTTTTAACAAAGTTTATCATATCGTAAAATTCAGAATCGTTAATGCCCTTCATTATAACATAGTTTATCTTTATTGGATCCATTGGTGTATTTCTTGCATCCTCTATACCTTCAAGAACATTTTTAAGCATATCCCTTCCCGTTATGGCCTTATAGATTTCAGGCTTCAAAGATTGTAGGCTGATATTTATTCTGTTGAGACCTGCTGAGTAAAGATCCTTTGCCCTACCATAAAGTTTTGTTCCGTTTGTCGTTAAGCTAATATCTTCAAAGTAATTTTTCGCTTTTTTTATTATATCTTCCAGATTATCCCTTTCAAGTGGTTCTCCGCCTGTAAACTTAACCTTTTTTATACCGAGTTCCTTTGCAACCTTAAACAGATTTTCAAAATCTTCAGGAGTAAATGAATCATCTTCTCCCTTAATACCTTCCCTGTGGCAAAAAAAACAGTTAAGGTTGCATCTTTTTGTTACAGATACTCTTATGCTCGTAACAGGTCTGCCAAATCTATCAACAAGCACCATTTTCTTTTCTATTCAATATAAGAAAATATTTAATATTTTTGTAGATTCAAGTTGTTCTATTAAATTAAAACTCAGGGAAAATTAGTGATTCGAATTAAAATTAAATTTTTAATGAATTTTCTTCAAGGTTATTGTATTCAGGGTCATTTGTGTCAAGTTTCTTGCACATAAGTATCCTTACGGCATAACGCCCTGCGTTTATCAGTTCGGAACCTGTGATCTTCACATGATCTCCATTACTTAATTCATCTGAGGAAATTACATTAATTTTTGTACCTTGGTAATAAATATATCCCCTGTGCGTATCCTTTTTTACTCCCTGAACGATAAAAACTTTACCATTGGTCTTTTTTGATACAGATCCCAGAATTATTAATCCTGAAAATATTAAAGCAAATGGAATTATTATTCCAAAAACGTACAAAAGAATTACATTCCCACCATTGTATATGAAAAGTAATGAAGTGCTGTAGTTGAAAAATATCACCAAAAATGAGGGGAGCAGCAAAAGAAAAACTACAACAAAAATCATCAGACCAAGTCCGGAAAAAACCAATATTTTTCCAAGTTTTCCTTTTTTCATATTTCAATATTCATGCGTATTGTTTATTTAAATTTTTAAGGAATTTCTGAGGTCATGTACAATAAAATTTAAGCAATCTGTAGAATTTTGGAGTAATATATGAAGAAAGTAGGATTCTTCTCACCATTACGCTGGGGACCTGGCAGTATTATTATTATAATCATTGTAACCATACTTGTTATTCTTTCATTGCTGGCTTTTATTTCTTTTGGAAATAAAGTATTTTTATTTTCTCTTGCAGTTTTTATTTTTCTCGAAATTTTTATTTTGCTAATTAAAGGTTTTGAAATAATCGTCCCTGTGGATGTTAAACAATCAAAGGAGGATGAAGGTATAGTCATTAAAGAAATTGCACCAGGAAAACCTGGAGTTGTTAAAGTGGACGATGAAACCTGGTCTGCATATTCGGATGAAAATATAAAAGTTGGAGAAAAGGTAAAAATTGTAAAAAGGGATGGATTGTTTTTGGAGGTTAAAAAAATAATTTAACTTTTTCGGCGGGAAATCCCCTTCCAAGAGTGAGGGATGAAAGCCGATAAATTTAAGGCTGAAAGAGCTGGCAGAAGTATGCATGGAACATGAAGAGTTCAAGCTTGTGGAGACAATACATCGTAACACGCCTTCCAAATGTGGGGCATGGAAACTTTATCATAATAAAAAGACCTGCACTTTGGGGGGTCAGAGATAGAGCATGGCCTATGAAGCAAGAAGCTCCATCCATCACGGTGGGTAGTTCACAGAAACTCCTTTAGTGCCTCATCTTTACTTGTTTTCTCATAGGTTTTATCATCCATAAGAACTGTTTCTTTCAGCACTGGGTCAAGATCTTCATACCTTGGCATTTCAACTTCATAGAAAATACCTATAGGTATTCTATCACCAAACTCCTGTGCTTTTTCATATGCGTAATTGAAATCTCTTATTTTTGATTCATCAAGTTTATAGACTCTTTTTCTGAAATATTCGTAGGTATTTATTTTGTTCCACGTGACACATGGAGAGAATACATCAATCAAAGAAAAGCCCTTATGAAGTATTGCTCTTTTAATCAAATATTTTAAATGTTCAAGTTCTCCTGAAAAACCTCTCGCAACAAATGTTGCACCGGCTGATAGTGCAACTGTTAATGGATTTATTGGTACTTCAACATTACCAAAGGGTGTGGTTTTTGTAATCATCCCGAGCTCTGATGTGGGTGAAGCCTGCCCTGTTGTAAGGCCAAAGATCTGGTTATCTGAAACAATGTATGTAATATCAACATTTCTTTTTGCAGCATGGACAAAGTGATTTGTTCCTTCAAAGTATCCGTCGCCATCTCCACCGTACGCAATAACAGTTAGCTTTGGGTTTGACCATTTTATTGCCTGGGCCACAGGTAACAATCTTCCATGTATACCGTGGAAACCGTATACGTTTAAAAATTCCGGCATATTGCTTGAACAGCCTATGCCTGAAACAACAACTACCTCATGAGGGTTAATGTTCAGTTCAGCAAGCACAGATTTAATGGCTGTATGCTGTGCAAAATTTCCACAACCGGGGCACCAGTCGGGTTTAACCCTCGGATGATCAAAAACCTTAGGATCCATTCATATCACCCCAGAAAAAATTTTTTTAATTTCTTTATAAACCTGCTTTGGATAGAATGCTTCTCCATCATATTTTCTTATTACACTATCAGGATTTATTAAGAATGTTTCCTTCAAAAGCCTTGAAAATTGACCGTTGAAGTTATTCTCAACAACAACGAATTTTCTATCATTCAGAATCTTCTTTATGTCAGGGTTTAGGGGGAATACCCTGTTTATCTCTATTGCCCCAATTTTTAAGCCATCTTCCCTGAGCATATCTATGGCCTCTTCAACAACACCCTGTGTTGATCCCCACTGGAAAACAACAAAATCTGCATCATCGATCCTGTATGTTGGTGTTGAAGGCATATCCCTAATGTATGTTTCAAGTTTTCTCATCCTTTTTTCTATTGATTTCATTCTTTTTAAAGGATCGGTTACGGCATCACTTATAACATCTCCATACTCATTATGTTCATCACTGTCCTCGTTGTGCATTAATCCTTCAGTCCCTGGTAATGCTCTGAAGGAAATTCCATCGGGAGTGTATTCATATCTTTTATAATCATTTATCTTTTTATCGAGTATCTTCCCCCTGTCTATTTTGAAATTAAAATCGAGATCCTCAACAGTTTCAGCATGTTCAGCCAGATACAGGTCTGACATTACAATTACTGGTAACTGGTATTTTTC
>JABEBW010003693.1_pt1 | contig 11646 bp, 9 predicted proteins | sample 7245961 | NCBI WGS metagenome assembly JABEBW01 (sample SAMN14506364, study PRJNA622280) | hot springs metagenome | biome: hot spring [ENVO:00000051]|acidic hot spring [ENVO:00002120]; feature: spring [ENVO:00000027]|sediment [ENVO:00002007]; material: sediment environment [ENVO:01001048]...
TTTATAAGTGTATTTTTCATAATACGCAGTTAGAATTTTTTTCGCATCGGATTCACTCATTGTAGGGTTTTTATGATAAGGTATATTAAAGTAAGATAAAATAGTTTTATTAAGGTCAATATTGTCTATTCTGTATGTTGGAACCAACTCTTTTGCTCTATACCCATAAGCTACTACTACTTGGTCTTCACCTGTATGTGTTGTCGAAACAAAATGTATATTTCCTCTTCTTAAAATAGGCTTACCCGTTTGGTCTCCATCTTTGCTTAATGCATATTGGCATCTTGCAAGTACAGCGCCCAATGCACACGAATCGTATGCTTTATAGAGATAGTTTCCAGTAATACCATTAAAATCAGGATTTCTGGACTCTAATACAAGTTGGGCTTCATCTGGTGTTATTTTAAAACCGGTATACTCTTCTACTATACTTTGAACCTCAGATGGACTTTTTCCATCAATTTTGGAAGCAATAAATGGTATGCTTGCCTTAATCTGCCTATATTTCATAAAAGCTTCGGTAGAATCATTGTACTCAGGGCCTGTACCATATGTATTAAAACCTCCTGTGCCATGATCGCTGGTTATTACAACAAGTGTGTTTGGGTTTTTCTTTATATATGCGTCTACTACATCAAGTACTTGATCCAATTCAGCTGTCTCCATAAGAGCCCCATATGCATCATTAGCATGATTAGCATGATCAATCCTTCCGGCTTCTATTTGCAACAAAAATCCTTTGGGTTCCTGCTGGAGTCTTTTTAATGCTACGGCCGTCATTTGTGCAAGCGTTGGCTCATGTCTCATTGAATCGTTGTTGAGCCTGTCAATATAATAATCAATGTGTGATTTTGTAAAAAGCCCTAAGATTGGTTTGCTGTAATCTACGTTAGATAATTCTTCTTTTGTTTTACAAAACTGGTAACCTGCTTTTTGAAAATCGCTTAGTGTATTTTGCTTTAATTTAGGGTTTATAAATGGGTCAAAGTATTTTAGCCCCCCACCCATTAATACAGTTGGCTTAATAATTAGAGCATCCCTGGCAATATTTGCTTCGTCGTCTCTGTCTGGGTTGTGGGAATACCAAGCAGCTGGGGTTGCGTGTGTAACCCTCGTTGTTGTTACAAACCCTATGGCAATGTCATTTTCTTTTGCAATCTCACTTGCAGTTTTTAATACTTTGCCGTTTGGCAATATACTCAAAAAATGGTTGGCTGTTCTAACACCAGTCGCCCATGCGGCAGAAGCAGGAGCAGAATCTGTTACTATACTAGATAGTGATTTGGTTCCCATATACGTAACAACTGAGTTTCTATCTGTAAATTTTTCATAAAACGTGGTTTTAGAACCTGCTAATTCACGTAACCTTTGAAGCGCTGTTAGGGTTGAAATGGGCATACCATCCCCCACAATAAAAATAAGACCTGGTTTGTTTGTTGAATCAAATGAGATTGAATCGCCGCCTAAGATTCCAGCATAAACATCTGGGTTCACAATCAAAGCAGCTAAAGTTGCACCAAAGATTTTCATTGCATCCCTTCTTGTCAAACCTGACATACTAACCCCCTAATAATTATTATTACAGAAGTGTAATGATTTATTGTAAATAAATCATCAATAATATGTAAAATAGTTGTAAAATAAAAATCTTATTGGCTTGTATTATAAACTCAAAAACAATTATTCATTAAATATACTTTTGATATCTATAGGTTGTTTTTGCTCTTCTGGAATTGAAAAAGGTTCTAAGCGTTTAAAATTGAATAAGCGCGCTACAATATTTGATGGAAATTGCATAATTGAGTTGTTGTATTTCATAACTGATGCATTAAATGCTCTTCTTGCAGCTGATATTTGTTCTTCTACATCATTTAGTGATGCCTGCAGTTGCAACATATTTTGATTGGCTTTTAAATCGGGATAATTTTCTGCTATAGCCAATACTTGTCTAATTAATTGTCTAGATTCAACGTCAAGTTTACCAAGCTCAGCAGAAGACATGGCATTAGATTTGAATTGTGTGCGCAATTGCGTAAGTTTGTCTAATATGAGAGTTGATTTTTTTCTTAAAATCTAAAAGCCTTTTTATTAAGCTTGTAGATAATACATACATTGTTACCACTGGGTCAGTACCAAAACAATCAAACATGCTATTAAATTCTGCATCTTCCATTTCAACCTTAATAGTATTTGCTATTGGAGTAAACAACCTAAAACGATGAGGAAGTACATATACTTCGCCTGTGAAGTTTTTGTTAAAATCGGCTTTGAAAAAAAGCCCGCTAAAAATTGTATTAGTTTGCGTTGTTGTGTGTCCTTCTGAATCCGTACTTGATGTTTCATAGTATGTGTAAAGGTAAGAAAACCTTACTCTTGTGTTTCCTATTTGACCATATACTAGGTCTTGTCCTGTAAAACCATCATAATTAGTTGAATAAAGCTTGCTTGAAGCGTATTCTTCCTCTGATATATGAGAGTCTCGTGAATATTCAAGTTTGTTGTCTATATATTTTACAATGTTTGCGATAGCAATATTAGCAAAATCCAAGCTATAACTTTTAAATATTTGCTTATAGGCTACTACGCATACTATTATTGATAAAAATCCAACAAAAATAAGGTAAAAGTCTATATGGAACTGTTTAAGCACCATTATGTCTGTGCTTAGTACAATTGCAACTATACTTAAAAATACAACTATTTTTTGTTTTCTTTTTTTATCAATTGGTTTTAATAAAGGAAATATGACTGTTTCTAAATATTCATCAAAACTATACATTAATATCTCTTACCTTCAATATTATTTCATAACAACAGAAACTAATTTAAGTTAAAGCTATATGTTATTCAATTATCATTAAGTTATAACAATTTGTCAATATATACGATATTTTTTTAACTTATATTGTTGTATATTTCAAAATATCTCTGTTTACTAAGGTTCTTGGTATCTTATTGTTAATTACATCAAGTATATTTTGAGCTGCTAAAATTGACATATCTGTTCGTGTTTTAAGCGTTGCACTACCAATATGTGGAGTTAATACTACATTATCGAGCCGCAAAAGATTGCTATCAATATTGGGTTCATTTTCAAACACATCCAATCCTGCAGCATAAATTTGTTTGTTTTGAAGAGCTTCAATGAGGGCATTTTCATCAATTACACTACCCCTTGATGTGTTAATAAGTATGCTTGATGGTTTCATTAGTGCAAGCTGATTTTTTCCAATTAGCTGCCTCGTAGATGGTGTAAGCGGTGTGTGAATGCTAACAAAATCTGATTCAGACAAAAGTGTATTTAGATCAACAAATTTTGCATTAGTTTGTTTTTCAAAATCAGGTTTTGGTGTGTTTGAAGCGTATAGAATTTTCATGTTAAAACCGCAAGCCATTTTTGCAAAAGCTTGTCCAATGCGTCCAGCACCAATTACACCCAATGTTTTACCACTTATTTGCAAGCCTAAAAATGCCATAGGTTCAAAACCTTGCCATTTTAATCTCCTTGTGAAATTATCTGCTTCTACAACCCTTCTAGCACAAGCAAAAAGCAAAGCCCATGCATGCTCAGCTGTCGCTATTGTTAAAACATCGGGCGTATTTGTTACAAACACGCGTTTTTTTGTAGCGCAATCCAAATCTATATTGTTAAATCCAACAGCATAATTGGCAACAATCTTTAAATTTTTTGCTGCATCAAAAAACTCTTTGTCTACAGCATCTGCCAATTGAGTAATTACAGCGTCTTTGTCTTTGATTTTTTCACATAATTCTTGTTTTGTAAGCTGTCTATCTATATCGTTGACTTCTACTTCGCAAACGTCTTTTAATAACTCTATGCCTTCTTTGGGAATTTGCCTTGTTACAAAAACTTTAAACATAAATCACCTCAATAATAGCATCAGGCCTTTTTAAAATTAATGGCCCTTTTGCTAAATAATTATATACTATCAATCTTATGCAAACAAAAATTGTTCAATTTCCTTACATTGCCTCTTGTTGCTATATAATGTTATTCTTTTTTATAAAATGTGCCATTATACACCGTGCCATCACATTCCATAGAGCTGCTAAAATTAGCACTAGTAAAATTTTAATGCCTTAGAGGTCTTTTTTTAACAACACCTCCTTTTATATCTTTTACACTACTAAATACCAAAAATGCATTTGGGTCTATTTTTTCTATTTCGGCATTTAATTTAATTAATTCTAGTCTCGTTACAATCGTATAAATAATGTCTATTTCTTGTTTTTTTCCAGTTTTGTCAAATCCACCTCTGCCTTTGTAAATTGTTACTCCTCTGCCAATTTTTTCTATAATCATTTTCCTTATTTCTTCATTGTATGTGGAAATTATTGTTACGCCAATATACTCTTCAATACCTTCTATAATGAAATCAAGTGCCTTTGATGCTGCAAAATATGTAATGATTGAATAAAACGCAATTTCTACACCTAAAAAGTATGCTGCAGTGGAAAATATCACTACATTTATCACAATAATGATGTCTCCAATTGTAGTTCTTAACTTTTGACTCAAGTAAACAGCAAGCGCATCTGTTCCATCTATAACCGCACCGCCTCTTATAACAAGACCAATACCAATTCCAAGAAAAAAACCTCCAAATACAGCATCAAGCAGATTATCTCGAGTAATGGTAGGAAATTTTATTATAGCAAGACAAAGCGAGAGTCCTATTATTGCAAGCGTTGCTTTAAACGCAAAGCTTTTTCCCATAAATTTGTATGCCAAAATCATAAACGGAATATTGACACAAATTATAAGTACGTATAGTGGGATATTTGTTAGAGCAGCTATTAAAAGAGAAATGCCTGTGGCGCCTCCGTCAATAAAATGGTTTACTAATAAGAATCCTTTAAGACCAAACGATGCTGAAAATATACCAAGTGTTATCAAAAAAATTTCTTTAATTGACTTTTTAGTATTTTTTGAGAATGCAATTTTATGGTTCTTTTTGCTTTTTATAACAAAATTATCAATCATGGTCACCCGTTTTTCTTTGTTTAGGCGCAAACCTTATAATTACTTACATATTAGTAAAAAAAACTTAAAAATCAAATTTTAACTCATATAAGAGATTCGCTCTAACATAAATGGCTGGCTTTATAAAAAGCAACGATATATAACAAATGGATTTTATAGAAAAACTAAAATCAAAGGTTGCAATTTTAAAATCAAATAGATAAATAAACAATATAACTTTAGTCCTTCATTGCAATCAAACAAGCGCCAAGTGCTCCTGTAAAGCTAGATAATTCGTGTGTATGTATCTTTGTTTCTAGTTCATTTTCTAGAAATTTTATAAGACCAATATTTTTTGCAACACCGCCAGTTAGGACTACTTTTGGTTTACCAGAAGCCCTAATATACATGCTTGCAATACGTTTTGATATAGATTCGCAAAGGCCAGCAACGATATTGTTTCTATCTTCTCCCTTTGCAACCAAAGAAATGACCTCAGATTCGGCAAATACAGTACAAATACTGCTGATTTTTGATGGATTTTGGCCTTTGATGGCAAGATTGCCAAATTCGCTAATGTCGCTTCCAAGCGCTTTTGCCATAACATCAAGAAACCTACCCGTGCCAGCAGCACATTTGTCATTCATTACAAAATTTATTACGTTTCCTTTGTTATTTAAAACTATTATTTTACTATCTTGACCTCCAATATCAATTACTGTGCTTACATCATTAATTAAAAAATAAACACCTTTTGCATGGCAAATAATTTCTGAAACAGTTTTTTTTGCAAAATCTATACTTTCCCTTCCATACCCGCATGAAACAATATTTATTATATCGGTTTCTTTTAAATTATTTTTTTCTAAAATCAATTTGTATATATGTGATGCCGCTTGTTTTGAACTGTAACTTACATTTGTTATTGCTTTGTCGATTATGTTTTTGTTTGGATCCATAAGTATAATTTTGGCTGTAGTAGAACCTACATCTATACCTATAAACATTTTTTAACCTTTTTGACTTAAAACATCCATAAATGAATCAATGCGGTTTTCAATTTGAGATTGAGAAAATTTTCTCTCATCTGTCATATCAGCTTCTATAAACAATACAGGCGTTCCTATTTTTTCCTGAATTATACGCGCAATGTCATATTGACCAAACGAATAAGGTTTGCAACTCCTATTTGAGTGCATTACTACACCATCAATAGAATATTTATCAATGAGTTTTATAATCGTGTTAGCCATTTTGTCTGTGCCAATATTTAAATATACACGCGCATATGCTTCACCCATTGTTTCCAAAAATCGGTTTTCATCAACATAATCAACCACACCGCACCATGCTTGTGTATAAGAATCTGCAACTAAAACGCCATTGTGTTTTGCAAAAGCGTTAGACAGCCATCTCATTCTATACCATATGGGTAAATTATCCCACAAAAGTCTGTATTTTTCATTTTCTATTGTACCAATTTTATTTTTAATGCGTTCTTTTAATTCTTTCAATAGTGTTTCATAATAATCTACGACTATTTTCTTGCCCCTTAAAGTAACAATAAGCACTAAATGTATGAAAGCATCAAAAGCGCTTAATGGACTAGGTTTGTTTATTGCACAATCCAATACTGCCTGCCAGGTTTTCATTGCTTTTACAGACAGTTTACCAACTTCTTGCATTTTATCATAATCAAATTTTTTCTTTGTATGTATCTCTAAAAATGATATGTATTCCTTTGTTTGTGCGTTTAAATACTTCTTGGCAGACTCATCTAAATCGACATGGCAAAATGGTGTATCGTATATAAACAAAGGAACGTTAAATTTTCTAGCTTGAATTTCATACCATTTTTGTACAGTTCCGCAAATATTATTGCAACAAATTAACATATCTGGTTTTGGCAAACCGCCAATGGGACTTTGACGAGTGATTGATGAAGTTATATCTACTTTGGCATAAGAACAAACATCACTAGAATAGCCTAAATTTTCAGCATATTCTGATAATTTAGCTCCTATTTTTGACGCTCCAATCATAGCTCCATGATTTTCTGGATACACAGGAATAATGCCCATTGTAATAAGTGGTTCTACTGGACCTCCGCTTGTTATCCATGCTACTTTTTTACCTATATACTTTGCGTATTTTGCTGTTAAATAATACTTTTTGACAATCTTTTTCATTTTATCTACAGATTTTATTCTATTTTCCATTTTTAATCACCTAACATTTCTATAAATGTTTCAAGCCTTGTTTTTGTCTGTTCATCAAATATATTATGATTTTCAATCTCAATTAATATGCTAGGGGTGCCAATGTTTTCTAGTAAAATTTTTAGATCTGGATAATCAAATGAATGAGGTTCGCAAAACTTCATAAATAAAAAAATGACGCCATTTATTTTGTGTTTTTCTATTGTTTGTTTAAGAAAGTCAAGTCTATAAGTTGGATTTATGTATTTTGAAGGACAAATAGCTCTTTTTAGAAGTCTATCAGCTATGGCAATAAGTGGTTGTTTTGTATCGTCAACTTGTTCATCAAAAAATCTTGTACCACTGCATAAATCATCCCATACAACCGATGCGTTTTTGCTTTCAATAGTATTGAATATATCTGGGTGTGTACAAATGCTGCCCACAATCATTAAACGTTTTGTTGTTTTACTGTCTTCTAAGTGAAGATATTTAATTAAATTAGAGCTTATATATACGAATTCAAATGGATCCATGATAAATGCAGCCTTAACTATTTTTGACAAATCTTTGTAGGCTATAACAAAAGGGTAGTTTGATTTTGTGGTGTACAAATCAAATAGGTTTTTCCTTAATTGATTATAAATTTTCACGGCTTGGATAATTGTATTATCATCTATTTTTATATGTTGCTCTTGTTCAAGTTTTGTCTTAAAATCAGATAAAATATCAACAAAATAGTCTTTTGAAGTTTGAGTGTTTAATTTCACAGGCAAAATCAAATCAAAATGCTTAAAATTTAAGTTCATTCTGAATATATCTGATAGTCTTTGCATAGTATCGCATGTGTGTATAAATAAAAACGAATCTAAAAATTCAAGCTTTTTTGTCAGGCTATCTTCAAGTAATGTTCTAGCAACACCACAACTATAAGATTGCAAAAAAACATCAGACATTGATATATGTTGAGACAATCCAATAATTCTAGCTGGATGGAAACCACTTGCCCAAATGAGTTCAATGGGCGCGTAAGTGCAAGCGTACCCCATGATTTTTTTTGAGTTTGACAGATTTTTTAAGTAATCATATGGATTTTGAACAACAGAGTCAATTTTTTCCATCAAATTTTTCATTTTCTTTTTCCTCTAATAGCCTATAATCAATCTTGCCAATTTTGGTTCTTGGTAGTTGCAAAAACTCAATGTCGTATGGCATGCTCCACACATTTAGATGTTTTTTGCATAAATCGATTAGTTCTTGTTTGAGTAAGTCTTTATTGTCTACTTGAGTTTTTAACTCCACAAAAGCTTTTATTTTATGCATTTTATATGCATCTTTTACGCCAATTGCGCATGAAAATTTCACTTTATCGTGAGAATTTAAAACATTTTCAATTTCTATTGGGTAAACATTCATACCGGAAACCTTAATCATTCTCTTTAATCTTAGCTTAAAATAGAAAAAACCATCTTCATCCATGTAACCTAAATCTCCAGTATGCAACCATAACTTACCATCGCTGTGGATTTTTAGAACATTGTTTGTTTCTTCAGCGTTGTTCATGTAGCCTTTCATCACGCATGGCCCATGAATACAAATTTCGCCAATTTCATTTGGTGGCAATTCATTAAGAGTTGCTGGATCAACGATTTTCATAATGATATCGGGAAATGGTATGCCAATGGAGTTTGGTTTGTATATATCAAGCGGCATTGCTGCAATTGCAGTAACAGATTCTGTTAAACCGTATCCTTCTCTTAATTTAGCTGATGAACCGCTTTTTTCAACTAATGCATCAAAATCTCTTTTAATGTGTTCTGGTAATGTATCAGCACCACTAAATGCACCTTTTAAAAAACTTAAATTTATTTTTTTGAATTCTTTGCTATCAAGCAAGGCCTTGTAGAAAGTAGGAACGCCAACTAAAAAAGTAGGTTTTTCTTTCTTTATCAATTTTATGATTTGTTTTAAATTAAAATTGGGCACAAGTATCGCCTGTGCAGAGCCCATTAAAACAGCATTAATGCATACGCTAAGACCAAAGCCATGAAAAATAGGCAGTATTGCAAGTATTTTATCGGTTTGTTTTAAATTTGCCCATGTGCTAATTTGCATACCATTAGCAATTAGATTAAAATTAGAAAGCATGATGCCTTTTGGTTTACCTGTTGTGCCACCACTATACAATATAACAGCTGTATCAGATGATTTTTGATATGGTTTAGTATTTAAAATTATGTTGGTTTGTTTTATTGCATTTTCAAATGTTGGTTCTACAATCTTTTTTGGCTTTTTTACAATATTGTAAATGATTTTTGTTAAAAAAGGCATAAAAGTAGAAATATTTGTTTGCATAATGGATTTTAGCGGGGTTTTATCCTTTATGGAAATAACTTTTTCAGCAAACATATCCAACACGATAGCAAGTGTTGAATTACTTATATTTAAATAATTGATAATTTCATCTGGGCTTGATAATGGATGTATAAAACTTGCTATCGCGCCTATTTTATTAATGGCATAAAAAGCTATTATAGCTTGTGGGCATGTTGGAAGGATAATGCTAATAGTATCGTGAGGTTTTATGCCAGAATGCTCTAAATATAGAGCAAATTTATCTATGTAAAACAATAGTTCTTTGTATGTAATATTTTTACCAAAATAACTAAATGCGGTACTGTTTTCATTTTTTGTGCAAGATGCACCTATTGCTTCATACAAACTACATTGAGGATAATTTAGATTTTTTGGTATATTGCCATAATGTTTTAGCCAAATAGACATAATTATTACTTTAAGTAATTTTTATTTTCTCTTGATTTCAAATATACATTTATCATGGCCTTGAGCTATACATTGAGTTTCTTTGGGTTCCCAATTGCCTCCTAAAAATTCTTCCATCATCCCAGCTATCGTGCCACCAAGTGGTAAGCATGTAGGTTTTTTACTTTCTATGCCTTCTGCAAACACTGAGTGTTTTGCAATAAATGTTGCTGATTCTTGCGTTATATTAAATGCTTCTACAATGCATTGTTTTGATTCTTCAAAATAGGCGATAATACATTCTTTTACATCATCTGTGCTTAAATGTTCGCCAAGCGTGTCTTTTATATGGCTTGCTGCTTTTTTGCCGGCTTTTTTACCGCTTAGCACAAACATACCGCCAAGACCAAACCCAGCTAACTTTATTAATTGCGAAAAGAAATCTCTAAATACATTTTTCGGCAAAATGAAACCTTCTTGTTCTACATAACCACCGACTTTACTTCTAATTTCATCTGTTTGCATAAAAAACCTCACAAACTAAACAAAAAACAGGGCTCTAAAGCCCTGCAAACAATATTTTCTAAAATACATACGTTACATTTAGACCATATCCCCAAATATGAGCCTTAGCGGATAAATCAACACTTTGATTAATAGATCCTACACCAGGGATAGTGGTACTATAACTATCATTTAGATTAGTAGAATTATTTATGGTTCTATTTCCAGAAGTTGTAGCATAAAATACATCTGTGTCAATCTTCCAGTGTTTGAAATTCAAGCCAATACCACCTGTAAACATGTATTTGTTTGCATCAGGCCACTGCGCATCAAATGTATCATTTGGTATTGGCGTTGGGTCATAGTAAAAGCCGCCTCTTAATGCAAGCATCTCAATAGGCTTATACTCTATACCAAATTTAATAGTATTTGTATCTCTCCAATGGCGTGGGAATGGTGCTACAGTTTGTCCTAATGCGGGTGGCGTAAAGAAAACATCATAATTGTTTACCACACTCCAATCTGTCCACAAATAATCAATCTCAAACCTTACTTTCTCTGATGGTTTTATATTCACACCTAATTGAAATTGGTCTGGAGCATTAACGGTAGTATGAATGCTACCTTGCTGGAGTGTGCCCTGGGCTGTTTGTATCTGGTATGTGCCGCTTAAATTTGTATGTGTCATGCTTCTGTATGTGGCACCCAGAGTCAGCCACTCAATAGGCTTATACATTACGCCAATATTCCATGAAAAATTATGATAATCTGCTAAATTGGTTTTTAACGCCATGGGCGGATAACCTTCAGCTGCACCTAAAGGTGTACCAGTTGGCCAAAGATACCTTTGAACGCCGCTTTGTGTTGTGCCAATATTTATTGCGCCGCCTATGAATAAATTATCTGTTATTTTATATCCAGCGCCAAGCGCAAACACTTCCCTATAATACCATGATTTGTACGAGTTAAATGCAATAGCATTATAAGGACTATTTGTAAAGCTAATACTTAAGCCATACGGAACATATACGCCAAAGCCTAGTGTTAGCTTTTTACTAACAGGCAAAGCTATGCCAAAGTTTGGTATAGTCATTGTAGCGGAGTTATCAGTAAAAGAAGGAATAGAAGTACCATTTGGGATAAAAACGGGTTGACCATTGCTAATACCACCAAACGTAGGATAAACACCCAAAGGTT
>JABEBW010003395.1_pt1 | contig 11603 bp, 9 predicted proteins | sample 7245961 | NCBI WGS metagenome assembly JABEBW01 (sample SAMN14506364, study PRJNA622280) | hot springs metagenome | biome: hot spring [ENVO:00000051]|acidic hot spring [ENVO:00002120]; feature: spring [ENVO:00000027]|sediment [ENVO:00002007]; material: sediment environment [ENVO:01001048]...
AAGACCAGATTGTAATATAAATTAATGTTGCGAAAATTAGCACTAAATACTCAATATCTAATCTTGAAAATTTGGTTATTCCATTGGAAGCTCTGAGTTTGGTCATGTATTTATTTCGAAAAATGTATTATAAAGATTATAAAAAATGTATCCATCAATACTTTATTCTCCTACTAATTTCAAGCTGTTATGAAATATGAACAAAAATTTTCAATCATAGGAAGTTTGGGCCTCACTCATTTTTGATAATGTTTTGTAATTTGGTGTTTGAAGTTGAAATATTAATTAAGGAAATATTCTCCATTTCATAGGGACGTGATATTTTTGCTTCATATCCAAATGTTCTTTTATAATAATCCCTTATTTTAGTCTTAAAGGTATCGAACCTGTATTTTTTTGATATTTCTAATCCCATCCTTACCTTATCATGGCTAAAATTTAGAGCTTCTTTTATAGATGAAGCCAGCTTATCAGAAGAAACTTCTGAAAAAAATAAAGAATCCTTACCAATCTCCCTGAAGACTTCAATGTCTGAACATACCACTGGCAATCCAACGCTCATTGCTTCGGCTACCGGAAAACCAAAACCTTCTTCGATAGAGGGAAAAAGAAGCACATCAGAAGCGTTAAAAATTTCGTTCAATAATTCATCGTTAACATTTTTATAATTTACGCTATTTCCAAGTCCATTTCCTACTCTTACCAAAATGTATCCTGTTCCCAATTTTTCAACTGTTTCCTTGACAGTCTTCAAATTTTTACGAGGTTCATCCGAAGATACACTTAAAATTAATTTTTTATTTAATGGTAGTCCAAGCTTCTTCCGCAATTCTATCTTATTGCCCAGTGGCCTAAAATTTTCAGAAACTGGAGGATATATTACTTCAATTTTATCTGAAAATCCCTCATTTTTTAATTGCTTGGAAACGTATCTGGATACTGTTATTATATTTTCAAAATTTTTAAACTTCTCCAATGATTTTATAACAGCTCTTTCAAAGACCCGGTTATAATTATTTTTTAACTTTATAGCAATAATATCGTGTATCGTAACGACACGGTTTGATCCATTTTCTATAGGCTCTATGGTTGGATTAGCATAATGTATGATACTCCCTTTTTTCGATTCCACTCTTAAAAAATTGAGATAATTTCTCATGAAAAGTGAAGGAAAAAATTGATTTATGAACCACCCTGTTGGCAAGAATTGTGAAAAAGTGCCATGAAATATTGTTCCCTGGAATAATGAAAGATCTTGGCTTTTATCCTTCCTTAGCGAAATTAAATTAGCATCTAGGGATTTTGATAGAAAATTTACATATCGTCCGATCCCAGAATACATTATTGAATCAGTAATTACAAGAACTTTCTTATTACTCTTAAATTCATACTGATTTTGCAAATTATAACTCATGATTGTCTGAAATAGAATTTATTGAGGATATATATATTTAATGAAGAAATATTTGAATTTGGAACTATTATTGAGAATCAAGGATAACATATATAGATATTTAATGCAATTAAAAGGAATCAAATAATAACTTTGCATTAATTTATTGAGACATTAGGACATAAGTTGCTGGTCTTCATCTTTTTTATGACCAGTAATCTGCTTTCTCCATTCATAGTATAATTATAATAAGGTAAATAGATACAATGGAGAGTACAGAGTGGTGTTTTCAAATCTCCTGTAAAATTTAGCAGAAATCTTATCTTTAGCACTCGGGGAAAAATTGTATAATACAATGCTCTCATATTAATCGAATCTTCACTTCAACAAATGTTGTAGAGCTGTGTAGGAGATACGGAATATCACTAGTACATTTCTATATATAAGAAGAGATTTCTGGAAGGTATAAGTGTAATGTATCTATTCTTATCAAGAAACTTGAGGGATAGATTCATACCAAATGCCCTATCTCCAATGATTATGGTATTCTTCAAATGGAATCTATCCTTATGTATAGATGTAGCTGATTCTAGTGTTATAGACTCTACTTTATTATAAGGCCACACCTGATGGTATATGGGAATATCATCAGCTATTACCGGTCCTATTACAATCTGTTCCTTTATCCTCTTCCTGTCTCTGGGACATCCAAAGATAATGAAATCGTTCTTATCCTCCCCCTCAAAGTATGTGGATATTAAATCATAATAAATCCTTTAATGTCAAGTTTAAGTGCTTCAACTATAGCAGCCTCCACTTCATCCTCAGTTGATATGAACTAGTTCAGAACTTCGTATGTCCTGTCCTTCTTCATTTCCTTTATCTCAGGGTAGCATGATGTTTCCAGAAATCTCATGAGTATGATGTTAGATTCCTGCCTGATGAGGCGCGAAAAAATTGCGAAGAATATTATGTCTCTATGCTTTCCGATCATTTCAAATATAATTTCCAACAGTATGGAAACAACACTGGACGCGTATATAATTCCTTAATCCAATGAAGGCATTATATCCAATGTGCGAATATCTACATTCTCTATCTCCTCCCTCTTCTTTTCCATTTAGAATATCTTTCTGTACCTGCCCATATCGCAGAAGAATTTATTCTACCAAAGTGCTTTATAAACCTATTGTTCTTCTTGCCATTCTCCATAAAGTCCCTCATGATCTGTGCATATTCCGATGCTCCGGATTTTCTCTTCACCTGAGAACCCTGAGAAGCACATTATTATATAACAAAGCCTTATATTAATACCATAACGGGAATCAGTGATAACAATTTTAAAACAAAACAAGGAAAATACAAGACATTACAAACTCAGGTATAGAAACTCAGTTCAAAATCCATAAGCTTATTCCTATAGGCAATATGATTATCTATTGTATTGTTACGAAATCCAAAAATCTCATATTTCCCTGATTCCTGTATTTCCATTGCAAATATCATGCATTCTTTCTGATTGCTTCAGGAGATTTAACATGCAAGCAATGAATTATGGATTGCCATAATTCAGGCGGGGAGGCGAAGCATACTGTACTATGGAATTGGTTACACTACTTTCTGATTTTCCCCTGAAGGGTAGGCCCAAAAGGGATAAAAATGCTATCAGTTGGAATAGACAAACATCAGAATTTGCACCAAATAGAGGTTCAGAATAATAATCTAAAGGTCATGCGTAGAGGTTTGATTAAGAATGACAGGAAGGGTTTCAATGATCTTCTCTCGAAATTGAAGACACTGGAGAAGAGTAACAACGATACGATAATGGAAATATAAATCAATCCCTCCGACACATACCATGTACCCATACAGCACATTCTTGAGACAAATGGATATAACGTATTCTATATGGATGACCGAATAACGGATTCTACAAGGACAATATCAAACCTTGGAAAGTAGAAATCCATGGCGATGATGCAAGGGAATGTGCATCAGCACTATAGGATTTCTCCATTTAGGAGAGATTCCAAAAATTCCTTTAATGTATTTCTCACCAGTTCCGGTATTTTAACCAAATTCTTCCGTTGTTGTTTGCCTTCTAGTGTCTTTCATGGAGGTATCCTTTCATTTTTTATGATATTTCTTTCGAGTTATGGGCTAATGCCATACTCTCTTACATAAAATTCGTGACAATATCGATTTATTCTTATATCTCAATTTAGCTTGCATAAATATATATCACTGTTCATATAAAAAAATCCAAGGTCAGGGTTTAAATCAAAAAATCTTAATTATGGAATTCCAAAATTAATCTGAATTAATACGCGTTTTAAGATATTATTAATTCAATTAAGTATATCATTCAGGTATAGATAAGTTGAATGAACTTCTATAAAAATTTCTGATTGACTTTCTAAATTCTTGGAAAGTGTATTTTTGTGCGACATTAAATCCTTTTGACACGAGATCATTAGAATGACTGAGAGCTTCCTTAACTGCCTTAGCCAATTTATCTGGATCTGGGTCAGAAAACAGTACCGCATCTTTCCCTATTTCCCTAAAAACGTCTATGTCGGAGCATACTACTGGGAGTCCAACTCTCATGGCCTCAGCCAGGGGGAAACCAAATCCTTCGTCAAGTGAGGGAAATAATAAGACATCGCTTGCATTATAAATCATATTTAAAGTATTATCGTCTACATTTGTAAAGACTATACTTTTTCCCACGCCCTTTCCTACTCTTATTAAAACATAATTGGATCCTAACATATCAACAGTTTCACTTACTGCCTTAAGATTTTTTCTAGGCTCATCTGTAGAGACGCTTAAAACTAATTTCTTATCTAAAGGGAGATTGAGATTCTTACGTAAATTAATTTTATCACGGAGAGGCATAAAAGTCTCGGAAATTGGAGGATATATAACTCGAATATTTCCATCAAAGCCCTCATCATTAAGCTGTCTTGCAATATAATTTGACACCGTTAATATATTTTCAAAATTCTTAAAATCATAAAGTATTTTTTTCGTAATTTTTGCAGATTGTGTTTTATTATTCATCTTATTATTTATTGCAAAAAGATCATGTATAGTCACAACCTGTTTATCTATATCATTGCCTACTGGATAAACATTTGGTGAGGCATAGTGTACGATTTTACCCAATTTTATATTCTTTCTGATATATTTAACATATCTTCTCATAAAAATCGATGGATATGCACTATTTAGATACCAGCCAGTGGATAGAAATGGTAGATAAGTACCCTCAATTATTTTTCCCTTCAAATACGATCTTTCAATCGTTTTATCCATCCTTAAAGAAATGATATTTGAATCAATGGCATTTGATAAGGATACAGCGTATCTTCCTATTCCAGTATATATTGGTGAAGTATTTACTACTATAATATTTGTATTGGAATATCCATTTTCTCCTGATATTACTTCTGACTCCACCATTTAATACCACCAATATATCACATAAAGGATAAAGTTAAGTTTATTCATTATTTGGCTCATAGATAAATGTATTCACTATATAAAATTGATTAAGAGAAAAAACATTAATTTAATGTTAATGATAACTCTAAGTTACTTTTCAACATCAAGCTAAGTCAGGTAAAGATTATACCGTTCAATTTAGTCATAAATGAGTTTAAATGAACAAACAGAGACATCCATTTTTAAGAGGTCTTATTGGTTAAATCTTACTGAAGGGTGATATATTAATATCTGTTTAGTCATCTTTGAGGATTAAAATCCTCCTTAATATACCAGATCTTCTATAAATCTACAGGTAAGTTGATGGTTATAAAGAAATATGACCTACTTTTTTTAAAATCTGAACTTAAATTTATAAGTGTTATTTTAATTGAAAGTTTCATAAATCTTAATCAGATTTTCTATCTCGTTTTTTAATGAATATTTCTTAGAAAATTCTATCAATTCATTTTTATTTTTTTTGTTATTTAGAGTTTTCTGAATAGCCTCCTCAAAATTTTCTATATCCGAGATTGTTGCCATTTCTCCTATTGTCTCTCTGAAAACAGGGAGGTCATTTACTATAACATTGGTTCCGCAGGCCATAGCTTCTATAGGTGGTAAACCAAATCCTTCGGCATCAGAAATATATACAAATGCGTCCGCGTTAGAAAGATATTTTCTCAATGTTTCATCATCCATCGATCCCATTTGTTTAATATTTCCTGCCTTAGCCGCAATGCTCTTCAATTTCTCTGCTCTTTCATTCCAGGAATTGACTGGGCCTATATGATATAGATTATATTCCTTATTTCTAGATATTATTTCGTACAATATATCAAATCTTTTGCGTGGATTGAAATCCCCGACAGTAACTAAGTGAATCTTATTATCCAGTGGGTAAGGATTATTATTGTCAGGGTAAAATTTAGAATGATCTATGCTCTCATAGACAACAGATATTCTATCCTCTAAAATTCCCAATTCATTTACTATTTCCATTTTTCCATACTTAGTAGAAGATAACAAAATCTTCGCATTTAGCGCATTTTTGTACATCAATTTATAACTTTCTCGATTGTATTTATTTTTCATAAATTTTACAGCTTCAATAAACGGAATAATGTCATGCAAAGTCACTATATCCCCATTTTTTGGTGTGAGCTCTGGAACTAATGAATGTATTGGATGTTCATTTATTGGTTTCAATTTTATACCAACATATTGAGAAATTATACCTCCAAAGGGCTTTCCTTTGAATGAAAATTCAATTTTTCTTATACCTATTTTATTGTGTGGATATTTCATTTCATCCAATCCTTTTAAAATTCTTTCTGCATACCTCTTATTTCCAGATGGAGTCTTTATTATTGGATAGACAACAGTTAGCACTATAAGAAATAGATATCTTAAATAAAATTCTTCTTAGAAAAAATAAATTATACTCTAGAAAAGGTTTATTTGAAAACATTGATTACCAAAGAGTAAAAATGAAAATCACAGTATTGATTACTTCATTTAACGACAAAAGAATAGAAAAGACTCTAGAATCTTTAAAAGACCAGAGCAGGGAACCAGATGAAATATTCATTGCAGATGGAGGTACAAGGTGGAACATTAAAGATATTGCTTCTAGATATGGAGCTCGGCTTGAGATTCTAAAAGGTAATGTCGTAGAAACAAGGCAGAAGGCCTTATCTTTGATAAAATCTGATGTTGTTGCTTTTATAGATACCGATGAGATAGCCCCTAATTTTTGGCTTGAGAAACTGGTCTCTCCAATTGAAGAGGGGAAAGCGGATTTCACTGGTGGTCCAACAAAACATTTCGAACCAAAAACGGGACCCGAAGCATATGTGAATGAATTGGAAGACTATATTTACAAATATCAGGTTCCAGAGAATATAGCATTTCTTCCAATGGGAAATTCTGCCTGGAAAACTGAGATTTTTGAAAGTATTGGTGGTTTTGATCTCAACATTTATGGAGGAAGCGAAGATTATGATGTCAATTTACGCGCTATAAAGAAAGGTTATAGAGGGATGTTCGTAGAAGATGCATGGGTTTATCATGATCATTCCGATATCAATTCTTACTTGAAGCTAATAAAAAAAAGATATTCTTACCTGAGAGCAACCGCTAAAACATACCTTAAAAATGGGACTCTTACCAATAGATTAAAAACCAAAACGTCAGGTAGAGTAAACCATCCATTCCATTATGTAGAAACTGCTTTAAAGCCTATAGCTTTGTTAGATGCAATCGTTAGAAAATGATCTGATGTATTTTGATGAGTTTAATTGTACCAGATCCAAAATTTTTATAGATTTTTATACCTGAAAAAACTTATCTGTAATGAAGGTCGTTGTTATCGGTATTGATGGTGCTACCTGGGATCCAGTTCTACCTTATATAAAAAATGGATTATTACCAGGATATGCTACATTCTGGAATCAGGGTCTTCATGGTCCATTAATTTCAACTATTCCTTACATAACACAGCCTGGGTGGAAGGCCTACTCAATGGGGAAAAATCCAGGCAAAATGGGTGTTTATTTTTGGTCAAAGATAGACTGGGCTAATATGAAAATTAGGAACATAAATTCCCTTGGTTTTGATGGAAAAGATTACTGGGATATTTTGTCTGAAATGGGTAAAACTGTTGCAATTATAGATATGCCGTCAACGTTCCCCCCGAAAAAAGTCAATGGAATAATGATCTCAGGACTACCACACGGTGATGGTAATTGGGTTTATCCTGAAGAATTTCAGGAAAAAATACCTGAATGGTATCCTAAAGATGGAGTACACCTATTCACCAAAAATGAAGATCCAGAGAAGACAATGGATGGAATTGAGAAGGAGATAAAATCAAGATTTGACATGGCAGAAATGCTCTGGGATCATGACCTAGTGCACGTGTCAGTAGTCATGAATGACCACGTTTCACATTTCATGTGGAACAACGAGCATATAATGTATAGAAATCTTAAGGCTAATGACGAAGGAATACAGAGGATATTAAAAATGAATAAAGATGGTTACACTTTTCTGATGAGTGATCACGGGAACGGTCCTATAGAAGATGAATTTTACGCAAATGAATTCTTAATCAAAGAAGGTTTTCTGAAGGTAAAAGAAATCAAAAAAAGTGTCATAACAAGGGAAAGAGTTGTAAATATTGGTAGTAAACTTGGATTGTACAAGATAGCAAGATCTCTTCCTGAAGGTTTGCAACAAAAGATAATCAAAAGAGTTCAGGCCTTAGATAGTGTTATGGAGTCGGGAATAGAGGATAGGATAGACTGGAAAGGTTCCAGAATAATAGCATTGGACGAGGGTCTTTTTTATATCAATCCCCTGTACTACGAAGAGAAGGAGGAGCTGGAAAAAGAACTGTCAAGTAAGTTAATTAATCTTAAATCAAAAACAGGCAAAAATGTATTTAAAAACATTTTCAAAGGAAGGGAAATTTACTGGGGAAAACATATTGCTGATGCTCCAGATATAGTTGCATTAACAAATGAAATTTATCATCAGCGGTATCCATTATCCGGATACATGTGGGCATCTGATATACCTGAAGATAACTGGGGTTATAGGACAAGGCAGGTTGGTCATCATAGGATCAAAGGTATATTTGGTCTTGTAGGCCCCGGAATTCAGCCAAAAGAAGTAACTCCAAGCATCTACGATCTGGCTCCAACGATACTGAAAATTTTCAATGCAAAGATTCCAGAGGATACAGATGGTAAAGTCTTAATATAAAAGATAAAGAGGATTATGATACATTTTTAAGCCGGATATATTAGTCCATTAATTTTACTAGTTTCATGCCTACATCAACATGATTTATATTAAGTCAGTTTAAGTCCTGATCACCGCTGTTATTCTATGTAACGATAAGACCCTATATAATATGAGCGTGTACAAAATTTTATACATTTTATTCTCAATTAAATTTATCTCTTTTAATCTTTGATGAATTCTATCATAGCTAATTATTTCATTATCTTATTTGATGATCCAAAAAAGACATTTAAGTAATTTTTATCGTTATCAATAGGCAGACTGGAAATCACAACTCTACCATCAATACAGGAAGCCTATCTCAAAATAAGTAAAATAGCTAATTGAACATTTAACCGAATTATCAGTTAATATCTACCTAATAAAATCAATTAATTCAGAATTCTGAAATTTAGTTCTTTTTATGGACTATAAAAATTTCTTAGTATTTTAAGAAATATCCTATCTTTCAGATTTAAATATAATTGTATATAATATGGAATTGAACACTTTCAGATTTCATTATATGTTTCAAGGCACTGAAAAATATACCTATTCTCTAATTCTTGTAACGGACTATTCCTCTTCTGAAAGTCTCAAGCCTTACTGTAAACCTACCTGGTAATTACTATCCTCAACCCTTTCCAATTCACTTTAAAACCAGCTTCCGTCAAAGTGCTTGCTAAATCTAATCCCATAAATTCCAAATAATCTATCATAGCCTCTGTGTCAGGATACAGTTTATTGAGATGTGCAATTACCTTTTCCTTTTCATTACTGGTAATATTTCTTCTGTTAGTTTCGTTAATTAAAACATTTTCCCTTTTTGAATATTTATTCTTTAAAAAGTCTAATACTCTATCCCATTCAATTTCGTCCTTGAAACACAAAGCTCCCTTTGGACATCTGTCTTTATCATTCAAAATACATATTATCTCCGCTTCAAATCCTTCTTTTCTCATATTAATGACTAGAGAATTATCCTCTTCGAAGTACCTAGGTCTTGACACAAGAATGTATATTTTTTTACTGCTAATTTCTATTGAATAGTCGGGATATATAGTTAAATTTCCGGCTGATATAGGTTCTGTTTCTTCCATAAAATTGTTCATTTCTTTAGAAAAACTTGTTCCAATGTACTCTGAAAATGAAGATTCAATAGTATAATTATAATCCTTTTTACCATCTCCATCTTTAAGTCTTACAGTTGCATCTGCAGTCCACCCATCAAGCTTCATCATTTTTCTGATCAGCATAGAAAAATTTGAACCGTATCTTTCTGTATGTTCATTTATAGACAACGGACCTGACACTTCAATTAAATCATCTTTTATTAAATAAAGGAGACCATTTCTTCTTAAAATTCTTATTATCTTTTCTCTATTTTTATCCGCTCTTATCTTCATTGACACAGCCTTTAATAATACTGTTTCAACCTGTTCAGTATTGAACATCTCAATTATCTCTTTCTTTGGAACATCAGGGACATATTCCAGTACCTGTTCACTTTCCTTGTCCGAATACATTCCTTCCTGTATTTCTATGATAGAAGTGTGAAACTTCTCAGCTATCTTTTTAAGAAGCATCTCCCTACTTTCTGGGGATATAACAGGAACTTCACCAGATGAAAATATAATATTTCTTATTTCAGGCGCATTGAGATGTGAGGGTGGTTTTAGTTTCGACAATCTAAATAATAGGACAGCAAGTCCTTTAATAATTTTTGGATTTTGTACTTTCAATTCCAGTTCACTTATTTCATTCTCTATCTCTCCTCTTTTCTTTCCTAAACTTCTCTGAAATAAAGAATATACCATGTCCACATAATCACTATTCTCCTCGCTCAGGAATACTGACCGAACGGTCCCTTTTTTACTCTTTCTGACCATCATCAATTGAGTCGGGAACACCTTTTCTCCTCCTTCTTGAAGTACCAAATTCAGAAGTTCCTTTTGCAACTATTTCATAGAGTATTGATTTTTTTCCTTCAGAAGGCCTCAATAGTCTTCCGAGTCTTTGCCTGAACTGTCTGGTACTACCTGAACCACTCAGTACTATTCCTATAGTTGCGTCAGGTACATCTATACCCTCATCCAGAACCCTTGAGGATGCCAGAACAGATACTTCTCCCCTTCTGAACATGTCTAGATACTTTTTTCTTTCGGGACCTGGAGTGAGATAAGTTATGCATGGTATTAAAAATTCTTTGGATATAATATAAGCGGTATCAGTATCTTCCGTGAATATCAACGTCTTTTCATTTCTATGTTTAGAAAGAACATAACGTACCGAATCCACCTTTACCCTGGCATTGAAAGCTATTTCCCTTGCTTTCCTCCAAGCCATCAATGCCTCCCTTCCTTCAGGATTCCACGATGAGAGTATGAATCTCTCAAAATCCCAGGGGCCCCTCATGGTTATTCTATGCTTTCTGAGATATGAGAGAAATATTTTCCTGTTTCTCTCATATTCTTCCTCCTCCTCCTGTTCAAGATCAACTGGAATACGTATTATTTCGTAATTTGATATGTATTCAGAAATCTCTTCGTATCCCAATTCAAAAATCTTTCCTCCCATAACTTCTTCAAGATTTTCATGAAGTTTATCCACTCTTTCATATGTAGCAGTAAGACCTAGCCTGAAAGGGGAGGCAAACATTTTTGCTATCTCTATAAATCTTTCAGATGCCAGATGATGAACTTCATCCACAAGCAGAAACTTGAACTTATTCCCTAACTCTTCGGCCATAAGGTATGCAGATTCATATGTTGAGACAGTTATATCTCTGATATCTTTCTCTCCACCTCCAATCTGTCCTATCTTTATTCCAAATACATTCTCAAGCTTATTCCTCCATTGCTGAACTAATTCTATCGTGGGTGCAATTACTATAGTTCTTGCTTTCGTTTTGGATATTGCATCTATTCCTATGTGC
>JABEBW010004116.1_pt1 | contig 11583 bp, 11 predicted proteins | sample 7245961 | NCBI WGS metagenome assembly JABEBW01 (sample SAMN14506364, study PRJNA622280) | hot springs metagenome | biome: hot spring [ENVO:00000051]|acidic hot spring [ENVO:00002120]; feature: spring [ENVO:00000027]|sediment [ENVO:00002007]; material: sediment environment [ENVO:01001048]...
AGGTTCAGGGATATGGTTGAGAAGGGAATAAATGTTGCATTTTCAACGGATTCACCGGTTGAACCTGTTAATCCATGGTTAACGATTTATGCTGCAATGACAAGGGGTAAATATGAAAAACTTGAAATTTTCAATTATACTGAAAATCAGTGCCTGGATCTTGAAGAATCACTTTACTGTTATACAATGGGCTCGGCAAAGGCATTACAGGAATATTCCATTGGATCCCTTGAAGAAGGAAAATTTGCCGATTTTATAATTCTTGAAAGGGATCCATTCAATATAAATGATCCAGAAGAATTAAAAAACATGAAGCAGGAAGTTTATGTTGGTGGTGAAAAGGTTCATTGAGTGAAAAAGTTTTTAATATTTTTTTCCTTTTAATTTTAAGGTGTTAAGCATGATATCATTTCTGAGCAAGGATCTTGAGGATTTCAGGATGAGCATAAGGAATTTTGTTGAAAAGAACATTGAAAAGAATGCACAGAGATGGGATGAAAGGGAGGAGTTTCCCTGGGATTCCTTACATGCTTTAGGTGAGGCGGGTATTCTTGGCTATGGAATACCTGAGGAATATGGAGGGAATGGAACAAGCAGGATAAAGCTTGTTATTGCAATTGAAGAAGTGGCAAGGGTTGATCCAAACAGTGCATTCATAATGGAGGTTGAAAGCTTATTCGACCAGACAATACTTCTTTTTGGCAATGAGGACCAGAAAAAGATCCTTAAGGATGTTGCAAGGGGTAAAAAGATAGGGACATTTGCATTAACTGAACCAACAGGTGGGACCGATGTTGTTGGTATAAAAAGCACAGCAAAAAAGGAGAATGGAAAATATTACCTTTATGGATCAAAGTATTTTATAACAAATGCACTTGTCGCGGATTATTATATAGTTTTTGCCAAGACAGCCCCAGAACTAAGAGCAAAGGGTATAACTGCATTTCTTGTTGAAAAGGGTACTGAAAATTTCAGGGTTGGGCCACCCATACATTTAACAGGATTCAGGGGATCGGCCATTGCTGGCTTGCAGTACAATGGTGCTCCTGTTCCACCTGAGAATGTTATTGGAAAGGAGAATGAGGGAATAAAGGTAGCAATGACTGTTTTGGAGAGAGGAAGGGTTAATATTTCAGCACTTGCACTTGGTATGTTACAGCGTGTTTTTGAAGAATCATCAAGGTTTGCAAAAACAAGAAAGAGCATGGAGAAGGAGATATTTGAATACCAGTATATACAGGGATATTTAACAGATATGTTAACGGACCTTGAGGCATCAAGGCTTATGGTTTACAATACAGCTTTGTTGATAGATAAAAATGAAAGTGCGGGACTGAACGCTGCCATGACAAAACTTTTTGTATCGGAAGCTCTAATGAAACACGTTAAAAATGCTGTTGAAATTCTTGGTGGATATGGATACACAAGGGGAACTGTTGTTGAAAGACTTGCAAGGGATGCGCACAACACAACATTAAGCCTTGGAACATCCGAGGCCATGAGGCTTGTTATTGCAAAATACATCAGGGATATGAGATAAAAAATTTCTTCAATATTTCTTCTTTCAGGCTTCTCCGGATTTTCATCAGGATAACCGAATGGTATTATTGCAATTTCTTTATATCACCAATCTTTAAGATTTTTGAAACCATTTGATCGTCAAAGGAACCAACCCATAAGGATCCAAGACCTGAATTTTCAATACTCTGTATTGCAAAAGTTTCTGCAATTGTTGCATCCTGTATTGAATACATTTTCCATCTCTTTTATATATTTTTCATTGATCTTTTTCTATCAGCAACAAAAAAGAAAAAAAGCTTTGTAAACGTATTCCTGGTCGTGTGCTGCCTAGCATAATTACATTTTGATATCCTTATCCCTTATAATATAAATACTGAATGATTGCAAATTCCCTGCTGAAGGTGCCTGATTTATTTCATTCATTATCTTTTTAATTATTTTTTCATCAACTTCCTTTTCTTTAAAAGCCCTTACGGATCTCCTTTTTAAAATCAATTCAGAAAATTCCATAGAAGTTTATCTTTTTCACTTTACAAATTTTTTCCGAATAGAAGGTTGTAAATTTTTCTGTAGAGGTTAACGCCAAGGCATTTCACACTTTTAATCCTAATGTTCCTGGACCACACAAGTTCATCCTTGCTGTAAATTATCGGCCCTATGTAGTTCCTTGGTAAAGGATCCCCTCCATCCGTAACAACAGTAGAAATATATTCCTGTATTTTTTCAACGGTCATAGGATTTGAATCCAGGCCCTTCTTTAACCTTAAGTTTGCTATCTCGTATCCTGCCTTCAAACTAACCAGACCAATATCTTCCCTTTTCATCCATATGGTTTCGTAGTTCAATGCATCGGTCCATCTTACGCTTTTATCCAGGAGGTTATAATGATCCATGAGCGTTCTTGCAAAGATCCTGTAACCGTAAAGTTCATTCCTTTCAAAGGCCAAACTGCCAGGGTCAAGGAATGGCGCTATGGGTGATGTGAACATGTGGAGCCAGGATGAATATTTATCCCATATTCTATCCATATATTTTATATCGTTGAATACATCCTCTATCTTCTGTCCTGAAAGGCCGATCGAAAAGAAAACATCCATTTTTCTTGCACCATGTTTTTTGGCATAATCAAGATTCTTTTCAAGGGCAAAGTTTGTGTAATACCTTCCACCCCTTGCTCTTATTTCCTCACTGGAAGATTCAGGGGAAATTTCCATGGTGTATTCTGAAACATTTTTTTCAAGATCCTGATAATATTCTTCTGGTGCAGGATTGAATATTTCAAACATTATGGGTATATCAATTCTATTCTCCTTTATTTTACTTAAAAGTTCCTTTTGATATTTCTGGCCTGCCTGATGAATATCACCTATGATAAACGCGGGCACACCAAGGTTTTCCTGTATTGAAATAAGATCCTCTATGACATTATCAACAGGTCTGTATGATACGGATTTTCTGAAATAGAAATTCTCATATGAGAACTTGGATCCACCACATATAAGGCAGTTGTGATGGCATCCCTTCTGTATGAACGTCATGGCGCTCGGTGATTTTGTCCAGTCAGAATACGGGAAGGATGATTCTATCTTAAGGTTTGAAAAACACATTTTCATAAATGCATGATAATCAAGTTTAACGCTATTTATGTAATTTTCAGGATTTTCAATGTTATTTATTCTTACCCTTCCATTATCCTTCCATACAAGGTTCGGTATTTTTGAAAAATCACCATTTTTCTGATATGTTTCAATAAGATCTGAAAAAAATGGTTCAGTTGTATCCCCAAGTAAAATAAAATCTATGAATGGGAAATTTATCAATTCTTTATAGAAATAGGTGGACGATAATCCACCAAGGATTATTGGTGTATCTGGATGGTATTTCTTAACAATTTTTGCAATGTTTATAACACCATGAACATGAGGAAGCCAGTGAAGATCCATCGCTATCATGCTTGCATCAAGCTTTGATATTTTCCTTTCAACATCCAGATTTTCATGCAGAATCATCTGTACTGCAAGATTTTCTATATTAACTTTATAACCTTTAGGTATAAGGTCTGAAATTAAACTTATGAAACCAATTGGATACATTTCAAAGATTGGTGTTGATGGTATAACATCACTAACAGGACCGTAGATCCTGTACCTTTTCCTGAAATCGTATATGCTCGGTGCATGAAGAAGTATTAGATCCTTCATCTCATCCTTTAATCAATCAATAGTAATAAATCTTTATTTTTTATTCACCTTAATATGAATTTAATAGCAAAACATGGCGTTGAAATTTACGCTGATAACGATTCATTCATCACATTCCTCAATTCACCTTTCCTTTCACATAGGGAATTCAAGGCCGTGGATATTTTTCCATCAAGCAGAAAATTGTGTTATGTGAATTCACCCGTCTATGGAAAGGTTGTTGATCACAGGGTTCACAGAATGAGAAAGAATGGTATGGATGAGCACGTTCTTATAGTTGATTCTGATGGATTTTATGTGAAGATTCTACATGTTAAACCTTCCGTAAATATAGGTGATACGGTTGATCCAGAAGAAACCCTTGGGGAACTTTACATATCACCCTATTTTAGACCATGGACAGATCCCCACATACATGTGGAGATAAGAAATAGAAATGATTATCTGAGGGCAAGGGGAGGTCTTGTTATGGAAATTCAGGAAGATAAAATAACAGGTGAATTTCACGTTACAGATGAAATAATATTAAAGGAATGGTATATTCTAAGAAAAGTGAAGCCTTTAAAGTATGGAAATTTCTATGGTGCTGGTGATTTCGGAATAATTGATGGTGGATTTCCTCATTATGTATACGGTTTTTTGCTGGGTTCAAAGAAAGCATATTTTCTTGGAAAGGAAATAGGTAAGGTTCTTGATAATAACATTATTGAATTTTTTAACATTATTCCTGAATGGAAGGGTATTGTTTTCAGAGGGATTGGTTTTTATATTTACCTTAATGAAAACGTTTATCTTAAATACATTTTCAGATCAAAGGAAGATTATATCAAAGCTAAAGATATTTTTCAACAATAATTTTAAGGGCACTTGCATTGTTATATTTTTCTTCTTTTGATGAGTAAAGGAAAATTATATCCCCCTTTACTTTTTTCAATTCATCAAGAAATTCTTTGAATTTGCTATTGTTTAAAAGTTCATTTTCGTATTTTATCAAAAATTCATTCCATTTTTCGGGATCATGGGAAAACCATTTTCTCAATTCATGGCTGGGTGCAATATCCCTTGCCCATAAATCTATTTTAGCCTTTTCCTTTTTCAATCCCCTGGGCCAGATCCTGTCAACAAGGATCCTGAAGCCATAGCTTTTTGAATCATAAATCCTTTCAACAATTATCATAATTGTTCATTCTTTTTTAAAATTAAAACCTTTTGTAAAAATTTGGAAAAAAATATTAAAGAGAAAAATTATTGAAATTCATGCTCGACATAAAGGTACCTGTATTAAAAAATGAAAAACTAAAGTATCTTCAGGATTTAATCAAGGATGATAAGGAGATTGAAACGCTCCTCAGGGCATCAAATATAACTGCTGTTGATAGAATGGGAATAACGGATCATGGACCTGTTCATATAAAAATTGTTGCAAATTTTGCAATAAAGATACTAAGAATTTTAATAAGCCATGGTATTGTGCCAAGCATAGTTAAAAATTATGGAATGGGTAATGATGATGCTGAGGTGGTTGTTTTTCTTGCATCCGTTCTGCATGATGTTGGTCATGCAATTCACAGAATGGATCATGAACTGTTGAGCACAATCGTAGCCGGTCCAATAATAGACAGATTAATTTCTGCTCTTTACGATGATGAAAAGAGGGAAATTGTTAAAATGGAAACTCTTCATTGTATATATTCCCACAGGTCTGATATTATTCCTCTGACGGTTGAAGGTGGAATAGTGAAGATCGCCGACGCTCTTGACATGGCACAGGGAAGGGCAAGAATTCCATTTAGCGCTGGAAAGATTTCAATACATTCTGTTTCAGCAATGGCAATTGAATGGGTGAAGGTAATGGATGGTGAGAAAAAACCTGTGAAAATAAAAATAAAGATGAAAAATTCAGCAGGTATATTCCAGATAGATGAACTTTTGAAAAATAAAATTCAAACTTCAGGTATAAAGGATTATTTTGAAGTTTTTGCTGAGGTTGTTGGAGAGGAGGAAAAGATCCTGACAAAGGAGTTCACTATACCATAGTACTAAATTTTTTTATATTGTTTATAATTGGTTGATCGATGGCAAAGATAAAAATTCTTGATGATGAAACTGTGAAATTGATAGCAGCAGGTGAGGTTGTTGAAAGACCTGCAAGTGTTGTTAAGGAACTGATAGAAAATTCGCTTGATGCAGGTGCAACAAGGGTTGATGTTTCAATAAAAAATGGGGGTAAAACGTTAATTTCCGTTAAGGACAACGGTACTGGCATGTCAAAGGAGGATGCATTGTTAAGCATAGAAAAACATGCAACGAGCAAGATATCCGGTAAGGAGGATTTAAACAGAATAAGAACATACGGTTTCAGGGGCGAGGCTTTATACAGTATCTCTTCAGTTTCTAAATTTGAAATGCTCACCGGTCAGGGTGATGTTTCCACATATATTTACTGTGAGGGAAATAAAATTATGAAGATTGAGGAAAGGGGACCGATGAAAGGTACATTGATCAACGTTATGGATCTGTTTTTTAACCTTCCTGCAAGAAGAAAATTTATGAAATCTGATATGAATGAATTTCAGGCAATAGAGGAAATTTTCATAAACTATCTATTTGCAAGGGAGGATGTATCATTCACACTAACTCATAATGGAAGGCAGATATTCAACATACCTGTTGTGAATTCTTTAATTGATAGATTCACATATGTTTATTCTCCCGAACTTGCAAAGAAAATGTTGAACATTGAAAATAAAAGCAATAATGTGGAAATAAGGGGTATAATAAGCAAGCCTGAATTGACAAGGAAGAGTAAGGACCATATATACATTTATGTGAATGACAGGCCCGTGAAAAGTCCTGAAATTGTGGAATCCATAATATCCGCTTATGGATCTTTATTGTTCAGGGATAGCTTTCCTATAGCAATCATAAAAATTTACCTGGATCCACAGTTTATCGATGTAAATGTTCATCCTGCAAAAATTTTTGTTAAATTCTCAAATGAAAATGAATTATTGGATCTTGTAAAGGAAAGTATTCAAAAAGCATTGAAAAATGTGAATTTAATACCCGATATTGTCAGTGAATTTCCAGCACTTGAGAAAATTGATAAAATGCTGGATTTGGAGAAACAGATTACATTTGAAACTGAAAAAGGAATAATACAGAAAAAAATTGATGAAAATTTGCCAGATCTTGGATCATTTAAAATTATCGGGCAAATACTTGATACATACATAATTGTGGATACAGGTAATGGCATGTTGATCGTGGATCAGCATGCAGCACATGAAAGGATAAGGACTGAAAGGCTTGAGGATGATATAAACAGAAAGAGCGTTCAGAACCTTATAGATCCAATAACAATAAGGCTTGAACCGTGGCAGATTGAAATTTTAAGGGAGGAGAAGGATATTTTTTCCTCCCTTAATTTCCAGTTGGATATTTTCCAGAACCATGTTGTTTTAAGAACAGTACCATCATTCTTTAAAATTCATGAAATAGTAGATGCTTTCATTGAAGGATTGAATGAACTTGGGAAAAATAGAACGAAAGGAATTGAGGAAAGGAAAAGGGAAACAATCGCAACAATGGCCTGCAAGGGTGCAATAAAGGCAAACCAGAAGTTATCCGAAAAGGATATGAAAATTCTTCTATATGATCTGATGAAATGCAGGAATCCATATACATGTCCGCATGGGAGACCGACAATGATAAATATAGGAAAAGAAGAACTTGAAAAAATGTTTAAAAGAAAAATTTAGGATAAAAATTTCACAAGCAATGCCTTCTGTGCATGAAGCCTGTTTTCAGCCTCATCAAATACAACACTGTTCGGTCCATCAATAACATCTTCCGTTACTTCAAGTCCCCTGTGTGCGGGTAAACAGTGCATGAAAATATAATCCTTCTTTGCATGTTTCACAAGATCCTTGTTGACCTGGTATGGCCTGAATATCTTTTCCCTTTTCTCCTTTTCCTCCTCCTGTCCCATGGAAACCCACACATCCGTATAAATAACATCAGCATCTTTCACAGCTTCAACAGGATCGTTTGTGAAAACAATTTTTGATCTTCCCTTTGAAACTTCCTGTGCCTTTTTAAGATCCTCCTGTGATAATTCAAATCCCTTCGGTGTTGCGATTGAGAAATCAAAACCAACTATTGCACATCCATAGAGCAAGGATCTTGCAACATTGTTTCCATCACCAACAAATGCAACCTTCAATTTTCTGTCCCTTCCCTTCTTTTCAATCATTGTCATTATATCCGCTATTATCTGCGCAGGATGTTCATAATCATCAAGTGCGTTTATAACTGGTACGGATGAATTTTCTGCAAGTTCAACAACCATTTTGTGATCGAATGCCCTGTATATAATTCCATTTACATATCTGCTCAGAACTTTAGCTGTATCGGATATTGTTTCTCCCCTTCCCATCTGCATATCCCTTGGACTCATGTAAAGTGCATGACCACCAAGCTGTGTCATTGCAACCTCAAAGCTCGTTCTTGTCCTTGTTGATGGTTTTTCAAAGATCATTGCAAGGCTCTTTCCCTTCAACTTTTCCATGTATTCTTCTGGCTTTTTCTTTATTTTAAATGCCAGGTCTATTATTTCCATCATGTCATCCTTCACATCCAGGACTGAAACTAGATCCCTCTTCAAGGCAATCACCTTGAATGGAGAATTACTCTTCGGTTATAATCTTTGTCATTTAAAATTTTTATATTTCATATTAAATTTTTTAAAAAATCAATTTCATTTTTTTATGAATTAAATAATCATTAAAGATTGATCGAACAAATCTAAGACAACGATAAGAATTTTGTATAAGCAGGAGATAACTCTTGGATAAGAGTCCTCAGGAGGCAAAATTAAACATGAATGAAAAGGATATAAATATTTCCAAAATGATTAGTATGTTAACTAAATTATTTTATCCATGAATAAAATATTTAAATTACGTGTAAATGGAGGTGTGAGTGATTACACATGTTGTGCAAACCCACCTCTGATAATAATGAAAGTAAATATAAAAGAGTTTGGTCAAAGTAAGCTATGTAGAAAACCTCTACAATAAAAATAAACCCAGAATCATTTAGGACTATTATCATTCTTATATTGTATTCTATTATTTTCATTGGATAATAGAGGAAATGGATCTGGTGGACCTTTGCATAAAATTGTTATCTTTAGGAAATTTTCATTTTGGGAAAATGAAGCTTTACAAAAAAATTGATAAAAAATTTAGTTCATATTGCATATCAGGCTAATTTTGTATCCAGAAGATATCCATTTGCTATGTAATCATTGTAAACGTATTCACCGTTAATCTGTCTCGAAGTAGTTATATCATAAACAGTGAAATTACCGAATATGATTTTAAGAGATATTACAGGAACCCATGTGTTATTCAGAGGGCAGTATAGTTTCATGGTATAATTCAAATTTCCGATCATAGTCCAGCCAACGGATCCATTTTCAAACTTTACAAATATTGGTTGTATGTTTAATCCTGTCACCTCAATATTTCCATTTATTACCATAATATAAGAAGAATTCAAAACTTTAATTTGAGAAACTGTTGTTGTAATTAGTTCTCCGGTATTTGGATCGTAGGAGAGTGTTTTCATTCCCACCTTAAGATCCTGTACAGGTATTTGTTCTCCATTTGATAATGTAATGTTTGTTCCGTAAGCCACACATCCTCCTCCACCGCTGGATGATATTGTATATATGTATGCACCCATTAGTGGTATTTCCATGGAACCCTGACCATTTATTTGATAATATTGGTTGGAATAGAGAACATATGCATCCACTATTTGTCCAGGGGCTGCATCATAAACAATAGTAGTAAACACAGCTCCTTCCGTCGAGCTTTGCCATACAAAAAATCCAAAAATAGCACCTACAATTGAGGAGGCTATTCCCAAAATCGTATATGCAGGTGCATAAACAGCAACAAGAATCCCGCCTATTGCTATAGCTGTTTGAACTAATAGTCCGTAATTTGCCACTCCCTGGTAAATTTCCCCAGATGTAATATTGTACTTATAACCTCCAGTCCCAATACTTGCGTTATAAAACTGATAATTTGTATAATTTGATAGTTTTGAAAATACAGAAGGTATCCCTGTTCCATATCCCATTGAAACCTGGTTATTTGATGTTCCTATAGAAACTATAGCTGCTTCAGCCATATAATCGTTTAGAGGCACAGGAATTCCGTGATAAGGAATGTAATATGCTCTATAAGTGGCAAGTTCAATCTGCCCCTTCACCCATATGTAGCCAGATGACCCTACACTTCTATTCTCCCAGTTTTTATTGCCTAAAAATACATAAGCACCTCCTGAATACCCAACAGTGAAAACCGAACCACCAGTATTAAATTCTACATTTGTTGATGAAAAGGGATTAAGAACGAAGCCGGCATAAGATGCTGCAGATACCCCCATTTGTGTATTAATCCAGCCATAAGAACTACCATAAAAAGAGGCCCATGCAATGGGTATCTGTGTAAGGTTGCCAGGTTCAGATGGATAGAAAGTATTATTTTGCATTACCCACTCCAGCACTCCATTAAAAGTTACATTTGGTAAAGGAGAACCAATATTATTTTGTATTTTATTTTCTAAAGAATTTAATTTAACAGACGGTGTAACATTTGTTTCATTCACTAATTGTTCACTTTTGTCATGTTTCACCACAACAACGTCCGATCCTGACTTTCCATTTAAAATGTCCTTTGGAGTGAGGAATATACTTCCCTGTTTGAAATACAAACTTCCATTGTATTCATATGTTACAAAAAGAAGTATATCTGGAAGGTAACCAGCATTTGAAAGATTTCCATGGTAGTATCTTAACCATTCATTTGAGATCCTTTTAAGTAATGTAAAGTTTGAAACACCTGCATTACCGTTATGATCGGTATGTGTTAAAAATACTGTCTGGAATATGGAACCATTTGATGGTGGTGTAAGCATCATTCCCTGGATTGTTGCATTATATATCGGATTTCCATTAGTATCAACCACCCTTATATAAATTGACTGATCATTTAATTGAGCATATACTATGACTGCAGTACCTGAAAGTATAATTATTAAAGATACTATCAAAGCAACTCCCCTTTTAGTTAATTTTCCCTCCGCCATGTATATCCCCAAATGAATGTTATTACCAAAGATATATATATATATTTCTTCGACAAAAGTTAAAAACAATTAACAAATTTTTCAAAAAGCTGTCGTATTTTTTTATTTTCAAAGTGGATTTTGATAGTAATCAAAAAAATTGGTAGTAATTTAAATTTTGTGTAAAAAGAGCCATAATTTATTTCTTCTAATGATTAGTAATAAAATTTTTATGATTTTAATATTTTACCCTACATATGATAGTTATAATTGGTCTTGGAACAGCTGCAGTTTATGCAACAAGATGGATCACATCATTAAACAGGGATGAGGAAATTGCAATCATTGAAAAGCATGAATATGAATCATATTCACCCTGCGGTATTCCGCTTATTTTTGAAAAATCGGGAAATTTTAATGATTTAAAGCATCCATTCCCAAGAACAAAAAGGATCCAGGTTTATTTGAATTATATGGCTGAAAAAATTGATCCTCAAGGTAAAAAAGTTTTTATAAAAAATTTAAAGACAGGTGAGGAAAAAGAAATAGGCTATGATAAATTACTTTTTGCCGGTGGGGCGGATCCATTCATACCACCAATAAAAAATGCAAGGGAATATGTTGGAAAAGGTGTATTTGTTGTTAAAACACTTGAGGATGCGGAAAATATAGAAAAATATATTTCAACGGGTGTGAAAAATGTTGCTGTGATAGGTGC